>Ga0190293_1000014_pt1 | contig 67430 bp, 61 predicted proteins | sample 48693001_MG_FD_161671 | JGI IMG/M metagenome (GOLD analysis project Ga0190293, IMG submission 161671) | Hydrothermal vent microbial mat bacterial communities from Southern Trench, Guaymas Basin, Mexico - 4869-30-0-1_MG | ecosystem: Environmental > Aquatic > Marine > Hydrothermal vents >...
GATATATCTTGCTCTCAGCGCGGGTCGAGAATGCAGGTCCTTCCATGCAGACAAGAGTTCCGTCCTGATGAACTGTAGTGCTTGTCTCCCTTGCCGCGGCAATAAGGACCTGTCTCAATGGCTCACAGAAGGGATCGCCGAAACCTATGTGCGCCACAACACCGTCACCGAAGAAAGTAGAGCGCCTGATGCCCCTGGTTCTGTCGAAGAGCTGATCAGGTATGACGAAGTGTCTGGGCATGAACTCCTCCTGAAGGCTCCCAACTGCGGATACCGCAATAAGAGTCCTGACCCCGACGTGCTTCATCGCATAGATGTTGGCGGCATAGGGTACTTCGCTGGGTGAAAGGACATGTCCCTCTCCGTGTCTTGGTAGAAAGACGACAGGGATGCCGTTATACTCGGCGAGTATCAGAGGAGCGGAGGGTTTGCCGAAAGGTGTTTCTGTAGTGAGCCTGCGCTCAACTACGACACCGTCGAGTGAGTACACGCCAGAGCCACCGATGATACCAATACGTCTTTTCATTATCTTCTCCTGGTTACGAGTAGATGTGCTGGGCTGAATATATTCCGCCCTTTCCCGGACAGGAAGAACCAGCAAATGAATAATGCCCGAATATACGGAAAGCGTTTGACCGGCCTTCCCTTCGACGCACTGAAAGAGTGGCTGGTCACCGAGATGCAGATGCGCCCTTTCAGGGCGGTACAGCTCTTCCGCTGGATCCATCTCAGACGCGTACGGTCCTTCGAACGCATGACGGACATATCGAGAGCAGCTAGGGAGCAGCTTGCAGCGAATGCTGAACTGACCGTTCTGCGTCCCTCGGATGCTCAGCAGGCTTCCGATGGCACCGTGAAGCACACCTTCATCCTGGACGATGGGGTCATAGTCGAGGCAGTCAGAATCCCTGAACCTCCAAGGATGACCGTCTGTCTCTCCACTCAGGCAGGATGCAGGATGGGCTGCTCCTTCTGCGCCACTGGGAGGAGCGGTTTTACCAGAAATCTGACAACTGATGAGATAGTGGCCCAGCTCTATTCCCTGACCGGTCCCGAGGGCGGGGACAGGATCAGCAACGTGGTCCTCATGGGTATGGGGGAGCCGATGGACAACTTCGAAGCAGTCTCCAAGGCGCTCTCGATCATCAGTGATGACCGCGGCATATGCATAGGTGCCAGAAAGATCACTGTTTCAACTGTGGGGATCCCCGGCGGCATTGCAAAACTTGCGGACCTCCCCGGGCAGTACGGGCTTGCGGTATCCCTCCACAGTGCTGTCGAACCTACGAGGAGGAAGCTGGTCCCCGCTTCCAGAGCCCTCCCACTCACATCGCTCAGGGATGACCTCCTCCGCTATGCGGAACTCAAGGGGCGCAGAATTACGCTGGAGTACTGTCTCATCAGAGATATCAACGATTCCATCATCGAGGCCGATGCACTTGCGAGGTTCGCGAAGGGGCTTCCCTGCAAGATCAATCTCCTCCTGTACAACCCCGTCCCCGGCCTGGACTACAGGCGCCCGAGAGAGAGGACAGTCAAAGAGTTTATGGACCACCTTTATCCCAGATGTCCTGCCGTAACCCTTCGCCGCTCCAGAGGTGCAGATATTGCCGCGGCCTGCGGTCAGCTCGCTGCGAGGCAGCATGATAGTACCGGATCAGGAGGTAATCGATGAGACAGTATCTGACATTTCAGCTCCGGAGATCGTTTCCACTGTTCCTTGTGCTAATCGCTCATGCAGCACAGCATCCAGTATCTGGCCAGCAGGTATTCACCAATGTAGCCACGCAGATGGGGATTACCGGTCTGACCGGCCTGGGGCATTCAGTCGGGTGGTGCGATATCGACAATGATGGTGATCTCGATACAGCACTGTCGAATCAGGACGGAAGCGGATTCTGGCTGTACCGGAATGACGGTTCATCCTTCACTGACATCACCGTCCAGGCTGGCCTTGGAGGGCTCGGGGCCTCCCGCATCCTCTGGGGTGAGGTAACGGGGGACGAGTATTCCGATCTCATACTGGATACCGGCTCCTCCCAGGGACTCTTCAGCAATGATGGAGACGGAACCTTCACTAACATCACTTCCGGAAGTGGTCTGACCGGTTCTCCTGACTGCGTCGCGGATTTCGATAATGACGGTGCTCTTGATATCCTCTCGCTGACGGCCTCGGGATGCAGCATCCTCTACAACTCCGGAAGCGGTGTGTTTACTCAGCAGGCCGCGGGCTCGGGAGACTGGCGGTGCGCTGTCTGCCTGGATTATGACGGCGACAACGACCAGGACATCTATCTCGGTACATACGGAAGTATCCCCAATGCGCTGCTGAGGAATGATGGAACTGTCTTCACAAATGTAACAGCGGCAGCAGGCGTTACCTGGAATGGCAGCACGGAGGGAATTACCGCTGGAGACTACAACAACGACGGTCATACTGATCTGTACCTTGGCAATTACTCCGCTCCTGGCTGCAAACTTTTCGAGAACAATGGTGACGGTACTTTCACGGATGTGACTGCAGCAGCCGGAGTACTCGGACATAACGACACCAGGACGGTGGCGTTCACGGATTACAACAATGATGGCTGGCTCGACATTTTCGCGTCCCACCATGACTTCTACTCCTACAGCAACATCATGTGGAGGAACAACGGCAACGGTACTTTCTCGAATGTCGGAGTCGCCCTCGGTCTATCAGGTGAGTGGATGGGAGACTACTTCGGGACCGCATGGGGTGATTACAACCTCGATGGGGATATCGACCTCTTCGCTGTCGGCCACATCGATAAGTACATGCTCTTCAGAAACGACCAGAGCGATACTGTACCCTCGGGCTATTTAGTTCTCGAATTGGAGGGCACAAGTTCAAACCATGATGCGATAGGAGCGTCCGTTACTGTTGTGGCAGGTTCCATGAGCCTGACCCGCGAGATCAGGGGTGGGGAGGGATTCCACGACTTCCACAGCATGCCTCTCGAATTCGGCCTCTACGATGCAGCATTGGTCGAGTCGCTCGAGATCCGATGGCCCAGTGGTCTTACTGAGACTTATTATGACGTAGCAGCAGATCAGTACATCTATGCCATTGAAGGCGACAGCCTGTATACCGGGATTGGCGAGTGGAGTAGCGGGACTTCCCCTTCAGACATGGTGCTTGACTGCTCCCCCAACCCCTTTCAGCATACCGCTTCCATCAGGTGCTCCGGACAAGCGGGGATCAGTGTAGTTGTATCACTGTACGATCTCACAGGCAGAAGGGTCAGGATGCTCTTCAATGGCGATCTCCCATCCGGAGGGATCGTGCTCTCCTGGGATACACGTGATACAGGTGGCTCAAGGGTCCCTGCAGGGATCTACATCTGCCGGATGGATTCTCCCGCTGGAAGTGCATCGCGAATAGTTACACTTTTGGACTGATTCAGCGCCCGAGAGAGAGGACCGTAAAGGAGTTTGTGGATCACCTCTATCCCAGATGTCCTGCCGTGACCCCTCGCCGCTCCAGAGGTGTCAATATTGCCGCCGCCTGCGATCAGCGGCAATTCAAGTCCAAATTCCCGGGAGAAATCCGTGTTTGACATTGAGACCCTGTTCCTGATAGAATTTATAAAGGTATGTTCCATTCATAAATCCTGGGGGGAGAAAGAAATGAGATATCTGGTTACTACACTTCTTCTGCTCGTTCCGCTTGCATTTGCAGGCGATGCATACGAGGACGCTTCTGACGTCACAGAAACCGTAATTATTGAGGGTGAGGTAGGAGGAGGAGGTCCTATCTGGGATTGGCCAACTGCATTTCTCTTTGACAACGGACCGGTCTTCAACAGTTCCGGTACCGGTTTCGGCGGGTGTGATGAATCCATACTCGAGAGCGTGACACTCGGAATGAACACACTCGGATTCGGTCATCAGATCGACCACGACAACCGGATCGCAGACGACTTCGTTATCCCGACTGGTGAGTCCTGGGACATCGCGCAGATCACATTCTTCGCCTACCAGACGAATGCGGACTCGCTTTCAACACCCATCACCGGTCAGTATATCCAGATCTGGGACGACGTCCCTACATCCGACAAAGCATCCGTGATCTGGGGTGATCTCGCGACCGACCGTCTCAGCACAAGTGCTTTCGCAAGTGTCTTCAGGGTCACTGAAACCACGGGCGGGGCAAGCAATCGTCCAATATGGGTGAATACCTGCACTGTTCCTCTGACTCTTGGCGAAGGTACTTACTGGATAGTCTGGCAGGTGGATGGTTCCCTGAGCTCCGGCCCATGGGCACCTCCTATCGCGATTCTTGGTCAGTCCACAACCGGGAATGGACTCCAGTCCACAGACAGCGGTGTGACCTGGAATCCGGCCATGGACAGCGGATCATCCACTCAGCAGGGCTTCCCCTTCATTATCGAAGGATCTGTCGCGCTCGAGCGCTCAACATGGGGTTCCATCAAGTCCGTGTTCTAGTGCTTTCATGATTCGGAGCTGAATCTCCGGATTCAGTAGCAGCTCCTGGATATAGAGAGATCTATATCCAGGAGTTCTGTTTAATCCGGGGCAGGGACCTTCCTTGCAGCATCACTGCATTCAGAGTGCTGAATATGTAATTGCGAAATTCAGGAGATGTAAGATTCAGTTTCCCCTGCTGAGTTCCTCCGGGATAAAGGAGATCCCAGAAGCTGCTCCAGTCAGACCGCCACCGAAGGCCATCGAACTCATTCCAGTTAGTGTAATTTTCCGTCACTCAGCCCTCAGATATCGAGCACCAGACGCAGTTTCTTAACTATCGAAGACTCGCTGTAGGGTTTCCGGATAAACCCCGCAAGCCCCTGCTCCGAGAATCTGTGAAGAGCCTCCTGTTCACCGTATCCACTGGAGAGAATTATCCTGATATCAGGTCGTATTCTTCTGAGAGCTCGAAACGCCTCTTTCCCTCCGATCCGCGGCATGACGAGATCCAGGATGATACAGAGTACCTTATCCGAATGCTCCTTGAACATTTCAATCGCCTCAAGACCATCGGCTGCGGTGAGAACTTCGAACCCTGCCCGTTCAAGCATCTTCCTGCCAAGGACAAGCACCGACTCCTCATGATCGACAAGGAGGATCGTCCCGCTGCCATGCCAGTCTGATCCCCCGCTGGCATCCAGCGATTGCTCCAGATGGTTTTCCTTTATAACCGGGAAGAGGATCCTGGCAGTTGTCCCACTTCCGGGTTCACTTGTGATGCTGATGGTTCCCCTGTGGGCCTGCACTATTCCGAGCGTGGCAGGCAGACCGAGACCTCGGCCGACGAATTTAGTCGAGAAGAATGGATCAAACACGTTACTCACTGTCTCGCTGTCCATTCCGCATCCATCATCGATAATTTCCAGAGCTACATAAAGCCCCTCCTCCAGGAAATCACCCCTTCGAAGCGGGATCAGGTATTCTTTATCACATTCTATTACCATGGTGCGGATCGTAATAGTTCCACTCCCGCCCTCCAGAGCTTCAATGCTGTTGAGAAGGAGAGCCAGCAGGATGTGCTTGAGCTGAAGAGGATCGGCTGTAATGAGAGGAAGTTCATCCGCCAGGTCGAATTCCAGGAGAACTGAAGTAGGAAGCAGCTCCTGCGCGATGTGTTTTGACTGATCCATGAACTGATTGAGATCGAGTTCTGTTGGTCTTATGAATTCGTTCCCGGAGAATGCCAGCATCTGCCTGCTCAATCCTGCTGCAAGTCTGGCAGCCTTCTCTGCCTCCAAAAGATCAAATCGTACCGGGGACTCTGGCGGCAGGTCCTCAAAAGCGAGTGACAGGTTGCCCAGTACTGCGTGGAGGGCATTGTTGAACTTGTGCGCTATCCCTCCCGCCATAAGCCGCAGACTCTCGTATTTTCTGGCACGCTGCAGACGTTCGTCGAGGTGCTTCTTCTCGCCGTCGGCTCTATGCTTGGAGAGAGCCACTTCGACCATTGCCTGCAGCTCTCTGCTGTCAAAAGGCTTGAGCAGATATCCATAAGCACCGGCCTCACGGGCACGTTTAATGACTTCGATACTTGCGAACGCAGTCAGGAAGAGAACAGGAATGCCGAAACGGTCATTTATCTCCTTGGCAGCATCGATACCGTCCATTTCACCACGCAGCTGGATATCCATGAGAACCAGATCAGGAACTTGCTGCTCGAGGCTATCGAGAGCTTCCCTTGCCTCCGCGAATACGAATGGGGCGAAGTACCCCATGTCCTGAAGACGATGTTGAATATCAAGACCGACCAGAGCTTCGTCCTCGACAATCATGATGGAGTACCGGTAATTAGTGAACAGAGAATCACCTGCAGTGCTCATTCCAATAACCTCCCCACTTCCTTCACATCCTGCGGACGGCCCTCTGATTGCGGAGCATCCTCCGGTCCGCTTCCCGACCTGAATCGAATGTGGAACGCTGTTCCGCTCTCTCGATCAATGGAAATCGAGCCACCCAGCTGTATTCGAACAAGACTGTTCACGATCTGCAGTCCCAGTGTTTCTGCAGATATCTGTTCATAGTCTTCCGGAAGTCCCAGGCCATCATCCTCGACTGTCAGCTCAATCTCATCATTCTCCAGTTTACGAAGGCTGATCTGAATGGTGCCTTTCCGGCCATCAGGGAACGCATGCTTCAATGCATTGGTCAGAAGTTCGTTTACGATCAGTCCTACTGGAATGGCATCGGTGATTGAGAGTGTCAGACTATCAGTGATGACATCGAAGGTAATCGTACCCTCCTGCCTCAAATGCAGGCTGGTGATCTCCTCGATGAGTCTTGTGAAGTATTTACCCATTGAGATATGGCTCAGATCACTGGAATTGTAGAGAGCCTCATGCACCATCGCCATCGCCCTGATTCGTCTGTTGCTGTCGGTAAGAGCTTCCCGCGCCCGTTCGTCAGTAATTCTGCGTGCCTGCAGGCTGAGCAGGCTTGTCACTACCTGCAGATTGTTCTTGACTCGATGATGCACCTCACGGAGGAGGATCTCCTTCTCCTTGAGTGAAGCATGCACCTGCCTGTCTGATTCAGAGCGTCTGATAGCCTGCGCAAGATCATGTGACGCAGTGCGGAGGAAGGTCTCATCCATATCGTCATGCACTCTATCATCTGTACAGATATCAAGTCCGATGAAGCCAGTGAATCCCTCATTGATGATGATGGGCGCCATCAGTATAGCACGGATACTCTGCGGTTCGAGGATCTCCCGTTCATCGAGAGGAAACTCAGCAATATCACCCTTGAGCATTTCACCCCGCATAAGAGTGTCAATCCACCTTTTCGGCCATCTGTCGATTCCGATATCCTGCATATGCGGATTGTCTATCTCAGATGAAACACCTTCGGCGCACCACTCGGCCATCTGACTGATCATCTGAGAGCCGTCCGGTCCAGTATGATTGAGAAATATGTACGCGCGGCTGCTTTTAGAGGCTGGTCCGAGCAAATCAATGAATTTCTGGAATGGTATACCTTCCGAAAGGATGAGCAGCTCCTGCGTTGCTTCACTCAGTCCACTCAGATATTTTTCGCGCCTTCTACTGGAACTCTCGGCTAGTATCCTCTCGGTGATATCCTTGGCAAAGAGTGCTACCATCTGCACTTCACCGGTTTCATCCAGGATTGGATACATGGAATTGTCAAAGTACTTCAGTTCATTCCTATCCTCGAATCTGACAGGTTTCCTGCTGGCAACGATCTCCCTGAATACTTTCCACCTGCTTGCGGTGACCTCAGGGGAGGCGAACTCGAAAGGACACTTGCCGATAAGCTCTGCCCGTGTTCTGTTGAAGCCTTCAGCTGCAGCCTGATTCAAGGCTACAAGGTTTCCCTCCGGATTGATGAGCATCGCCATATCCGTCGTGGCGTCGAGCAGAACGCGGGCTTTCTCTTCACTGTCGCGAAGCACCTCTTCAGCCTTCATGCGCTGAGTCGTATCCGTCAGTATTGATACAAATCCAGTAATATCACCGTGACTGTTTCTCTTGTAATCCCAATCGGTCTGTATGCTGATACTGGTGCCGTCTTTTCGCAGATTGGTCCCGAACCATGGTTTGGGCTTCGGCTGCTCATCTACGAGATACTGCAGGTAAGCGCTCAGCTCCTCCTTTTCCTGAGATGGAAGCAGATCGAACATCGATGTGTCTACCAGTTCATCTCTCTCATATCCTACTATTCTGCAAAAGGCGCTGTTCACGAACAGTATTTTGCCTGATACATCGATCTCCTGGACACCAGTTACCATGGTTTCAACAACAAGGCGGTACTTTTCTTCGCTCATGCGGAGTGCCAGCTCCGCCTCCTTGCGGACACTGATATCCCGCACTGAAACCAGTAGCAGTTCCCTGCCACCTATCACTACCATACTGGGATTGATCTCAACCCAGAATTCTCTGCCGCTTTTGTCACGGGCATGCCATTCAGTGGCAGGGAAAGCTCCCTCCCGAACGCCCTGAACTCCCATCTTGAGAAAAGCCTGGTCGAACGGCTGATCACTTGCAGACAGGTCAGGAACTGTGAGTCTGCTCAGTTCATCTCTCGAGTAGCCATACAGATCACATGTTCTTCTATTGACGCTCACTATGCATCCGGTTCCGGCATCATGCAGGAATACAGCATCATTAACGCCATCAAAAATGGCTGAGTACATCGCTTCACTTTCCTGAAGAGCTTTTCGATCCTGCGCCCTGAGAAGAACGTACGCGATGAGGAAGAACAGCACCGGCAGCATGAGTCCGGAATAGTCCTCGATGCTATCTAGCGAATCGGTGATGCCTGACCATTCAAGGATATTGCTTATGTCATGGAAGAGATCAAATATGAGAAGCGCGAGCAATATCCACCATGCTTCTCGATGCTGCTTCAGGATCCTGCCCCGCCACAAGGCAAACAGTGCTGCAATAATCGACAGAAGAGAGATAATAGTGATTGGAAGAACCGGATTCACTCTGCTGCCTCACTGGAGCGAGTGAAGATTCGCCAGCACCATACAGCGAGAAGAATTGAACTGACAGCATAGCAGATATGCTCGATGAGATTGAGTGCTTCATGCCAGAACAAACCTTCAGCCAGTGTCGCTATCCATCCCGCGGAGAGTACGACAAAGGATGCGATAAATGTCTTCCAGGCGGGGAGCTTCCTGATCTTGTCACGGCTGATGATCAGAAATGCCCATACGGCCATTGCAAGGATAAGTGTAATGATCTCGTTAGCCTGCATCGCTCACACCTCTATCCATGCCATTCAGCCAGGTATCTGCGAATCGGAGACACCTGAATTGAAATCCACCCGGTCAGGAATCAAGCACTTTTCGAACGCGGCGAAGCAGGTCATCGGGGCCATACGGTTTCTGGATGAGCTGCAGGCCTTCATCGAGAACGAAACTCGTATGTATCGCATTATGACTGTAGCCGCTGCTGAACAGCACAAGCACACCCGGCTTGATCATCTTAATTCTGTCGTGCACCTGCTTGCCGCCAAGTCCGGGCATTACGACATCGAGAAGTGCCAGAGATATCTCTCCAGCATGGGCTTTGAAAAGCCGCACCGCTTCTTCGCCATCCTCAGCGCTCAGGACCGAGTATCCCGCTCTTTCGAGCATCTGCTCGGTCAGGATCCTTACCGAATCATCATCCTCGGCAATGAGTATCATCTCGGTCCCACCGATCGTGGCACCGGGAACGCTGCTGGAAACTTCAGTAGCTCGGTGCTCAACCGAAGGCATGTAAATCTTGAACATGCTCCCTTTGCCAACCTCACTGTAGACCTGGATCTCTCCCTCATGCTGCTTGACGATACCATAGACCGTCGACAGGCCGAGTCCGGTCCCTTTCCCAACCTCCTTAGTGGTGAAGAAAGGATCAAAGACATTTTCCAGGGTTACCTCATCCATCCCCGCACCGGTATCGGTAACACTGAGAAGGACGAAGCGCCCCGGCTTCGCCCATGGATGTGTTCTGATGTAATTGCCGTCTATGAGGACATTCGCAGTCTCGATGGTGATATGCCCCCCGTCCGGCATCGCATCCCGCGCATTGATGCACAGGTTCATCAGCACCTGCTCCATCTGCCCCCTGTCGGCGCTTACGATCCCCAGTTCGTGGCCGGGGATGAAGTCACAGATGATGTGCTCTCCGATCACGCGGTGAATCATCTTCATCAGGTTGCTGATCACATCGTTGAGATCAAGTTCAACCGGATCTAGTATCTGACGGCGACTGAATGCCAGGAGTTGATTGACCAGTGCCTTCGCTCGATTGCCGCCTTCTTCCACCTCTCTGATGGAGGTATGTGCGGGATGACTTGGGTCAATATCCGCCAGCGCCAATTCAGCGTAACCGTTGATCACCTGAAGGAGGTTGTTGAAGTCATGCGCTATTCCTCCGGCCAGCTGTCCCACAGCTTCCATCTTCTGTGCCTGCCGCAGCTGAACTCCGAGCAGCTTCCTCTCGGTGATATCACGCGCAATGTAGAGAACCGTGTTTTCGGTCTTGGGCGTCGCCCTTCCTTCAAACCAGTAGGTTCTGTCTCCGATAAGGAGGGGATACTCAATCGATACCACTTCCCTGCTGTCAAGACTTTTTCGAATGAAAGCAAGGAACCGGTCGGCCTCAGGTTTGGGGAATACCTCATGGAGCGTTTTGCCAAGCACATCATCCCTCGGTTTGACCATGAGTTCAGGGGATGTTGGCGCGATATTGATGTATCTTCCATCGTAATCCATCTCAAATACGATATCCGTCATTGAGTTGAACAATGTACGCAGTTCACTCTCCGACCTCTGCAGAGCCTCTTCGGCCCTTCTGCGCTCTGTGATATCCTCGAAGGTTGCCAGTATCCCCATAACCTCGCCACTGGCATCGTGAAGCGGGGTCTTGCTCGTATCCAACCAGCGATCAGTTCCATCCGTATCATGCAGATGCTCAATTATGTGCATTTCAGGTTGATCTGCTTCCATGATCCGTCGGTCAATCTCCCGATAAGAGTCGGCCTCCTCCTTCGTGACGCAGAGATCGTAATCCGTTTTGCCCCTGATCTCCTTTGGATCATCAAGTCCAAGAGTATCAGCAAGAGATCTGTTGCAGCCGAGAAATACTGAATCGCGATCCTTCCAGAAGACGGATTGCGGAATATTATCGATAACAAGGTCGAGCATCTCCTCAGAAGCTCTAAGCGCCTCCTGATTACACTCCCGCTCTGTCACATCCCTGCTGAAGAGGGAGAAACCGACCAGGTCAGCATCTGAATTGAATATCCCCGAGACTCTTGAGTCCAGATACCGCGGTCCGTTCTCCGTCTCCTGGGTTATCGAATAGCAGTACTCCCCAGTGCGGCGGACGGTCTCAATAGCCCGTTCGAGCCGCTCTGGGTCGACCTTCTCTTTCATATGCATATCCATGACCGTTTGCCCGATGACTTCCTCCTGCTTATAGCCGAAGAATTCCTCCGCCATCGGGTTGTAGTAGGTTATCCGCAGATCGAGATCGGTCGTGGCAATGGCGACATCGCTGGCACTATGCAGGATACTATCCAGAAGCATAGTCTTGTCTGCAAGCGCAGCCTCGGTCTTCCTTTCTTCGGTGATATCGATGCCGGAAGCGATTATCTTCAGTGGTTTTCCACTGTCATCGGGGATGATGGTAGCGGTAAGAAGCGTATCGATAATGCTACCGTCAAGCCGCTGCAACTGCAGCTCTCCCTGCCACCGGCCTGTCTCAGTCAGCTCCCGCATCGGGGCTTCAATGGCCTCGGGATTCACCAGTAGCGAAAGTACAGACAATCCTCTTGCGGTCCTGATGTCTTCCAGATCGAATTTTCGGAGGAATTCACTGTTGACCCACTCGATCGCAAGAGAGAGGTCACAGATGATGATAGCGTGGGTGGAGATCTCGATAGCCTTGAGGAGGGTTTCCCGATCCAGTCCACCGGTCTCTGCAGATTCAGTCCGGTCTGCCGAATCCGATTCGTCAAAACCCATCTGATCCACCCCCCCGGGAAGGAACTCTAAATCAACACATAAGGTTATATTACATTCCGGCGGATAGAATGCAACCTGCTATTTGTGTATCGATGTGCCTGTATGCAGGGGAACCTGCCGGATCGCAGGTTTAGAGACTTCCCTGGATCTTCGCCTCGCCCCAGGTGGTTTGATCAAGAGCAAGACAGGTACCGTTGATCAGTGAGTCCAGTATGACACTTACACTCTTCTCCGGAACGCCATGGCTTAGCTGATTGCGATACGATCACTACTACCCAAGTGCAATTCTGCTACAGCCCATTGTTGCAGATTCTGTTTCCTCTACTGCTTTGCTCTATTGCCCTGGTCCGATTTCCGGTATCCGTAACGGCGGCGGCTTTTCGTTGCTCTATGGGCCCGTTTTCTTTTCTTCTCTGTTCCCAGACGCCGCCGCTTTATTATCCATGCAACTTCTGATTCTCCTGCAAGGATATGATCATGAACCAGATTCTGACTTTGTATACATTTCATGGCATAATAGTGATTAGCTCTTGTCTTACAGCATAGGAAGGTGCATGCCAATGTGTAACAGACCAGCCGTTGATGAATCCATCAGATTCGGTTCCGGACTGATCATGAGGCTGATAATGATTCTCACAGCAGCACCGACCATCGCTGATTCGGCGACCATGTTCGAATTCCCCGACGGCAGGACTGCAATGCCTGTTCAGACTGTAGAGGTCAGGATAGATGCCGAGAGTGTCTCCATCGTACCCAACGGAGAACTGCTCCACTGGGATGAACTTCCCATGATGGATGTGACCTGCACCTTCTACCTGACGAATCTGACGGAGAGGACGCTGGATATTACGGTGGGGTTCCCGTTCGAATCGTTCAACGGACGATCCGGAGAGATTTCCACAAGAGACTACAGCAATTGGGAAAACAGTCGTATTGCAGGTGAGTGGCTAGTACCTTGTTCCGGTGTGGATGGCAGGCTCCCCGGATCTGAAAGCTGAAAGGTGCGACCTTATCGACGATCTCGACAGGAGTCTTCGGGAGCACAGATCGGTGATGGAATCGGCCGGCCTGGAGTTCATGCTTCCGATGATGACGCTCAAACGAGCCTGGTCGGAGACCAACCTTGCACGGTACGCATCAGATCCCGGCAGACAGGCGCGATACATGATGACCCTTGAGAACCTGGAAGACGCCATCCTCGGAGTGAGTATCATCGATCCTTCTCTTTCCTCACTCTACTGGCTCACAGGCTGGATCACTCCGGGTAAGGAGATGAGCGATCTTGAGCGCTACCTGAATACATATGCGAGCGAAGCACCTGTTCTCTCCCGGATGGACATAAGGGACTGCTGGGCAAGCAGCAGTCTGCCACTGATCCAATCCACTACCGGCCTTTCCTCTCACTCAGAGATAGAAGCAGATCTGAGCATCGAGGTTTCCAGTCACCTCAGCGGGCAGGCAGGCTACACTTATACTGCTGTCAATCTCATGGACAGCGACCCCACTTCCGCATGGATGAGGGATATGGATACGGAGAGACGATAACACTGAAGACTTCTGATACCTGTACAGTGAGCGGCTTCATGATAATGAACGGGTACTGCAGCAGCGAGCCAGCCTGGGAGAACAACTCGAGGGTCAGAAAATTCCTTGCCTCCAGGAACTCGTCACCAGTGTGCGTACCTGAACTGGAGGATACTTCCTACTCTCAGGCAATGCAGTTCCCCGAGGTCATCACCCTCGATACCGGTGACTCTATCACTCTTGAGATAATCGAGGTTTATCCCGGCATCAGGTACGATGATACGGCCATCTCGGAACTAAGCTGCACCATCGACTGAGTCCACGCAGGCTCAACTTCAGAACACTACCGAAGCAAACACCCTGATGCCGGAGAGGTCTTTGTTCCCCTGGCCGGCAAGGCTGGAGCCCGTAGGTATCCATTCGGGTTTCACAACAATATCGATTGAGGTCGAGCCGCTGAGGAATATCCTTGCGCCGATCTCCGCACCGATCACACCTGCTCCGGTAGAGGTCTTCTCCTGGACGCCTGTCGGTGAATCCCACAGGAGCATGCCGCCTCCGTACAGCCCGAGGAGCGGCTCGATGCCTCTGGGTCCAGCATATCTGCGATAGAACGGGTAGTACCTCCAGCCGATGGTCAGGGGTATACCCGATATTCCGTCCCAGGTCTCCCTGTCGCTGCCGGCCATGAGATATCCTGTTTCTATGATGAAGCAGTTGCCAAGACTTGGAGGTATCTGCAGGGAGGCCGAGAATGCCGGACCTGGTGAAAGCTGGGAATCCTCATCGAACAGAGCTGGCATCCACATGCCGCCGCCCAGGGAGAATTGAAGGTCTCCCCTCTCTTCCTCTGCAAGGGCGACCAATGCTAATGCAAGCAAAATTGTGAAAGCGGTTTTCATGTCACCATTTCCTTTCTGTAACTAGAACTCAATCCCTTTTCTCGCCTGAAGTCCCTCCGATAAGTAGTAGTGCTTTACTTCTTTCATCTCAGTGACCAGGTCCGCCAGTTCGATAAAGCTCTCAGGGGCATACCGTCCGGTCAGTACCAGTTCAATCCCCGGGGGTCTCATATCAAGCAGCTTCAGCACATCAGCCTCTGCGATTAGCCCCATGTGGACCGCAACATTCAGCTCGTCAGCAATAATGAGTCCATACCTGCCTGTTTGAAGTACACTCTGAAGTCTTTGAAGTCCTTCAGCTGCAGCCTTCAAGTCTTCGATGGATGGCTCCTCACCCTTGCAGATAAGAGTCGGTGTCCCGTACTGCTCAATGGTGATGAGATCCGGGAAATGCTCCGGAAGAGAAAGCTCCGAGTAATCACTCCCCTTCATGAACTGGCCGATATATGCGCTTATGTCCGCGCAGGCAGCTCGAACTGCAAGTCCGAGAGCGGCAGTGGTTTTTCCCTTGCCGTTGCCGGTATAGACATGAAGCCTGCCTATGTTCTGCTGCATCATCACCTGTCCTCTGGAATGTCTCTTTGGTCAATGAACTCAACGAAAGCGTCTGCAGTATAGTAATCATCCTCATCCCAGCAGCTGCCAACGAGGATGAAGCCGTCACCAGCCTCGAGTATGAAGAGCGGATCAGTGTACTCGGCCGGTCCGGGAAGGACATTCCAGCCCATGACGTTTCCGAAGGGGTCCAGCAGTACGAGCACGGGATCCATGTCTACGCTGTGCATCATCTCTTCGTTCTTCTCACCGGTCCAGCCGGTGAGGAGGAATCCTCCGCGGTCCTCCAGGGGAATGCCGGAGTTGCAGACAAGGTGACCCATCCCATACTCAAGAGTCTCTTTGACGATGTTCCCTCGTGCGTCCAGCATTACGAACAGACCATGGTACTGCATCCTGAACATGTCGGTGGTGCCAACGAGCAAAGTGCCGTCATCCCTCGCAGGCAGGATATCCTGCACGGAGTGAGTCATCTCTCCACGGGCGTCCACCTCTGCTGACCATTGAATGTCACCTGCCCTGTCGAAGCGGCTGACGAAGAGTGTTGAAGAGAAACCATCCTCATCCGAACCCACCACGCATCCGCCATCAGGCATGCTCCGGAGAACATCGGGGTTCATCCACCAGCCTTCGACAGGTATCTCCGATACCCAGAGAGTATCACCATGTGAATCCAGTCTGAACAGATCCTTGCTGAGTACATCGTCAGAGTCTGCATCATGCAGATCGGCCGTCATCAGGTAGCCGGAACCTCCAGCCAGAGGCAGCATGGAGCTTATCTCGCTATATCCGAGATCACCTGCATCAAGATAGCCTTCCTCAGGGATCCAGATGATATCAGCGGGGTCAGTGTCACGCGAGTAGATCTGTATCTCAGAGAATTCCCGAACGGTCTCCCAGGAGGATAACTGAAGAGCGAACGAGTCATCTGAGAGCCAGCCGCAACCTCTTGTCCATGTTGGGTCATCGATGTCGATATCCAGCGGGGCAAGAACCGGCTCTGACCCGTCGAAGGGGACCAGTGCAAGCACGTATGACATACCTCCCGCCGGATCAGCGCATTGGAGGACAACGGCACAGCCATCATCCAAAGCTATTACTGAAACCGGGACATCCCTGCCATCGGTTCCGAAAGTAACACCCTGAAGCAATGTGAGTGCAATACTGAAGAGAATGTGCATACGAACCTCCCTCCCTTGTACAATACAATGCAGGAAGATAGTCGTACCACTCTGCAATTGGGGACAGCAGCTGATCCAGCTAGCGGAGGCAAGGATTCAGATAAGTACCTATACGCTCAGCATAACCTGCACAGATATTACTTTGGTTCAAGGCTATGCTTCTGTGGTTGGTTCGTGCAATTGCTCGCTTCCGTATTTCAGGTGCTCCTCATTGATCTTGAGTGTCATGCTTAGACGCTTGGCCATGGCATCGGAGCAGGTGCGTCGACCATGCTCATAATCACTGACCATGTTCTGGCGAATACCCAGTTTCTCGGCGAGTTGTGTCTGAGTCAGACCTGCCTTAAGGCGAGCACCGGCAAGCAGATTGCCGATGCGGTTCTTTTCCATCTCCTGCCAGTATTCAGTACTCTCGATGGAAACAGATTCGTCTTCAGGCTCGTCGGCCAGTACAGTAACGTCGTACTTCTTCCTGATCCAGGCGAGCAATTCGTCAACATGTTCGCCATGAATCGAAATCTCAATATGGGTTTTTTTCACGAGAGCCAACATAATACACCTCTATTACTATTTCGCCTTTGTGGCATATCCAGCATACCACATACCTGTAGTTCAAATGGCAATGGTATCGATCCTTGCCCAATGGTGAGAAGTTGTGCCATGATTTTTGGACCGGGCCATCTGTCTGGAGATCTATGATCAACAAGAAAAGGAGCTTCTGAACATTGACTGGCAACTTCTTCAAACGGTGGCTAGCCTTCTTCCTGATCCAGACTTCATATCTCATTGTGGTTATATTATAACCTAATGCATGAGTTGAGGTAAGTTATATTTGCGAAAGTGAACGCCTCATATCAGCAAACAAGAAGCATTAGTCATACCCTTGCCTCAGTTCTGTTGGATTTAATTGTCCCTCTACCAGCAACAGTTGAAGCCACATTTATAATGATATCATGTCTGAGTAGAATGTACAAGGAAAGTTGACAGGATTATACATACTAATCGGAGGACTGATGATCCGGAGTGAGTGGAGAAGCTTTAGACAACTCAAACTGATAGGAATCGGGATTGTTCAGCCATCTTGCTATCTCCATCACTGGTTCCGCAGAATCGAGCCAGTAATCCGGGATGTAACCGATACCTTCTTCAATACCTGGTGCAAGAAATAGTTTGCACGGCAGCAAAAGACAAATGAGCGAGTTCGGCAACCAGTATTGGTAAACCTCTCCAAATGTGCCTACACCAGCAGAATTCTCGCCAATCAGCACGGCTCCTGGTATTGATTTTGAATAGTCAATCAGTGCCTCTCCAGATGATGCCACTCCTCGGTCAATCAGAAACACAGCACGACCCTCGTAATCACCCATCTGCCTGGGAGTCAGCTCATCCCATACATACATCCAATTACGGACAGGTCTATCTCGCAGGCGTTCCAGAGCCTGCCGCATCTGATTGATTCTCTCAGCATATCCTTCCGGCATATCCTCGGTGATAGGTAATGCTGCTCCAGAGCCAATTGTAGCAGGTGTACAGAAAACGGCAGAGTACATTCTCCACTGTGCTACACTATTCAGACCCATGACGAATTCCTTGGCATATACACTTCTGCCCCCGTGATTCCCCATCAGATCAACAATGACCCGGTCCTGCTCGGCAAGGGTAGCCCCACTCGCTACAAACTCCTGAAGACTCTCGTGATAGCTGGTGGAGAAGCTGGAGATGCGGATAAAATCGATTCCCTCAACTTCGGTTGTGTAGTACACTCGATCATCCTGGTGTTCTACCTTGGTCAGCCGGGATTCATGGAGCGGAAGTGTTATCGAAACTACTGAAGCTGTATCGAAAAGCGATGATGCACTGAAATCAGAACCTGACTCATCGGCAGCTGCAGACTTTGCTTGGAATTGGAAAGAAGCCTCAATGGGATCCTGGCTTGTGAAGACTCCAAGCTGATACTGTTCAATGCCGTATCTGGACAGTATTCTAAAAAGCTGATCTTCAGCCCCGACATAGGTCATACCAGGTTCTACGGAGTCGCAGTTCGAGCAGACAACGGTGTATTCAACCCCAGGGTCAATATCTCCATTTTCTGTTTGCATTCTCTCAACGATTACGTCGGCGAAGTATGGGTTTTTCCGATCCAGGAAGTGATGCCGCTCATGGCCGATTATACTAAGATGGCCATCTTGTACATCTGTCAGGCCCTCTGCAACAATCCGCTCCATTTCAACTACCGAGATCTTCTCACTTCCCTCGGCGAGTTCGATCAGATTCTCATAAATAGCATTGAAGTCTATTCCCTGATTTTCCCAATACGAATAGCCACTGTATGCGTTTTCGATGAGGTATTTCAGCATTTCGATGTCCTGAAGTGCTTCGCTGCCAGAGATACTATCGGGGCACTCCCCATCTGCAGCTGGAGTCAGTTCCATGAATACTGTCGGCTGATATAGCTCATTTATATAGGCTGCAAGTGGACCCTGCACCACACGCGGTTCTATTTCACCACATTCATCGTCGTAAAGGAAGGTCAAGTCGTCGATCCATAAGGTGCCACTTATCGAAGAGAAGAGGGTGAATTTCACATCCCTCGCCAAGTGTGCATCCAGGTCAAGAGATACGGTGACTTCAGTCCAGCCATAGGTGCCTCGTGCCAGACTGCACAAGCTGTTACTTCTATCCCCAAATAAACCATCGTACCAGAAACCGGCATAGCAGTTATTGAACTGATTGCCTTCCTGCTGCAGATCCTCTCCTCTTATGTAAAACCTAGCGGTGACGAGCCTTATATCATCCGGTAGATCGATATGGAGTGAATGCCAGTATGTGGTGGAATCGCAACCTGAGATTCTCAGACTGTTCCCTGCTACGAAGACACATGTATCCTGTTCGATAAGGTTATCTACTTCAACATCTCCTGTTGTAGCCCCAATAGCCTTCTCCATGCCTGCAGGAGCGCCTTCTACAAAAGTATCGAAGTCGATTGAGCATATTCGCTCAATAACAGTTCCATCACTACCCGGAAATGTATCAGCGTAGGCGGGTAAGGCAATACAGGCATACAACAGCATCGCTGCAGTGGGTAGTATTGTTGTTCTCAGAAGTGCTTTCATCAAAATGCCTTCTATACCTCGGTTGATCACTTTCCAACCTCTCCGATACTATTGTGATCACCAATGGCAAATCAGAGCGTCTCGGGAACGCTTCGAATGAGCCGTTCCTCGCCCAAGCCCGATGAAGGGGAAGCCGGCTCTATTCGATTGTTCTAGCTCCGCTATCTCTGATGTGCTACGTATTCGTCAAGTAGAGTCCGAATCATCCTCTGGTATTGTGTATTATGGAGTTCAGCTTCCTTCTTGAAGAAGTCTACACTGCGCCTGGTAAGGGAAATGGTGATTTTGACCGTTTCATCCTTGAGAGCCAGCTCTTCGGGAGTGGGAAGAAAATCCTTTACCACTCTGACACCACCCATAGGCTCATCAGAGTACTGTATTTTGCTTTTCATAATATCTCTTGCCCCTTCTCCAGTATCCTGCTCCGATTATTCTGATCTGCTTGTTTCGGTAAGTGAAACGTACAGTCAGGATTCCTTCCGTAACTCGACCTATGCAGTAGAAACGTTGTTCCTGCTGGCTGTGGGATACATCCTCCAGGATGATCCTGCAAGGATCAAGGAATGCCAGCTGAGCCAGTGCGAAGGATACTCCGTGTTTCTTCCGGTTCAGTTTGTCCTTGTTTTCGTCCCAGTGAAAGTCTGGCTTCTCTTTCATGTTGCCAATATCGCATAAGTATGTCTTTTTGTCAATACGATAGTATGGTTATGTAGGGTACACATATCTCAATATTGCCAATATCATAATGCATGAGCAATGCATGTATCATCAGGATTGTAAGGATATGGATATAGTGCAGAAGGCTGAAGTGATGAAATCCGCGGGATGAAAATCTGCATGCTAAGTGACCAGATTGAATCCGCACAAGCAGTGCTACCTATCTGAGGAAGTCTCTTATACCCTTTGCAGCTCGGAGGCCGTCAGCGATAGCGGTAATGGCGTCACCCACTCCGGGAGTGATATCACCTCCGGCGAAGTAGTTCTCCACGCCGGTGAACTGGTTCTCATCGACGACGATACGGCCCCACTTCATTTCGAGCTGGTCAGAGAGTTCTTTCGGGAGGAATTTGAGGTCAGATGCCTGACCTATGGCCAGGAAGAGAGTGTCCGCAACGATGGAATGCTCCTCATCGTCCTTCCGGACCGGCTTCGGTCTGCCGCCATCGGGGGACGGGACCATTTCAGCCTCTGCATAGAAGTACCGCAATCCGCCATCTGCCGTTTCAACCCTGAGAGGGATCGTCTGCGTACGCATATCTACATTTTCCTCGATTGCCTCATCTATCTCTTCCTGGTCGGCAGGCATATCCTCGATCCTGCGGCGATAGGAGATGACGACATCAGCACCGAGCCTTCTGCAGGTCCTTGCTGTGTCCATTGCGACATTGCCACCGCCCATCACTATCACCGACTCGCCAACAGGCTGCTTCCCGTTCTCGGGAGTGTTCATAAGGAACTCGAAGGCTGGCTTCACACCCGGAAGATCTGAACCCGGGAAACTGAAATCAGAGCTGTCCTGCAGACCAGCGGCTATGAAGACAGCATCATGGTTCCTGGCAAAGGCCTTGAGCATGCCGCTGGAGATGTACCTCTTCAGATGAAGCCTGACTCCAGTCTTCCTGAAGACCTCCATCTGCTTGTCGTACCCCTCAGCGGGGAGCCGGTACTCCGGGATCGCGCCCCAGGCAACACCTCCGGCCTCTTTCCTCATATCGTAGACATGTGTTTCAAATCCGCTTCTTGCCAGATAGTAGGCGGCCGCAAGACCGGCAGGTCCCGCTCCGATGATGGCTACCTTCTTTCCATTGGGCTTCCCTGGCATCGAGGCGGTCTTCAGGACATCAGTCAGGGAATCGAACTGCTCGCAGGCAAAGCGCTTGAGCCATCTGATGGCTATCGCTTCTCCCTGGTAACCGACCGCACAGACAGATTCACACTCCCGTGTGCAAACCTTGCCGCAGAGTTCCGGAAGAGGGTTGTTATCGAAGAAGAGCCTGACTGCTTCCGCGGGATCACCATCTGCGATAGCTCTGATGTAGTCAGGTATATGCATATGGGCAGGACATGCTGTAACACAGAGACCGCACTGAATGCATCTCGAAGCTTCCTCGATGGCCTGCTCTACACTGTATCCCTCAACCACTTCACCGAAATCATTAACTCGAACGTCAGGCAGGACCACAGGCATTTCTTCTCTGGGGGAGCCGGCCCAGCCCAGTAAGTCGTTGTCCTGGCGCCAGCCCTTCGGAGCAGAATCCCATTCCTTTTCATCGTGCCCGGGTGTGAACCGGCAAGTGTCGGCGTTCTCAGTGGTCCAGCTGTAGGTATTGGACATCCTCAGAGATCCTGTTGAACAGACATCAACACACAGGGCACACCAGCAGCAGCGGCCATAGTCAAATCTCGGCCTGAGACCCGAATCGCCCCTGGTCGTTTCCAGTCCCTCGATCGGGATCATGTCAATTGTGACGCTCTCGCATATTTCGGCACATCTGCCGCAGCCGATGCACTTCTCGGTATCGTTTATGTGAAATCCTCTGTAGCGGTCGGCACCGGGATTGGCTCTGTCAGGATAGGGAATGGTGTCGGCCTTCTTAGCGGCCCTCGACCAGGCGAGGAAGGGTGATACCAGCGAAGTGAACTTCATGGCTACCTTTCGATCTCCGGGGGACAGGTGGTCAGACTGACCATGATGTTGGAGACATCTGCAATATTGGCGCCCACAAGCATTCGTTCGAGCAGAGGTACTGCGTGAACGTATGACGGTCCTCTGACATGGATCCGCCTTGGCTTCAGTGAGCCGTCACTGACTACATAGTAACCGTACTCTCCCCTGGAGGACTCCACCCTCGTGTAGACCTCTCCGGGTGGTACTCTCCACTCGGTAAAATTTGGCAGCGGTACTGCCACCGGTCCTTCGGGCATCCTGTCGAGGATCTGCCTGATGAGGCTGATACTCAGATCGATCTCGCGTCTTCTTATCAATGCGCGGGAATAGATGTCCGCGCCGCTTTCGGTCACGACCTCGAAATCCAATTCCCGGTAAACCTCGTAGGGAGCGTCCTTGCGAACATCCCTTACTCCGCCGCTGGCTCTGGCAACGGGACCGACCAGCCCGTACTCAGCGATCCATTCCGGGGGTATCACACCGACATCAACGGTACGTTTCAGAAAAATAGAGTTGTTCAGGATCAGTCTGTCGAACTCCGGAAGGCGCTCTTCAATTGTCTCGAGTACATGCAGCACCCGCTTAGAGAATCCTTCAGGGAAGTCCCTGCGTACACCGCCTGGAGTGATGTAGATGTGGTAGATCCGTGCCCCGGTAAGCTCCTCGAAGAGGTCAAGGATGAAGTCCCTGAGAGTAATGCCCCACATCGCACCGGTACCCAGTCCAATCGTACCTGCCTGACCTCCGAAGGCCATGAGGTTGACACCAAGCCTGGCCAGTTCAAGGACCAGGGTTCGTATCCACTTGGCCCTTTCCGGGATCAAAATGCCGTCCAGTTCCTCCACCGCAAGTGCATAGCATTCTTCATTGATATCCGGCTCGGGAACGCAGATGCGGCAGACAAGAGGGAAGTTCTGTATCCAGAGCCGCCGCTCCATGAGCTTCTCAAAGGATCTGTGCAGGTAACCTACATGTGTTACAGCTTTGGTTATCTCATCGCCGTCGAACCACATTTCAATGCTCATGTTCCCGGTGACGCCGGGATGCTGCGGACCGAAGAAGAGATGAGTGGTCTTCAGAGGATCGGTGGCTTCATCGAAGCTCATGACCCCTCCTCCCCGGACATCGGGGTCTCCCATTCGCCGACTCTCTCGCCGATGAATTGCCTCGGATCATGGTGGTTCCGCGGCCAGCGCTCACCGAACATCCTGATGGAGTACTCAAGGGTGTCGAAATCCCTCCTCATTGGAGGTTTGTCCTTCCACCCTTCCAGTATGAACTCCTCATCCTGTCTATCATTGCCGGGAAAATCGATACCGTACATCTCGTGAAGCTCCCGCTCGAAGGTCTCAGCAGCAGGCCAGATCTCGCTGAGCGTCGGCACCGTGCATCCTTCTCTGGGAAAGAGAGCAGATAGAATGAGTATAGAGGAATCATCAGGATTCTCGAGGATGTAGGTCAGCTGGAACTTGCCGTCTTCGATGCGATCAACCACGGAGATGAGCTGCAATACAAGGAATCCAGTCTCAGTCCTGGCACGGATGAGACATGAGAGAAGGTCCTGGCTCCCGATAGAGACATGGAGGTATCCATCGCTGCGGCGGATCACTTGCAGAACCGTCGCGGTGGACTCAACCTGTTCCAGCAGCCGTTGGCTATCCATCATCCATCCCTACCAGTTGTAATCGGGAAGGTCCCATTTGGGAATGACCTTCTTCTGGTTGTCCCGGTACCATTCCAGGTTTTCCCTGTAGTGCTCCCAGCCATCCGCCCTGCCTGCCTTTATCTTCTCCATCAGCAGTCCGAAGCCGTCAATGATCGCCTCCGGCCTGGGCATGCACCCCATGATGTAGACATCAACTGGGAGATACCTGTCAAGGACGTTGAGGGTATTGTACGAATCGTAGTACATTCCACCGTTAATCGTGCATGAGCCGAGAGCTACTATGTACTTGGGATCCTGCATCTGCTCGTAGACCCTTATGACCCTCTTCAGGGTCTTCACTGACAGATAGCCGGAGACAATGAGCACATCCGCCTGTCTGGGGGTCGGTCTCATTGCTATACCGAACCGCTCCATGTCAAATCTTGAAGTATGAAGCGGACGCAGCTCAATCGCTCCGCAGCCGGTTCCGTAAGCAGTTACCCAAAGGCTGTTGGCCCTTGCGAGCTCATCCACCTTCGCCCAGGCTTTGAGCTGTGAGCGAGGAGCCTCCGGCTTGCAGTTGCAGTACATGGAGGACATATCATCCATCCTACATCACCATAATCCTTATCAGGTCAACCGCCGCCAGCGAGGTGGGGATGAACCAGAGGAATCGTATGCTCTGCTCCGTCCGGAATCTGGGAAAGACCGAACTGACGAACACAGGGAACATGTAGAGCAGGAAAGTCTTCACAAGGAGTCCTATCCATGTAGATGCGCCCCCGAAAAGAAGATTCACGAAGAGCACGAGCTTGGCAACGCCGAAGATCGCCCTGCCGCTGAACATGAAGGAAAGAAAACGGCTGCTGTACTCGGTCGGCGGACCAATAGGTATCTCCTGTGGCGCCAGAACAATGCCGAACGGATAGGCCATCTGCATCGGAAGAAATGTTATCAGGGCCGCAGCGGAAGCGAAGGGGAACCTGAAGATGTTCCAGCTGAAGAGGCCGTTCTGCTGCGCCAGTACTATCTCCTCTATGGAAAGTGTCTTCAGACCGACCGCTATGACAATTACTGCGACCGAGAAAGAAAGCTCATATGAGGACATCTGCGCCAGTCCTCTGCTTACGGCTATCACCGCATACGGGTGACCTGAGTCACCGGCGCCAAGGGCCATGCCGAGGCAGCCGAAGAACATGAAATAGACGACAAGCAGGAGATCCCCGGCGAATGACATGTTGACAAGAACGGTGCTCCCAACGACCAGAGGCACGAGGATCAGGACACCGATCGCACCGGCTATCCTGAACATCGGTGCAAGCCAGAACATCGTCCCGTGATGGATAGAAGTCTTCTTCCTGAAGAGTTTCCACATGTCGATGAAGTTCTGCGTTACTCTTGGTCCGATCCTGCCATGTATCTTTGCCGTGACGTTCCTTGAGATGCCACCGAGCAGCAGTCCCCATACCAGAGCAGCGATAGAGGTAAGGATGATGGACCCGACAAGAGCGAACATCATACCCCTCCCCTGAGATAGATGAAGCAGAGGATCAGGAAGATCATGGAGTGGGCGAGATAGGTCCTGCCATCACCCGTGAACATGGCTCTGACCGCATCCCCGATGCTGTAGATGGAATTGACCGCAGCCCTGAATATCCTGCCCGCATGAATGGATGGCAGGAAGGAGAGAGCCCTTCGGTATGGCTTGAAGAAATTACCCGCATAGTGGACTTCCTCTGCCGAGGGAGGGAGTTCCCCTGCAAAGCCGATATCCAGCTGGCCGACATGCTTCGGCTTATTGCCGGAGAGCCAGTACAACACGAATGCAAAACCGAAGAGCCCCATGACCATCGAACCGACAGCCCAGGCGTTCCAGTTCCCCAGTGCGGTGAGAACATCAGTACCCTCGATCAGAGGCGCAGCTCCTGAAAGACCGGGAACAGAGCCTACCGCCGGCACCAGCCGGTCCAGCAGGATCGTCGGACGGAAACTCAGCAGCATAATGCCGCCCACGAGCACCGCCTGCGGGATGATAAGAGTCAGAGGAGCTTCTTTAATACGGGAATGCTCCGGCTTGAGCTGACCAAGGAATACCGCGTGCAGTAGTCTGAACGCATAGAGGAAGGCAACAACTGAAGCGAACATCGCTATCACAGCCGCAGGAAGCCATCCAGCCTCCATGAGCCCGTTATAAAGGAGCCACTTCCCGCCGAAACCTGCCAGTGGCGGGACACCGGCGAACGCTATCACCGACACCAGTGTAAAGGCGAATGTCAGCGGCATCCTCCTGATGAGACCGCCGAGCTTATTGTAATCCGAAGTACCGGCTCGGATGATAACACCTGCTGCTCCAAGGAAAAGCACCGTCTTGAAGAGAAAGTGATGAAGAGTGTGGTATAGCGCCGCAGTCCATCCCAATACACTCGCCAGGCCAATACCGGCGAGTATGTATCCGAGCTGGGAGACACTGGCATAAGCAAGGACTTTCTTGTAGTCAGAGGCCAGGGCCGCCTTCACTGCCATAGCCAGAGCTGTCAGAACACCTACAAGAGCCAGGGTCCGTCCAATGCCCATGAATCCTGTCAGGGGTCCTATGACCACCATCAGAAGAACTGCAGCCTTGGAAGACGTACCCGAAAGAAATGCTGGAATCGTGCCAGGCGCCACCGAATATGCCCTGACATTCCACAGGTGTGCGCCTGCCTGCCCCATCTTCAGTACCGCCGCAGCGAGACCGAGGAGAACCGGGAGAAGGATCATCTCACGTGAAGCGCCTGACATGAGGATGGAGCCGAGTAGAAGAAATCCGGAAGCGGCTGCAAAGACCGCGTACCATTTTGCACCATTCCTGGCCGAAGCACCCTTGCTGACAGCAACAACAGCAGAGAATGCCGACATTTCCCAGAGCAGATAGAAGGTAAATCCGTTGCCTGCGAGAGGCAGTAGAGAGAGTGAAGCACCCGACAGAAGCAGCCATAACCAGTAACGCTTCTCACCCCTGATACTGTTGAAGGAGCCGACTAGAGCAAGCAGCGAACCAGCTGCGAAGATACCGGTGAAGAGCCAGGGGATGAAACCGGAGCCGAGCATGGCGCCGCTGAAATCGAGCATCGGCCACATTCTGTATGCGACAAAGCCGCTTCCAGCGATCAGGAGAAGTACGGACACCCCTGACTGGAGATTGAAATGTCGGGATACTGTTTCCTCTCCAGACCTTCCGGCCCAGAATCTGAGAAGATAGACCGCCTCGGCAAAAAGACCCGCAAGGACTATCCCAAAGAGAAGCGGGGATTCCTGAACCAGTACTGCCAGAAACCGGTATTTGGCCCAGAAGATAGGCAGTGGAGGCACTCCGACAAGTGCGAGTATCGGCAGGAGGAGAAGAATTGAACCTCTTCCTCGCCAGGAGTCCCCTCCGCCTGAATCTCCGAGCATGAAGAGACCAAACTTTGATATGGCGGCAAAGACGAGTATCAGCAGTGTGAGGAGGAGATATGTCTCTCCGGTCAGAGTCCCGGCCATCACAAGAAGGATAGAAGCGTATCCGGCAGTTGAATAGCCCAGTATCCTTCCGGGACTGGAAGCCCTGAGGCCAGCTATCTGCCCGAAGATCAGACCTCCTGCACCCAGCCAGGCCAAGACCCTGGGATCAGGAAGCGGCAGCATAGGCAGCAGTTTTGCGGACCACAGCAGCACGGCAAGGCTCCAGGTGGCGCTGTAGGTGCCCGCCAGCGCTGGACTGACCCCTTCGTAGAGATCCAGACCCCAGCCTGAAAGCGGGAATGCCTTGATCTCAGTCGCAATAATCGTGAGCATAAGGGCGGAGACAAGCAGTGCAGGAACGCCACCCAGCGTCGTCAGAGTCTCAAAGCGCAGTTCACCAGTGGTTTTATAAGTGACGGCAATTGCGAGAAGATAGAGAATCGTGAGCAGCCCCGAGACGAGAGCTACTTTCACCGCAACTTCCCACCTGCGTTCACGTCTGCAGGCTCCTGCCAGACCTATCGTTATGATGCTGCCAATCTCAATGAAAACAAAGGAATTGAACAGATCAGTCGAGAACAGCAGACCGAGTGAGGCAGTGACCAGAGCAAGCAGAAGCGGCTGGACCTTGGCGTGATCCTTCGCGATCCTGCCCATCGCGAGTATGGCTGCAGCGTAGATGACCAGGGCCGCCAGCACACCACCGGCAGATACTTCAAGGTCGATACTCAGGGGGGGGGCACCAACACCTGTATTGAGGATGACAGACCTGCTGAGGTCAGTCAGATCCCATGAGCCGAGTTGTATTGAAAGCACAAACGCAGCAGTCATCCCGGCTGCAAGCTGCAGCAGAGAGACCATCCTTGACAGAGTCGGATTCCTGCGGACGAGCCATGCGTTTATGAAGGCCCCGAGCAGGGGCAGGAAGATGCAGGCTGCGATTACCATCTGAGCTCCCTGAGTCTTCTGATATCTGCGGAACCTGTACGTCTGGAAGCAAGAACCGCCACCACGACAAAGAGCGCCGCAACAGCAACTCCGATAACGATTGAAGTCAGTACCAGTGCCTGGGGAAGGGGATCGACCATGGCTTCAGTCGCATTCAGTGCGGCGGTAGTGGAATCATGAATGGGCGAGGTCCTGTCGGGTATATGCCCCGTCCATACGAGGAGAAGGTTAACCCCTGTATCGGCAAGTGTGAACGCAAGGGCTATCCTGATGATATTTCTTCGGGTAAGCACTCCCCAGAGACCAATGAGAACCAGACCCAGCGCGGTTCCCGCAATTGACCAGTGGTAGAGCTCCAACATCAGTGCCCCCCCTTGTATCTGAAAGCCGCAAATACGCTCGATAGTTCGCTGGCGACCTTAATCCCGATAACAAGGGATATCAAAGGTATCAGCCCTGCTGAAACCAGTGAACCGGGCGTTCCGGTTCCCAGAACAAGGTTGTTCAGGAACTGCCCGAGCTTCATTACTCCCCAGAAACCAAGTAATCCGAAGGAGAGCCCTGCAAGGGACTCGACGGCGGCCAGATTCCGACTGCTCCCGGGAACACCCGTCCCCCCGAGCATCACCAGCAGGAAAGCCGAAGCGATGACAGCTCCGCCGGGGAACCCGCCTCCGGGGCTCAGGTGCGAATGCGCGATCAGGTAGAGGCCGAGAAGGAGGATCGGCGCAGGAAGAAGCCGGGATGTCTGGGCTACTATGAAACTCGGTCTTGAGACTTTCAGGCTCAGCGGGTAGAGGGAGAGGATAAGGACGACAGATGTTGATGCGCAGAAAAGTACAACCACTTCACCAAGAGTGTCCAGCCCCCTGTAAGCAACGATGACTGCGGTAACAAGGTTGGCGGAACCGGTCTCCTGCATTCCCTGGCTGGTGTAGTGAAGCCCCACACCATGAATTTCCTCTGAATACTCAATGTCGGGAACGACGGCGACCATAATGGCACCAAGAACAAGGACCAGGATAAGACCGAAGATGGATCTTATCACCTGTCACCCCCGATCTTTCCCCTGCCCCAGAGGAAGATCATCGTGGATACAACAGCTCCGACCGCAGCTTCTGTAACAGCTACATCAGTGGCATCCATTAGTAAGAACAGCACCGATGCCGACAGACTGACAAAAGCAACGATGATAATGGCTGAAAGGAGTCTGCGGACATAGAGAGCGGCAATACCTGCCGCAAGCATCATGATGCCCATGGTGATGGCCACAACCGGGAAGAGAGCGTCACTCATCGAGATCTTCCCCTTCCGCTCTCTCCTCCTGCAGATCGTCCCTCTCGAGATTGTCAGGTTTCTCGTCCTTCGGACCAGAGTGAACTGCCCTGGCCAGCGCATGGGCTGCAATGGGGTTGGTCAATATGACAAGTATGATGATCAGGATCAGTTTAGGAAGCCATACAGGCTCCAGGCATCCGATACCAAGCATGAACAGTATCGAACCGAGAGTAGTGGCCTTTGTACCCGCATGCATGCGGTTGTACACATCCGGCATTCTGAGAATACCCAGTCCGCTGACGAAGAGAATGAAGCCGCCTGCGCCAAGCAGCACGTGCCCGATAATACCGAGGGCGCTCATCTCAGCCCTCCATCAAGGAACCGTGCGAGAGCCAGAACGCCCAGGAACGACAGTACCGCGTAAACAAGAGCCACATCCAGAAGCATGGATCTTCCCTCGAAGAACGCTATGAGAACTATCAGGCATGTCGTGATCAGGGTCATTCCATCCAGTGCCACTGCCCTGTCGGCTGGTGTCCTGCCCTTCAGGAGCCTGACGAAGGTCATGAAAGTACCCATGCCCAGCAGTCCGAAGAGTATCCAGTCGAAGTAGCTAATCAAGGACTTTCTCCAGTCTTTTCGCAAATCCATCGACCAGCTTCTGCGTCTCGGCAGTCGCATCCCCATCAGGCAGAGAGATCCAGTGCACATATATCCGGTCATCTATGAGGTCCACAGTCAGTGTTCCCGGGGTCAGGGTAATGCTGTTGGCGATAATGATCCTGCCGCGAAGGTTTCTCAATCCAATATCCGCTCCGACGATACCGGGACGAACCGGTACAACAGGCCTCAGTACTCGGAAAAGGACATCGATATTCGCCTTGACCATCTGGCTCAGGAAGAAGAAGATGTACACCAGGAGTGCTGCTAACCTCGCAGGCTTGAGGAGTCTGAATAGATTTGAGGTGAATCCTCCTCTGGTGGAGACCGCTATCAGTACTGAGAAGACAATCCCAAGACCGAGTTCTGATATCGAGAAATTCAGAGTCAGGCAGACCCATATGACCATTAGTGCCACAATTGTGGAGAGCATGGATCCGATATTCTTCATCAAATCCTTGCCCCGGCACGTATGGAATGCGTGATTATGTCCAGCTCGGTCGAAACCTCCACAAATCCGAGGATCACGCCCTCGGGTACAATCAGCGGCTCCAATGTGAAGCTCAGGACTGCAGAACATCCGGCAGCGACTGCGGTATCGACAGCGTTCTGCCCTTCACCGGGAGAAACGGCAATGACAGCAATGACCTCTCCAAGCTTCTGGACTGCAGCTGAGAGCATACTAATGGACTGGACCTCTATCCCGGCGCATTTGAGTCCGGTCCTGGATGGGTCCCTATCAAATATGCCTCTGTATCTGTAACCCCCCGTACCGGCAAGGCCGGATTCGATAAGGGCCATCCCGATATTGCCTGCTCCGATAACGACCACACTCGGCGGATCAGTCGTTCCAAGTATCTCCTCGATGTTGTAGAGCAGCTCATCTACGTCATAACCCGAGCCCTGTTTGCCGAACTCACCGAAGAAAGCAAGATCCTTCCTCACAGCAGCAGAGGAGATGCCGCAGGTACCTGCAAGATATCCAGAGGTGATTATTGAATCACCCCTGATCCTGGACAGTCTGAGACACCTGGCATAGTGGCTCAAACGTCTAATGGTACGTTCGGATACCTTCTTGCCGGACAACACCCCTCCTGCATTGTGAATGTTCGAACTTTCACTATTCTAATCCACAGCCTTACCCGGTCAACCCCTGTGGAAGAGATTCTAGGTTCTTCCAAGTCCCGGGCATTCTGCTGCGATCTCTTCTGAGATACCGGAATTACCATAGGCCTTCTCGAAGTGATTACTGAAATCTGCAGCCAGCTTCCTGGCTCTGACGAAGTAGTCATCCCTGCTATCCCATGTATTCACCGGATCAAGGATCGCGCTGTCAGTAAGTCCTGGACAGCTGTCAGGGACCATAAGACGAAACACGGGATCCTCGTGATATCCAACGTCCTTCAGGGCACCGGATAGGGCTGCCTCCACCATAATCCGGGTCAGAGGCAGGTCTATCCTTGAACCGATACCATAAGGACCTCCACTCCATCCGGTATTGATGAGGTAGACATCCGTACCATGGGATTCCATCCGCTTACCCAGCATCGTGGCATACACATCAGGATTTCTCGGCATAAAGGGCTCACCGAAGAATCTGGAGAAAGTGCTGACCGGTTCAGTTACACCCGTCTCTGTTCCGGCTAGCTTGCTCGTATATCCCATCAGGAACCATAGCATTGCCTGAGTCCTTCTCAGTCTTGAAACAGGAGGGATCACACCATTCGCATCAGCAGTCAGGAAGAGGATGCTTGACGGGTGTCCGGCAGTGGAAGCCTGCTTGATATTACTCAGATATCGAAGGGGATATGAACCTCTGGAATTGGGAGTAAGCCTTGTGTCGAAGAGGTCGAACTGCCCATCAGGATACATGAGAGCGTTCTCGATAATGGACCCGTGCGAAAGCCAGTCGTCTTCATGGAAGCAAGCACTGTGTATCTCCGGCTCCTTTTCAGGACTGAGATCAACGAGTTTTGCGTAGCAGCCGTTTTCGAAGTTGGCAATACCCCGGTTGCTCCATCCATGCTCATCATCCCCCAGAAGAGCTCTGGAGGCATCTGCCGAAAGCGTTGTCTTCCCTGTGCCTGAGAGACCGAGAAGCAGAGCACTCCTGCCATCCGCACCCTCATTGGCGCTGCAATGCAGAGGGAGAATGCCCTCCGCTGGAAGCAGATAGTTCATTACCGTGAACATCATCTTCTTTATGCTCCCGCAGTAAGCCGAACCGTAAACGATCCCAATTCTGCGATCAAGGTCAATGCCTACCATCATCGTAGATGTGTGTCCGAGTCGCGGGTCGATCCTGAGAAGACCCTCGTATTTTTGTGGATCAAGTTTATGATATGGAAGCGCGATCAGCGTAAAATCCCTACCTTTAAATACAGTGCTGCCAGCAACATCCTCATCCCATGGACGAAACATGTTATCTGTGAACAGGGCTGTAAGAGCCATGTCGGAGACAACGTGAACGGGAAGGGCGTACTCGCTGTCGGCTCCGATCAGCCGGTCCGTAATGAAGATATCGGGCACAACAGCAAGCGAATCCAGTGCATCCTCGAAGACCATATCGAAGGTACTCTCCGGAACCGGGATATTGTTGGGGCTGGTCCAGTCGATATTCTCCTCGCTGGAGGAGCGCTTGACAATTACTGTATCTTTGGGGCTCCGGCCTGTGGATTCCGGCGGAGTCCATGTAGCCAGACAGCCGCAGGCACTGACGAGAGCCTCTCCTCGGTCGACCGTGGCTCTGATCATCCCCTCGCGCGGAGGATTCCGAATCAGTCCGCCCCTGGTGTGAAGCATCTCCCAGAGTTTCTTCTGAAGCATCATACCGTACCTCCAATAGAATCGGATGATTTGAATTCGGGATTAGTACAATACTCTACACGAGCAGAACGGGCCACTGATCGACTTCTTTGAAGGGCACATCGCAGTGCTTATGTTCCGTACTGAATACATCAGGAGGTGATATACTGACGTCAAAAGGACCGTTATCCCGTCTCTCGGCGGAGAACGCCTGGTGCATCTATGACTGGGGCAATTCAGCTTTCGTCACCACAGTAGTTGCAGCGGTGCTCCCTGTCTACTTCGCAGAGACTATCTGCACAACCTCAGACATCACCTGGTCCCTTATGGGGCGCACGCTCACAGCTTCCCCCACCTCACTCTGGGGTTACTCAATGGCCCTGGCTGCCCTGCTTGTCGCTCTCCTTGCTCCGATATTCGGCGCAGCTGCGGATGCCGGTGGCAGGAGGAAGCAGTTCCTGGGGGTGATGACAGGAGTGGGAGTTCTTGCTGCAGCACTGCTCTCTCTCACGGGGGCGGGTGATATATGGCCTGTGCTGGGACTGCTCGTGCTGGGGCAGATAGGGTTCGCCGGAGCAAACGTCTTCTACAACTCCCTTCTTGTTTCGACAGTACCCCCATCTCGAAGGGATCTGATATCCTCAAGAGGATACGCATTCGGCTATCTTGGGGGAGGCATTCTCCTTGCGCTGAACCTCCTCATGATCCGGAAGCCGGAGATGTTCGGTCTCGCAGATGCCGCAGAGGGTGTCAAGTACGCATTCCTCTCTGTAGCCGTATGGTGGGCGGTCTTCTCGATACCGCTCTTCGTCAGAGTCCCTGAGGGACCTTCCGCCGGGGCACGATCCTTTGGCAGTTCACTTCGACATGGATTATCCACACTTGGATCGACCTTCAGGCATATCCGTTCGAGGAAGAATGTCTTCAGATTCCTCATCGCCTTCCTTCTTTACAACGATGGAATCCAGACAGTCATCATGATGGCCACAATATTCGGTAAAACCGAATTGGGATTGACCGCATCCGACCTTATCGGTGCCCTCCTTCTTACACAGGTAGTCGGGGTCCCCGGCAGTCTTGCCTTTGGCTGGGCAGCCAGACGATTCGGTGCGAAGCGAATGCTGTATGTTGGAATTTGTGCCTATCTGGGAATACTCCTTTATGCTTTCAAAATGAACACTGCGGCAGATTTCTGGCTCCTCGCCGGAACCGTAGGTCTATTTATGGGAGGTCTGCAGGCAGTGAGCCGAAGCTTCTTCTCGCGTCTCATCCCGCTGGATATGAACGCGGAGTATTTTGGCTTCTTTTCGGTCTCACAGCGCTTCGCAAGTATATTCGGACCTCTGATCTTTGCAGTGATAACAGATCTGACGGGCAGCTCAAGACTCTCGATACTCTCTCTGGCGGTTCTCTTCATCGCAGGGGGCGCTGTACTCAAGGCTGTGAAGGAACCGGGAAGCACTGAATGACAATACTGATTACGGCCTTCATCCTGCTTGCACTGGAGGAATTCCTCTACCGGTTCCACAGGGGTTCCTCTTACAGAGAGGCCGACCTCGCGGGTTCCTGGACGGACATCCCGAAAGAGAACATCGGCAGACCCTCCCTTTTCATGAGATGGGTCCGAATGGCTCAGCTCATATGTTTCGGTGTGATCTTCGCCATTATCGCAACATCTGCCGGCTTCGGAATACTGCTTACCGTTTCCGGTCAGCTTTCGGGGCTCCTGCTCCTGCTCCAGATAGTTAGAATCCTCACCAGAAAAGTAATCAATAAGTATGCAGTTCTCTATGTTGTTGTATTTCTACAATTTATCCTTCTACTGCTTCTCCTTGTATACGGACTCGATGCTAGCGGGCAGCTCATTCCTTCGGACAGATCTATGGACTGGCTCATGTCGGCACTTGCATTCACCGTTCTTTTCCAGCTTTCGGTAGCCTTCTCCTTCTCCTGCACATACATTATCCGTTACTTTTCGGTCGAGAGTTCACCTCTCTTTTTCTCCATGCCTCCTCTGGCATTCTCGGAGTTCTGGTCGAGAAGGCTCGTCAGAACAGGCGCCTGCACATCAGTTCTGACGATGCTCCTCCAGGCAGTCCTCTTTGCATGCACCGGTTATCCAATTGGTTCCGTTCTCCTCCAGATAGTATTGGTGGGTATCCTGATAGCGGCACTGCACGAATTCAGCAACAGGAGGAGGCTTCACCATCCAGTTGCGATGACTCTAACGATCCTGGCCTGGCTGCTGAACATGGTCTGGGCACTTGCAGGATTTTCAGCGACAAGTGCCAACTGGTTTGCCTGATAAAACCCTCCTCGTTCAGCTCCCTCTGAATCAGCAGGCCCCGCTCGAGCCCACCGGTAACACGCCGCTGGCCGGGGCAATGCTTGTAGCAGCCTCCGGCTTGGATAACGTATCCATCCTCGATCAGAATACTTCAGATCTTCTTGGAGACAGGGCTCTGGTCGAGAGCATAGTTTCTCTCTCCCCGGACAGGATCGGCTTCACCCTCTATTGCTGGAATGTTGAACGGACTCTCCGGCTGGCCGGTGAGCTGAACAACCTGATGCCCGGAGTGGAGCTGATGGCCGGAGGCCCCGAGGTTACAGAGGACAATACCTGGCTGCTGGAGAACAGCATATTCGACATCATGCTTGCCGGAGAAGGCGAGCCGGTGGCTGCACAACTGTTCGGACCCTCTTTCAAGACCCTGCAGTCTGGGCAGATGAGTCCAATACAAAAGAGCAGTTCAAACCTGCCGCCGGGCACCTGGCCAGATCCATACCTGTCAGGGATACTGGATCCAGCTGCAGGTGAGCCGGTTCTGATCGAAACGATACGGGGCTGCCCCAGTTTATGCGGATACTGCGCATACAGGAGAAGCCATCCTCTCCAGAGGGTGATGCCGGCAGAGGATGCCCTCAATCTGCTCCACGAGCTGAGCGAGGCTGGAACTGAGGAGCTGATCTTCCTTGACCCGACATTCAACGCCCGGCCGGACCTCAGGGATCTTCTGAGGGGAATGCGGGATATCCCTCTGAAGTGTTTTGGAGAGATGAGGGGTGAGACGATAACCGCAGAACTCGCAGCGGCAATATCTTATGCTGGTTTCTCCAGTGTCGAGATCGGGCTCCAGTCCATCAACCCTGAGGTCCTGCAGCGCTCAGGGAGGTTCGGAGACCCCATGGCTGTCCTTCGCGGAGCTGCCATGCTGAGATCTGAAGGGGTGATCCCGGTGCTTGATCTCATCCTGGGACTGCCCGGTGATACACCTGAGGGAGCTATCAGAGCAGCAGAGGTTATCAGGGAGATGGACTTGCATGAAAGTGTACAGGTCTTCCATCTTGCCATGCTCCCTGGTACGGAATCGGGCAGCCATTCCAGAGAGACGATGCCCCTCCCCCCCTACTATCGCTTCAGACCCCCTGAGATGGGGGGATGGGCTGAAACCAGGGAGACTATAGCCGACATTCTGGGATACGATCTGGATCTCGCTCCGAGACCCCTGCTGTTCGAGGGCTGGCCAGGGACAATTAAGGTAGACCTTGATTCTGCTCATGAACAGCCACTCCCGGATATACCATCTTACAGGCATTCAGTTCTCAGAGTACGCTCCAGGGATCTCTGGGAAAAGAGGAATCTCATCTTCGCAGCAGTTAAACGCAGAATCGATGAGGAACCGCACTGTATCCTGGATATTGTGCTTGAAGCTGAAAGTACCTTCCCTATCGATCTGATCTCAGCGATAAGAAGACTCTCAGAGCCCAACGACTACTCCAGCAGAGCTGCATCCGCTCTGGCCAGAGATGGCAATCTCAGAGTATCTGTTCTTATCGGGAATTGGAGGGGAATGGCGATTGACTGGATGACAGCCATTTCAGTTGAATGTCCTCTAATCCTTGATGTTCAGTATCCGGGTGAACTCCCCTCGCATCTTCTGGAAGCGGGCGCCCTGGTCAGACTCGATGGAGATGACTGTGAGCTCGATATCCTTGAACACTCCGTCCCTTCTCCCCATCAGCTGCTCTTCACCAGCAGGATCATGGAGGAGAAGTGGAGCATCAGAACGCTGGGAGCTCTCTGCAATTGACAGCATAGCTTCAATTCTCTATTCAATAAGCAACAATCCGTTTCTGACTGATTCTGTGTTCATGAAGGGGAGAGCATGAACAAAATTGTAGTTCATTATTCTGATGGCAAAATACACAAGGGTTTCACACGGGATTTTGTACCAACCAGGAGCGTCTTCCATCTGATATCTACAAAGGATCAGACTAAACAGATCCCTGTCAACATCGCCAAACTCAAGGCTGTATTCTTCGTGAAGGATTTTCGGGGAGATCCACACCACATGAGCACACCCGGATTTGATTCATCCCTGCGTGTGTACGGGAAGAAAGTGAAGGTAACGTTCAAGGATGGTGAGGTATTCTACGGCATCAGTCAGGGGTATCATCCTGAGAAGAAAGGGTTCTTCATGATTCCTGGAGACCCTGAATGCAACATCATCAGAGCTTATGTAGTCAATGAATTCGTAGAGAGCACGGTATTGCTCTGAGTTGCCTGATAAACTGAGGTAAGCGACCGCACAGTTATCCGTGCGGTCGTTCTGTCATTTGGGCTGAACCTCTGATAAGCCAAGAACTCTCAGTGATTGCTCCTTCTCTGGCTCTTGAGAACAGGACGTTTTCTATCGAAGGCCACCGGTACCCTGCCCTCTTCAATATGCAGGACCTCACGGCCTTCTTTATGCCCGGCCTCAAATGCCTTGAGATTCAGATCAACGAATCTCTCAGGAACTGTCTCACGAATGACTCGAACCCATGTTTCGAGATCAAAGAGCCTTCCCAGTGCAGCCATCATACCCAGCGCCATGATATTGGCAACGACAGGAGTCTTGAAAAGCTCAATACTGACATCAGTCAGGGGAAAAGCGTAAACATGTCCCTCGGGGATCTGGTTAACGAACGAAGAGTCCAGAAGGAGAAATCCATCCTCCTTGACCTCCCAGGCGAACCTGTTGGCACTTTCCTGGTTCAGAGCAAGAAGGATGTCCAGATTCCTGCAGTTGGGAAATAGGATCTCATTCCTGGATAGGATCACATCCGTCCTGCTGGACCCTCCCCTGGCCTCGGGTCCATAGCTCTGTGTCTGACAGACATTGTAGTCCGCCCGGATGGCAGCCTCGGAAAGGACTCTACCGGCAAGGCCGAGTCCCTGGCCGCCGGCACCAGAGAGCCTTACTTCACAGTACTTTTTCATTGCGTACCCCCCGCTGCTTCCTCGACTGAAGCGCACAGAGAACTGTACCGTTCCATATAGGATCCAATGCTCCTGTCAACGAATATCCCTCTCAGGGTCTTTCCTTCGACTTTATCGGGATCCATCTTCGCTGCCTGCCCCTGGGTGATCGTGTTGTCCTTCAGCAGTTTCATCATTTCAACAGGACCGCCGAGTCTGTTGGCTCTTCCGAAGTTTGTAGGACATGGAGCGAGCACCTCGACGACACTGAATCCCTTCCTGTCAAAGGCTTGCTTGAGCAGACTGTCAAGTTCGATGATGTGGTAAACTGTTCCACGGGCGACAAAATTGGCCCCCGCTCCCTTCATAAGCTCACAGATATCAAAACTCGGCTCGATCATTCCGTAGGGAGTAGTAGCCGTTTTTGCGTCGATCGGTGTGGTCGGGGAGAACTGACCGCCAGTCATGCCATAGTTATTGTTATTCACAATGATGGCTGTGATATCCATGTTCCTTCTTGCAGCATGGATAATGTGATTCCCGCCGATCGCCAGCGAATCACCGTCACCCATGACCGCCATGACCTTCAGGTCGGGATTACCCATCTTAACACCCGTGCCGAAGGCAAGAGCCCTGCCATGGGTAGTGTGCAACGTGTTGAAGTCAACGTAAACAGGCATACGTGAAGTACACCCGATGCCTGAGACCATCACAATGTCATCCTTCTTCCACCTCAGGGCATCAATCGCCCTTATGATGGAGCCCATAACTATCCCAATGCCGCAGCCGGGACACCACACATGAGGGAAACGCTTGCTGGACCGGAGGTACTTGTACTCGTAGGGAAGGGGCTTGGGCATCACATCACCTCCATCACGGATGCAACGATCTCCTCAGGTGTTATCTCATAACCGTCTACGCGGTGCAGAGGTATTACGCGAACTTCATCGCTCGTCATCCTCTCGACCTCATGAATGAGCTGTCCCTGATTGAGCTCCGGGACGAGAACAACATCCTTGTCATCAAGACACTCCTTGACTGTCCGGTCCGGGAAAGGCCAGATCGTCACCGGCCTGAATACTCCGATCTTCTTCCGCTTCTTCTTGAGCAGCTCCTGGGCAGCGAGAGCTGATCTGTAAACAGAGCCATAAGCAAAGACTACGACCCTGCTATCCTCAACATCATGCATTCTGACATCCTCGAGCTTATCGAGATGCCTGGTTATTTTATGCTTGAGTCTTTCCATCTTCGCATCGACCTCCGGCTTCCTCCTTGTAGGGAAACCATGAGTGTCGTGAGTAAGACCAGTGACATGGAACCTGTATCCGCTGCCGAAACTGGCCATGGGCGAGATGTTTGTGGGTGTGGAATGGTAGTGCTCATACCATTCGGCCGGGACGTCAGGTACGGGCTTGGGTACGATCTGAACACTATCCTCTGCCGGGAAGGTCACACGTTCACGCATATGGCCGATGATCTCATCGGGCAGCAGTATGACAGGAGTCCTGAATTCCTCAGACAGGTTGAAGGCTCTGATAGTGAGTTTAAAACACTCTTCGACGCTGCAGGGTGCAAGGGCGATCACAGGATGATCACCATGAGTGCCCCACCTCGCCTGCATAATGTCACCCTGGGCGGTCTGGGTCGGCAGTCCTGTTGAAGGGCCTGATCTCATGACGTTGACAAGCACAAGCGGAACTTCAGCCATGCAGGCATAACCGAGGCCTTCCTGCATCAGACTGAAACCAGGACCGCTCGTTGCTGTCATGGACTTCGCACCCGCAAGTCTGGCGCCGATCAGGGCGCTGATACTGGCGATCTCATCTTCCATCTGTATCCAGGGTTTGCCCAGCAGAGGCATATATCGGGCAAGCAGTTCGGCTATTTCTGTTGATGGTGTGATGGGATAACCCGCAAAGAATTCGATATTTGCTGCTACAGCTCCGAGGGCGACGGCCTCATTACCCTGAATAAGTTTTGTTTCACCCCATGGTACAATCATCCCTTATCACCTTCTCCCACGGCGTCGGACTCAGATGGAAGGGTCTCCTGCTTCTCATCAACTCGTCCGTTCTCATCAGCGATACCGATTGCAAAATCGGGACATCTCCGGGCGCACAGGTAGCACCTGACACATCTCTCAGGATGTGCGACCACAGCCTTCTGCCCCTTCATCTCAAGAACCTGCTTGGGGCAGAAAGCTACGCATATCCCGCATCCCTTGCACCACTCAGGAAAAACATGGATAAAACTTGCATCCGTTTTATCCACAGCAGTTTCCTTATTCCCTGAGGTTTTCTTTACTGGTGAGATGTCCTTGGCCATGGCACCTGTACCTCCAAAATCCATCCAACAGGAGCGAACCGCGAACAGGAAGAGGCAGGATCACCGTCCTGCCTCCCCTTCGTCACGGTCCAGATCATCAGTCTGGCGTTATTTCGTGTACGGCTTCAATATTTCTGTCAGGTCCGGACTCCCTATCTCCTGCAAGTCATATGAGACTCTGACCACAGGCTTGTTTATCTTGATTATCCTGGTGAGATCAATGGGCGTCGCAATGACAACAGCATCGCATTCCGCAGCATTGATGCTCTGCTGAAGGTCCCTCATCTGATCCTCACCATAACCCATTGCGGGAAGGACGAAGGCCTCTTCCACATCACCGTAGTACTTGTCGAAGGTCTCGATTATGGAGCCTACAGCATAAGGCCTGGGATCAACGTAATCCTCAGCGCCGAAACGCTCAGCTGCTACGAATCCTGCTCCGTACTCCATCTCTCCATGGGTAAGCGTGGGTCCGTCCTCGACAACGAGTACGGTCTTACCGGTTATCACGGAGGGGTTATCAACGGAGACCGGACTGGCAGCGTCCACGATTATCGCTTCAGGATTGACGGCTCTGACATTCGACCTGACCTCATCGACATCTTCCGGATACGCGCTGTCGATCTTGTTGATAACTACAACATCAGCGAGCCTGAGGTTTGTCTGCCCGGGGTAGTAGGAGATCTCATGGCCCGGTCTGTGAGGATCGACTACAGTGATTGTGAGGTCTGGAAGGTAGAAAGATGTATCATTGTTGCCGCCGTCCCAGAGGATGATATCAGCCTCCTTCTCGGCCTCTCTCAGTATTGCCTCATAGTCAACTCCGGCAAAGACAACTGTGCCACGGTTGATGTGCGGCTCGTACTCTTCCATCTCCTCGATGGTGCATTCGTGCTTCTTGAGATCTTCGATAGTCTCAAACCTCTGCACTCGCTGGGCGACAAGGTCGCCATATGGCATCGGATGTCTGATGGCTACTACCCGCTTGCCAGCAGCCTCAAGCACCTCGATCACACGCCTTGTGGTCTGGCTCTTGCCGCAGCCGGTTCTGACCGCACATATGGCTATTACCGGCTTGGTGCTCTCGACCATCGTCCGCTCGGCACCAAGAAGGATGAAGTCCGCGCCAGCGGCGTTCACCTTGGAGCAGAGCTCCATGACAGAACTGTCCGGAAGATCGCTGTAGGACATCACGCAGAGTTCGATCTCCTGCTCGGCAATGATAGAAAGGAGCTCACTCTCAGCACGGATTGGGATACCATCGGGATAAAGGTCTCCAGCCAGCTCAGCGGGATACTTCCTCCCGTCGATATCCGGGATCTGCGTAGCAGTGAAGGCAACGATGTCATAACTGGGGTCGTTCCTGTAGACAACATTGAAGTTGTGGAAGTCTCGCCCGGCGGCTCCCAGTATAAGTGTTCTGATCTTGCTCATCATTTGTCCTTTCCGCAAGATGTGAACTGCTTGCGGGAAAGCATCGGCGAACCTGTCTGGTTCGGCCTCTCCCAAGTGAAACCGGTCAGTGTATGGACCGGAGAAGTTCTGTAAATCTCACCACCCGAATGTACTTTGTCAACTCATTGCCTGCTAAGTGATGTCATCCGTCCCGTGCCAGAATCCACCTCCGAGCAGAGACTGAGCCACGTTAGTCAGGTGGTCACCGATACGTTCGCAGTAGTCAATGAAATCGAGCAGTACAAGACCGGTCATGTCTCCAAGGCGCTCTTCCCTGTTCAGGGACTCGGCATAAAGACGCTTCGCCCTGTCCTCAAGGGAATTGATCCTCTCCTCATAGGCAAGCACGGATCTTGAGGCTTCCCTGTCATGAGTGGCAAGAGCCTTAACAACCTCCTCGAACATACCATGCACAAGAGCAGTGACCTCCACGGCAGCCTCTGGAAAGAAGCCGCTCTGTTTGGTAATATCTCCCTTTATCCTGTCCCTGGCCTCCACCATGTTGACAGCATGATCGGAGACTCTCTCGATATCGTTGATGCTATGAATGATAACGGGCAGTTTGAGTGAGAGTTCCTGATCAAGGTCACGCTGGAATAGCTTTGATGCATAGATGGTCATATCACGCTGCATGTAATCGACTCGATCCTCCATTGACATGATCTTCTCTGGTCTGGATGCCCCCGTAAGGAAATATTTAGTTGCGAGAGACACCGTATCGCCTGCGTAGTCGGCCATTTTGACCAGTTCGCGCTCCAGGTTATCAATGGCAAGTGCTGGAGAATCAAGAAGGTGGTCATCCAGATGGAGCTCGATCTCCTCGGAGACCTCCTCCTTCCTGTCAGGCACGATCCACCTGCATACCCTCGCCAGCAGTGGGACGAGAGGCAGGAATATCAGGGCATTGAACAGATTGAAGATACTGTGCGCGTTGGCCACCTGACGGAGAGAGTCTCCTGATGTAGAACGAAAGAAGTTCAAAACAAATCCATTCGGATTTGCGATGAGAATCCCCATATATACAGCACCAAGTACGTTGAACATCGTGTGCGCCATGGCGGTCTGCCGCGCAGCCCGACTACCCCCTATCGCTGAGAGCTGAGCAGTTACTGTTGTTCCGATATTGTCACCGAGTACGAGATAGACCGCTCCCTGCAGACTTATCAAACCTGCTCCGGCAAGGGTCATAGTAAGTCCTACAGTGGCACTTGAACTTTGTATGATGGCTGTAAGCAGAGTCCCGGCAAAGATCGCCAGCAGGGGATTGCTGGAGAAGTTCATGAAGAATTCCTTCACCGCCATGCTTGATTTGAGGGGTTCGAGAACTCCCTTCATGAGTGTCATTCCCAGGAAGATCAAGCCAAGACCGACAAGCGCGCGTCCCCAGAACTGAGTCCTCCTGTTCCTGGCGAAGGCAAGTAGTGCGAAGCCAACTGCGATCATCGGGAAGGCATATGTCATGACTTTGAAAGCGATCAGCTGACCGGTGATCGTCGTTCCGATATTGGCGCCGATGATCACACCGACTGCCTGCCTCAGGACCATCAGCCCGGAATTGACAAAACTGACCGCAATTACGGATGTGGCGCTGGAACTCTGAATTACTGCTGTCACCAGAGCTCCGGCCATAAGACCGAGCAGCCGGTTATCGGTCATTCTCTTCAGGATGCTTCTCATCCTGTCGCCTGCAACACGCTGGAGTGATTCAGACATCATCCGCATCCCAAGCAGGAAGATCGCCAGACCACCGATGACCTGGAATAATATCTCCTTGAGATCTATCCCAAGAGCTGAGTAATCAGCGCAGAACTCGGATCCATCAGGGAGAAATGCAACAGCCTCGACCACGTTGTCGTGAGTCTCGTTACCCAGTTTCAGGGATACTGCTGCCACTCCATCGGCTCCAGTGATGAGCCTGAGTCCGTCAATATCACCGGAAGAAGTATCACCTTCAAGAATAACTGGATCTGTGCCGGTGAAGGGAACAGTGATCGATCCCTCCTCCGAATCAACTGCAAAATCGACGGGAACACCTGGGACTGGATGACCAAGTGAATCATAAACGGTAATGGAGAACGGATCATCAAGTATCGACCCAACACTTCCGTGCTGAGATTCTCCAGATACTTCAACCGTGTAACCACTTGCAATAGAAAGTGATAGAGATAAAAACAGGACTGCGAGAGTTGATCGCATCACTGATCCTCCATTTAGCTCAAAGTAAGATATGCAGAAGTTGGAAATATACGAATTCGCAGCGTATTGACAAAACTGTTGCGCAGGCTCTTCATCAGTTATTTTATGTGTTATGAAAGTACTCAGTGGAATCCTAAGAAGCTTCAGATTCAGGTCCTGGACGAAGAACCTGATTGTCTTTGCCGCCCTCCTGTTCGCCAGGCACTGGCAGGACTCACACGCTATCGTCATGACCGTCCTCGGCGCTCTCGGCTTCTGCCTTCTCTCCAGCGCGGTCTATCTCTTCAACGACATCGCCGACCGCGAGCGGGACAAATTCCATCCCGAAAAGAAGAACAGACCCATCGCATCCGGGAGTCTTAAAGTATCTGTAGCCGCAGTTACAGCCGTTGTTCTTGCTGCAGGTGTTCTCGGACTCTCCTGGGTGTTTACACCGAACTACGCCATCATTGTCAGCATCTATCTGGTCATGCAACTTGCATACTCGTTCAAACTGAAGCATGAAGTAATACTGGATGTACTGATAATCGCGCTGGGATTCGTCCTCAGAGCGCTGGCAGGTGTAACCATGCTAAGGGATGCCGGTTACTCGGACGTGACCATATCGCCCTGGCTTATGATGTGCACGTTCTTTCTGGCTATCTTCCTCGCCTTTGCCAAGCGACGCTATGAGGTAGTTACTCTGGGAGAGAATGCTTCAGGCCACAGAAAGATCCTCGAGGAGTACAGTGCCGACCTTCTTGACGAGATGATGGGTATAGCGACCGCCAGCTGCATCATCGGCTACTCGATATATTCCGTCAGCGACAGAACAATGGAACTCGTCTCCACGAAGCTCTGGGTAACGATCCCATTCGTGGTCTTCGGCGTCTTCCGCTATCTCTACCTCATTCATATAAAGGGGCACGGTGGCAGTCCGGACAAGCTGCTCCTTTCGGATATGCCTCTCCTGCTCAATACCCTGCTTTGGCTCCTCGCGGTGGTACTGATCCTGATCTTCTACCCGGGATCCGCCACCATCTGACCATGACACTGTCAATTGAAGCACCTGCCAAGCTCAATCTCGGGCTTCGCATCTTGGGATTGAGACCGGATGGATTCCACGATATCCGCAGTCTCTTCCAGACAATATCTCTATGCGATGAACTGCACCTTGATGTCGAGCAGGACGGATCCGGAACGGTCAGGCTCAAATGCGAAGCCGATGATGTTCCTGCTGATAATACAAATCTGGTCTGGAAAGCTGCTGAAAGTTTTCTTGCGGCATCCGGACTGAAGATTGACATCAGCATAGTTCTGACTAAGCATATACCATCGAGAGCAGGGCTTGGGGGAGGAAGCAGTGATGCGGCCTCAACTTTGCTCGCTCTGAAGAGACTTACCGGATCTGAAGTTGATCTGCAGCCCCTTGCGGCTTCTCTCGGCAGTGATGTGCCGTTCTTCCTCCTCCCTGCCAGAACCGCTCTTGTGGAAGGTCGCGGAGAGCGCCTTTCACCGGCTGCTGCAATTCCTTTCCATGCTGTACTAATACATCCTGAGGTCGAGGTTTCAACTCCATGGGCCTACAGAACATGGGACAGCGAGACCGAGCCCTGCTCCTTGACAGACAAGGGTATCAATGCGCATTATTCAGCCTTGTCAGCAGCATGGCATGAGGGTAAGCCTTTCCCGCAAGATCTGCGGAATGACTTCCTTCCTCTGCTCGAGAAGCGCTTTTCCGAGGTAGAGAGACCTGTGCGGTTCCTACGTGATTCCGGTGTCGACTGGGGTCTCTCAGGATCTGGACCGACGCTCTACGCTCTGTTCATGACAGAGGAGGAGGCATTGCGTTTCTCAAGAGAACTGCCGAGGGAAACGGTATTCTCTCTGTGCAGGTCGGCAGAAGCTGCTGGGGCGTCGTCCAACTGGTAAGACACAGGATTTTGGTTCCTGAATTGGAGGTTCGAGTCCTCCCGCCCCAGCCATTTACCCGGTCTCCGGGGGGAAAGAAAGGATATAGTAATGCCTGACAAAAAGACACTGAACATCGCCAAACGTACGGAGTTCGGCTCGCGTACGGCCAGGCGACTCCGCCGTTCGGGATTCGTCCCGGCAGTGGTGTATGGGCGCGGTGCGGATGAGGAAAATGTCCAAGTCAGTGAGGATGAGTTCATGGAAGTCGTGGGTTACTCGACCTCGACCGGTATTCTCAATCTCGCAATGGGCAAGAAGGCTCTGGTTACTGTTATCGTGAAGGACATTCAATGGGATCTCCTCACGGATCGGCCTGTCCATCTTGATTTCTTCAGGGTATCAGCGGATCAGATAGTCACCGTACCTGTTCATGTTCACCTTGAAGGTACTCCTGAAGGCGTCCTTATGGGTGGAGTGCTCGAGCACATTCTCCATGAACTGACCATCAAGGTCAGGGCAAAGGACATACCTTCCAATGTCAGTCTCAATGTGGCTGCTCTTGATATCGGTGATGCACTCCACATCTCCGACCTGACACTTCCTGAGGGTATGAGCACGGACATGGACCAGGGACTGGTCATCGCAACTGTTGTTCCTCCAACTGTGGCCAAGGTCGAGGAGGAAGAGGAAGAGCTGCTTGAGGGTGAAGAGGCTCTCGAGGGCGAGGATGCAGAGGACAAGGACTCTGATGCTGATACTTCCGAAAGCAGGGAGAAGTAGGATTTGCTTTCTTTCCGGGTAATTGCCTGTCTTGGTAATCCCGGGAACAAGTATAACCTGACCTGGCACAACGCCGGCTTCTGGGTCGCCGATATACTGGCGCGGGAAGCCGGCGTTTCATTTGTGGATGCTGGTATCTTCAAGGTGGCTGAGCTTCCCAATGGAACCAGTGTGATCAAACCGACGAACTTCATGAACAGAAGTGGTTCATCCGTTCGCGCCTTTCTTGACGGCAGCGCTCTTCTCCCATCCGATCTTCTTGTTGTCTGCGATGATGTCAATCTCGACCTCGGACGCCTGCGGCTCAGGGCAGACGGTTCGGACGGTGGGCATAATGGTCTTCACGACGTGATCGTGAAACTTGGTTCTGAGGAGTTCGCAAGGCTGAGAATGGGCATCGGCCCGGCACCTGCGGCTGCAGATCTGGCTGATTATGTCCTGTGCAGAATGCATCCCAGGCAGGAAGAGGAGTCCTCGCTCATGGCTCACAGGGCAGCGGACTGCGCTACTCTCGCTGTGGAAAATGGTATTCAGGCCGCACAGGAGATCTACAACAGGAAGCCAGACTAGGGATAGACCGGAATATCCAGCTACGGGAACATGCACCTAATTTCACGTGCAAAGGGACATGAACCAAATTCCCTGAATTTGGATACGTGTCCCCTTTTCCGTACAATGTGGCTGATGCATGAGGCTAGCCTGGGGGACACGCACCTGCGGTGCATGAAGAGGCTGGGGGGACACGCATCAGCTCACACGTATGTGGCTGATGCATGAGGCTAGGCTGGGGGGACACGCACCTGCGGTGCATGTCCCCCAGATTAACTAGTTCTCTATGCTGGCAAGTGCACTGAAGGTCTGGACCGCCTGTCCGAGGAATGCGACGAATGACGAGCCATTCACCCTGAAGTGTTTCTCAATCCCTCCATCGATGATATCGGCCTGAGCCTCGATCCACACCGGGGAGGAGTCGATGGCAGGAATATCCAATCCAGACATAGTTATGATCATATTCATGTACTCTGGAAGATTGATGAGCATGGCAAATTCAGCCTCATCGGAAAACGAACTCATTTCAGGCAGAGAACTCGCAAATCCACCTTCCCATGTCCCGCTTATGAGCATAGGCACAATCAGGGGCTGGTCGTTCATCTCCATATACAGGATACCGTCGGCTTCAGTTAGCCAGGCAGTCCATGCGAACCCTCCGCTCAGAGGGGAGTCACCATCAGCATCGACAGACATACTCTCCTGCATGGCTTCGTAGTCCATCTGCATGCCGAAGGTAACCCACTCGATCCCATCATACTCGGCCATCGTGACGTCCTTGAAAGTGAGCCCTGGCATGTCACCCATGATCTCGCTCATAAGTGAGAACTGCTCCTGGTAAACATCCTGAACCTGCTGAAGTGTAGAGCCTTCGGGCATGTTATAGACCGCAACGATATTGAAAGGTTCGTCAGGATGCACGAACATGGACATTGCCATCGAGCTGGAGGCCTGACTCCAGAAAGACACCATCTCCTGTGGAATGTCTTCCATTCCCATCGCGCTCATAACAGCGGTCATAATGGTTTCACTGGCTGCAGGATCAAGACAGACCCTGGCCACAGCAACGTCACCAGCGGGGATAAGGGTAGTCATATCAACGACATCAACAGGAATAATGAGTTCGTCGAGATCAGAACCGGTTACGAAGCTGGCGGCTGAGTTGACTGTGAGGAATTCAGGGCCGAAGGTCAGGATGCAATCGATGCTCTGTGTCTGTGTCAGGAAAATATCGATTGCTTCAAAATAGAGATTCATTACATTTGTGGTCATCTCGATGTCCGTGTTCTCCGGGGTCTGCATCTGGGCAAGTAGCTGAGGTTTGAACATCGCCAGCTGCTGTGCGGCCATTGGACCGAAGATTGCTACCTCAGCATAGAAATAGAGACTTCCATCAGGAATGGCAGGAAGACTGTCCACTGATTGATCGTCCAGATGGGTCAGCATTCCCTCGAGTCCAGCACGGCTGCCAGCAGCCAGGAGGAGACCCCTGGTGCTGCATACATAAACCTTACCGAAATCAACTTCAAAATAGCCGACTTCAGTATTCCCTATTGGCTCTCCCGATGTCGGAGTTATCCCGACCGTACTCCAGAACAGGTCTGCGTTGGTTACCGAGAGTGCCGCTCCAAAACTCTGCGGCATCATGCTCTGCATAAAAATGACAAGAGAACCGTCAACATCGATGCCGTATCTGGTCTCTACCTCATCCATGCTGGAGCAATCCAGCGCAGCAAGTATCCATCCGGAGACAGCGCTCTCTCCGAAGATCGGTACTCCGGTAGCGTAGCTGTCAATTGCTGTAATGACCTCCGCAGGATTAACAAGGGCCATGGAAATGAGTGAGTGCTCAGGGAGAAGGGTGAGCGCGTTGGCATCAAGGACAGGTGTATCCGGATCTGCTCCGCATGCTGTCAATATCAGTGCCACAGTGATCGCAACAAGGACTGATTTCATGTCATTCCTCCAATACGTGAACTCGGATAAGGTACTTTGCTAAATTCCCATACAGGATATATCGTAACACGTTGGTGGTGCAAATGTCAAAAAGCTGAGGGTGCATTTGCCTCTACCCATTAGTACTCAGCTATTTAAGTGATTTGGACAGATCATATGAACAGTGAATTGGACCTGTTCTCCCGTACAGATGAGGGTGATGTCGAGCCGATTCCTCCAATAAGGATACTCTATCTGGACACTGAGACCACAGGTGCTGACCCTAATTCAGTGGAAATCTGCGAGGCAGCCTTCCTCCTGACAACATATTCCGGTTTTGATCGAGTTCCTGATGCAGATATTGTTTTTGATGCACTGGTGATGCCCTCTGAGCCCGTTCCTCCAGAGGCATCAGCGATTCATCACATCACCAATGCAATGCTTGAAGGGAAGCCCGGTATCCAGGAGGTATCCGGAGATATCAGGAAGATGGTTGATGCTGCCGACTTCGTGAGCGCGCACAACCTCCCCTTTGATATCACCATACTGCGCAGACAGCTGCCGGATGTCTTCGGAGGTATCGCACCTGAGATGGAGATCGACTCCCTGAGACTGGCAAGACACCTCTGGCCGCTGGTCCCATCGCATTCACTGCAGGCTCTCAGGTATCGCTTCCACCTCGACTCGGGGATCGAAGGGGATGCTCATAGAGCACTATTCGACACGCTTCTTGTCAGGGCACTGGTTGAGAAAGTCCTCAGTGAGGACTCTCTGAGAAGATCGGACTGGAGGGAGTGGGCTGAATTCGCCAGATCTCCGTTGAATGTACAGACATTCTCCTTCGGTAAATACAGGGGGAAACTTGTTGAGGATATTGTAGCGAGTGATGCAGACTATATCAGGTGGCTACTTAAGCAGAACTGGATGACGGAGGGCTATCCTGACCTCTACCATACTCTCCTGAAGAAGACTGGAGACAGATAGAAAATGAACAAGAGAGATCTGCAGGCTGACACATTCAGGGTCGAAGGAGGACGGCCGCTCGCAGGTGTTCTCACTCCTTCTGGTAGTAAGAATGCCGCTTTGCCGATACTGGCCGCAACACTCCTGACAGATCAGGAGGTCATTCTTCGTAATCTGCCTGACATCAGGGACATAAAAGTAATGCTTGAACTCCTTGAAACACTGGGGGTCTCGATCTCCAGACATGGGTCGGGAACAGTTCACATATGCGCAGATATTCTCAACCCTGATTCGATTGATATAGATCTCTGCAGAGCGATAAGAGCTTCCATACTACTGGCTGGACCTCTTGTCGCAAGGACAGGAACGGTTCGACTCCCTCCCCCGGGAGGAGATGTCATCGGACGCAGGCGGTTGGATACACACTTCCTTGCGCTGGAAAACATGGGAGCGAAAGTAAGCTTCCATGGGAAGTGCCTTGCTTTCTCCTCAGAAGGACTGATAGGGTGCTCAATGCTCCTCGATGAGCCATCTGTCACCGCCACAGAAAACGCGATGATGGCTGCCTGCCTTGCTGATGGGGAGACTGTCCTCTACAATGCGGCATGTGAGCCTAACGTCCAGGACCTTGCCCGAATGCTCCTTTCCATGGGAGCCTCAATTGATGGTATCGGTACGAACAGAATGACCATCAACGGCAACGGAGGACTCCTTTCCGGAACAGAGCATACTATCACACCTGATCACATCGAGATCGGAAGCTTCATCGGTCTGGCCGCATGCTGCGGTGGCGAAGTACGGATCACTGGTGTTCCTGCCGACATTGTCGAACCCACCATGAATGGTTTTTCCAAACTCGGGATCACGATCAGAAGTGAAGGCAGAGATATCCTCATTGATGGTTCGCAGGAGCTTCATGTAAGACCCGACAAGGGAGGTTCTATACCAACCATCTACGATGCTCCATGGCCTGGTTTTTCACCGGATCTGACGAGTACGGCGGTAGTAGTCGCAACACAGTCGTTCGGGACCTCGCTGATATTCGAAAAAATGTTCGAGAGCAGGCTGTTCTTCGTTGACAAGCTAATTGCGATGGGCGCGGGGATCATTCAATGCGATCCGCACAGGGTTGTGGTATCAGGCCCCTCCAGCCTTCATGGAACCAATGTTATCAGCCCGGATATACGGGCAGGTATGGCACTTCTGACCGCGGCCCTCTGCGCGGAGGGGACCAGCATAATCGGCAATGTTCACCAGATAGAGAGAGGCTACCAGAATATTGTTGAGAGACTGGGCGCACTTGGGGCAGTCATCGAGCGTGGTCCGTATGGTGAGCGTTAAGATCGTCAATGATCGTCCCATTGTTTGGAGATAGAGATGAAAGCAACGAGGAACCTATTCGTTCTCGCCCTGTCCGCAGCAATTTTGCTCTCATGTGGGAATCCATCTGAGCCTACCGCCTGGCCTGATGGTGCTTACCTCTATCTGAGCAGCGCCTGGTCGGATACGGCTCTATCATGGTCACCGTACGGCAATGTGATCCTTTTCTCAAGCTATGGTTCGCTGTCCCCATGCCTCTATGGTTTCGATGGTCTGAGCACTCCAGCTATCATCACTTCCTCTGAACTCAATGAGTCGGCAGGACCCAACGGAGCCTGGAATGCAGAAGAGGGGAAGATAGTCTATACCGCATGGTCAGGAGATTCTCTCTCAGAGGTCAGAACCATCCCTGGTAATATCGGCGGTATAAAGGTAGTGCTCGATAATGGTGAACTTCACCTTCATCCCACTTGGAATCAGGCGGGGGACACCCTTCTGATGTCCACATTCACCAACAATAACTGGGGCCTCTGGGCTGGTGCTTATGATGAAGACAGTATGTACTGTGAAGCAGTATACCAGACAGATGCTGACTGTCTGAGACCTTCGTATTCACCAGATGGTGAATGGGTTCTCTTCCAGCTTGATGATGGCACCAGCTCTGATATCTGGATAGTTCGACCTGATGGATCGGATGCCCATTCAGTCGTCTCTGACGCCTCCGATGACATTCACCCATGCTGGGGGGCTGAGAATGACTGGTTTGCGTTTGCCTCCGACCGCTCGGGACAATGGGACATCTGGATAGGAAACATTCATAGTGACACACTCATCCAGGTCACCGACGATCCGGGAACGGATATCTATCCTGCATGGAACCCGGGCTTCGGATGGTTTGCCTTCTCTTCAGATCGAGAGGGCGGAGAGAACAACTTCGATCTTTTCTCCATCGAGGCACCACCCCTCCCATAACAAATGGTGCCACCCACCATTATTGCACCCGAAGTAATGGTGAAATAGTAATGGTGATAATGGTGGGTGGCACCATTTTCATCAATAGATCCTACTTCTTCTTGGGACGACCCCGTTTCCTCTGAAGATTTATTCCCAGCTTCTTTTCGATCATCTCAAGGAACTCGGTCGAACCACATGGTTTTCCGCTATAGGTGGTCTCCCTGAGAGCTTTCTCCATCTCCCTATTCGGTTGCTCCGATAAGTATTCCTCCCAGTTCTCGATCTTGGGAATGTCTTCAGACTCAAGAAGTGGATCACAACCCTCTAGATCCATTGAGTAGCGTGCACTTGACCAGGTATAATCCCAGGCGTTGCTCACCATATGTGCCTTGACTGGGTTTCTGAGGATGTATCTTACGGCCGCATATGTGTGCGCTTCATCCATGGCAGCGGAATAGTAGCGACCCTGGACCATTCTACCTTTTATATTATGAATACTATTATAGCTACTTGTGTACCCCCAGAATGCCCTTCCCATCGCCTGAGATAGGCCATTCTCATCTGCAGGGACGGCAACCAGATGTACATGGTTCGGCATAAGGCACCAGGCCTGTATTCTGATATTGAACTGTTGCATCCTTGCCGCAAGCATGCGGAGAAAGCGTATATGGTCATCTATACCTTCAAACAGACGTATCCCTCTCACGCCTCTCTGTGTGACGTGATGCGGGATGCCTGGAACAACGATCCTTATTCTTCTTGCCATTTCATTATCAGCTTACTCCCACTAGAGGAAGTATTCAAGGGGCATGGTTCTCCGGTTGAATAAATTGGTGGGTGGCACCATTAAATAAGGAGGAAGCCCCCCGGCAGGGCCGGGGGGCTGCTTATCTCGGGGCTCAGCTCACAGGACCAGGTTGGTCCTAGCTGTTCAGCATGTTCTCGATGACGACCATGAGGTCGGTCACGAAAGTTGCATCTTCTGGATCAAGAGATCCACCATAGCCCAGGCTTGTGCAAAGTGACCATGCGAACCTGAAGGCCTGATCGGAGAATCCGATGGCCGCAGCTGTTCCCATGATCTGCACATTGTCGATAGACTCCAGACCTGCGTATCTCTTGCCAAGACCGAACTGGTAGTTCGTGTTCAAGGATTCGAGACCACGGGCTGCAGCGGTGCCAAGAAGCCTGTCACCGTTGTCCCCGCGGATGTCCTGGAGCATGACGATACCCACGAGGGCATCGTAAGTGAACTGTGTTTCGCTACCTGATGCAGCGAACGTCCGATAAGCGTAGCTTATCTGGTTGTCCACGTTAATCCAGGTGTCATAGAACTCACCCTGGACCTCAATGTTTGACCTTGGCACTGTCAGGTAGACCCAGTCACCAACGATGCTGTCTACATCGATAGAGGCTACGGAGAACCCGTTCGCGACATCGAACATCGAAATGGCATCAGTCCTCGAGAAGCGATAAGGGATTGGAGTCGAGCCTACGATCGCGTAGATCTCGTCACCAACCCACTGGGCTCCCGAGTCTGCCGTCATCGCCAGGATAGGATCCAGTACCGCCGGTGGAAGGTCGGCATGGAGACACTGGAAGACTGTCCACATGGTATCCTGTGTCAGAGCCTCCGATACTTCGAGCATCGGGAAGGTGCCAGCGTCATGCTGGATGGCCATGTAGAAGTAGTTGTCGGCTATACGCCAGTAATCCTCTCTGAAGAGGGCTGACCAGCCTGCACCCACATAGGCTTCTATTCCGCTCACATCGAGGTCGATGGCGTCCTTGAAGTACTCGAGCGCCTGCTCGTAATCTGCAGCTGCATATGCATCCCATCCCAGCTGAAGAAATCCGTTGACGCCATACGGGTCAGGGATGTCAGTGGGATCGTTTGCGCATCCGCTGAGGAGTACAAGGGAGCCAAGAATCGCGACGATTGCTGCGCTGATTAGTTTCATTTCTCCCTCCTCCCTACTCTACTCGGAGCATCTTCTGAGTGACGGTCTGTCCTGCGGCCTGCAGCCTGCAGAAGTAGACGCCGGCTCCAACGGGATGTCCCGTGGAATCCATGCCGTCCCAGACCAGTGTGTGCTCTGCCGCCTGCATTTCAGTGTCGGAGAGCACTCTGACTATTCTTCCGCTCATATCGAAGACGGTTACGCTGACCCTGCCACTCACTGGCAGTGCGAAGCTAATAGCCGCCGAAGCACTGAACGGATTGGGATAGGTTCCGCTGAAACGGAAGTTCGCAGGTATCTCAGGGGAGGCAATGCCGGGGCCATCACCATAAACGTAGATTCCTCCGTCATTGACGGATGCGAACATCCTGCTTCCCTGGAACCAGCTGTCCTGTCTGTCCCAGCCGTCAGAAGTGTAGCGGTAAACCGCGCCCTCAGAGGTAGCTGCAGGGAAGGAGAGCGTACCCGTTACATCCGGCATCGATATCGGGCCGGCGACAACACCGGTCATCTGACCCTCTACCGTCTCGAGGGATGCTGATGTCTCAATGGCGAGTCCGAGCATATCGACCTCGCACATGCTAACCATCGCACCCGGGGCAAGAGACCCACCGGGAATATCCAGCTGGATCTCATTGATCTCGAGTTCCGCACCATTGGCGGATGCCCAGGCTACGGAAGCTGAGATGCTGTTGCTGGCCGAGAGGCCTGTGCTGTCGTATCCAGCAACGGAAAGGGTATAGGCGCCATCATCCCAGGCACTGAACCTTGTGCTCCAGAGGGTTCCGTAGAATGAGGACATGTCGAAGGTGCCTGTGCTGTCCTCGTGAGCAGCGGTGAAGATTGGACCGTACCAGTCAAATCCCTCAGGGACGGCTTCGTAGAGCGTCGTGTAGAGAGTTATGTACTGGTCATTGATGTTGTTCTGGTGTGCACTGAGGAGTACATCCGGCACGTTGGTGTCCTGAGACAGAACATACCTTGCATCAGAAATGCCGCCCTCAATGTTGTTGGTTACCACCAGGTAGGCTTCATCAGCCTGGAGCTCAAAGGAGCCGTTATAGACATCGTTCAGCTCTACAGATTCGATCGAGTGGATCTCCTCTGCAGTAGTGTCTATTGAAACAACCCAGGCATCCCAGGCGGAGTTGATGATCGAACCTGATCCACCGCCATCGGAGAACATACCATTGAAGTACATGGTGGGAGTGGCGGAGTAGCCACTATTGAAGGCGCAGTACTGTATAGCCCAGATCGGAGCTTCCAGACCGGAACCCTCGGGGGCTATCCATATTTCATCAAGCGGGTAGCTGGCGAACGTGTGAGCGAACGCAGCTCCTGCACCGATGTGTCCGAACTGGTAATCACTGCCTGCAAGGAACTCGTATGTGTACTTGCCACCTTCCATACCATCGCGGAAGGCGCTTACGAGGTTGCAGATGATCCAGTCATTGTAGATAGGAACAACGTTTGTTTCTATCGCAAGACTATCGGCTACTGATGGATCAATCGCATGTGCGATGTTCAGCATGCCGGTAGTATCGGAGAGAGCGATATCACCGATGATGTCTTCGCCCTCACGCTGCATGAGGTACATGAACCACAGGAACTGCTGCCCCCTCGAACCGGCCCAGTTGCCCTTCGCGGGACTTGCGAGGGCAGTTGTCAGATCGATGTAGGGTGAGAGCCGGAACTGGCCCAGTATATAGTAGTGACCCATGTTGCCCGGGTCGGTCTGAGTGAAACCATAACTGAGGTACTGAGCAATGGCTCCAAGACCTCTGACGATCCACTCTTCCTCTGTTTGCATGCGGCTGAGTCGTGAAAGGATCGCAAGTCCATTGGGGACGTAGATCCTTCTCATCGCCTTGGCCTTACTCAGCGTAGAACCTACAGTAGCATACGTATGCAGGTTCACATAGAAGATGTCGTGACCATTGAACTCACCGTTCAGGTCCTGAGGGTCGACATAAACCATGTTGTTTCTCGGTCCCTGCGAAGATGGACCAGAGTTGTACTTGGTAGGGATGGTCGCAAGGACGACCCATATCTTCGGATCGCCATCGGTGTCCACGGGAGTACCCATGGTTCCGGTGACCGTCCCCCAGACATCGACGCCTCCACCCTCAAATTCAGAGGTTAGAGTGTCGAGCTCGCCCTGTGTGAAGGTAACCCCCCAGCAGAGCGAATCGGTGAAAACCGTTCCTCCCTTTTTATCGCACGATACAGTGTCCTGTACAAGCCAGTAAGCATGCTCGGTCACAGCGCGGCAGGTGAACTGATGTGTCGCAGGCTCTTTCGGGAACTCCTCCAGGTTAGGAACCAGCAGGTTGATCGTATCCCCGACGTTCATGTCTGCACTTGCTATGCCGACTCCGAGAACTGGCAACAGGAGCGCTGTCAGGATGGTCAAGAGACCAGCCTTATGCGATCCCGCGAAGAATACCATATTTAACCTCCAATTTTGCAGCGGCTCTGTAACCGCATCAACGAAAACTTCAGCCTGCTTTGAAGTTGCTCTCTGACTGTTTGCAGGCATGTTAACCCTTTCGCCTCTCATTCCTGAAAGGAGTCAACCCCTCCGTAACCGGATGCACCGGTTACCGGAGCAAGCATGTCCTCCCAATTGGAATAGCTGCTCTCCCCCTCTACGGTGGAGAATATCTGCTCATAAGAACCCGTTCCCGTTCTGTCGGCGAACACGAATCTATCGTTTCCGCTCTCATAGTAGGACCAGATCTCATAAGGTATCTGGTCGATGGTGAACGGGACCGCTTCGATGTCATCAGGAGCGCCGTATATCACGTACACCCGTCCCCGATCGGTTTCCCAGCCCTCTTTAAAGGAACCGGAATATCTTGCGCTCTCCATACATCGCTGCTCGAAGGCCTGTCTGTCAGCGGTTCTGTCCTGCCAGTAGGCTGTGTAGAACCGGACCTTCGCGGCATCGTCGAGATCCTCGTACAGGTCCATCTCGGCATCGGAAAGGATGAGCGTGAAGTGCTCTGGATAAGCGATCATCGAAACCTCACCAGCGTAGAGTGAATCCCCTTGACTGGCTACAGTCTCGATGGCCCTTCCGACCATAAGCAGCTTGTCGACCTCAAGAGTATCATCCTGAATGACCATTCCCAGTACCATTCTATGCAGCCCTGAACCACGGACAACCTGAAGGTCCAGGCTGTCGATCAAAGCTATGACATCAGCCCCTTCCGGGACATCAACTGTCTTCCATGGTCTTGCGAAAATGGTCTCTCCGGACGAATTCTCAAGTCGACTCCGCAGCTTAACTGTCTGTCCTCCGACATCATAGACTTCCGCATAATAGTAGAGTGTGTGTTCTGCGGGAAGCATGTAACCCCCGTTTGCTGCCGGGTAGACCAGAAGCCCACCCTTCAGCAGGGGATTCGCTGAACTCTCAGGGGCCGGGACAAGAGCCCTGGCCAGTTCGAGTTCACTGAGATGTCCGATTGCTGTTACCGAAAGAGGTCTGGAAACAGTTCCCTGTCGTCCGTTACCTCCATCGGTGACAACGACATCGAGAATATACTCGCCAGACACTACCGGGATGGCAGTGCTGTTAACAACAGACCTTTCTTCCATCCATTCGACTTCTGAGAACCACTGGCTGACGGCGACTGTATCGCCTGTCTCGGTTCTAAGTACAACCAGTGTTTCGAATCCGGCAATGGAGTCAGAATCCATCGAGAACTGGTCCACCAGCATCTGCTCGTAGACCTCTATGACGAGTGTATCGCTGTGATAGTAGTCGAAAAGCGCAGTATCGATTCCGAAATGAATTTCACCCTGGCTCATCGAGGCAAGGGAACCCGCTCCCACTACGGAGACAAGCATCAGAGAGACCAGGAAGAACATTGCTCTAGAGCTTCTCCCAGTCACTTCGCACCTCCTCCCAGTCGGTCACGAGATCGAAAGCCCCAACTGCATAGTGATCGATAAAGACCACTTCGAGCGGAGGAGAGAAGTAGATCCATGTGATCGAGGGCAGCGTGGAAAGCTCCAGAGGCATATCCTCGATCATATCTGGGGGTCCGAGAAGAGCGTAGACTCTGCCCTGATCCGATATTATTCCAAGTGAAGAGTGAACCGAGAAATGCTCCTCGATGTAGTCCAGTCTCTCCAGATACTCCTCGAGGTACTCGTTCCTTACAGTCCCGGGAGTGGGATCCCTCTGTGCCCAGAATTCCGCCATGACAGCGACTCTGGATGAGGGACCTTCCGCGTCCTCAAGAGCAGATATCTCTGCTGAGGATGCAATGGGTCTGACCAGGCTCCTCGTGAGCTCCGGGTCATCACCCCATATGTCCCAGGCCTGCATGATTGCGAGTTCCTCCCTTGCGGCGGAGACTATCTCCTCACCCTTCAGAAGAACGGCAAGCAGATCGTACTCACCTCCATCGAGTCCGGTAAGGCCGACATCGGCCCGGCACCGGAACCTGCCCTGTGAAAACTCTATACCCATCCATCCTTCGCGCTGGATAACCCCTGCATGATCCCGAAGCATCCATGCGGCGCTTACGGTATCCTGCTGGAGTTCAGCTTCCGGCGGATAGACGCTCCAGAAGACCTCGGTGGAGCCGAGAGCCCTCTGATACGTCCCATCCGTGAGCTGCAGAGAGCCCGATGACCAACTGACGCTGTCAATGCGAGGAACACTGATGTCCTCCTCCCATGTGAACTGCCTGCGTGTCTCGAGATCCCCCGCCAGAATGGTGAGGACATGCTCTCCAGGGGGAACTGATGAAATAGTGAAAGTCTCCACCAGAGGAAGATCGTCCCTCCCGACTGCTCCGCTGTTCCTTTCGGTCATCATACCGTCTATCGTGGCTGCAACCTCCCATGAGGCGGTCTCCACCCCATCATCCCTGACGAAGACAAGATCATCCGAATCAAGGATAACGGTCAGGTTCACCGAGCCGTGAGCCTGGCCTCTGGCCGGCTCAACTTCCCAGGTGACCTGGAATCCGGTAAGCACCGTGAGCAGCATTGCCAAGAGCGTCATTCATTCCTTCCGACCGGGGCGGGTACAACCCGCCCCTTCAGTAAGACTCAGCTAAAACGCAAACCCCAGGCTGGCTCTGTGAACCATGTCCAGCCTGCTCCAGTCCGCATAGGCGTAGTCAAGGGTCAGCGTCTTACCGCCGATCGGGATACGGAATCCCGCTCCTGCGGTCAGACCCTCTTCGTCTGTGTTGATTCTGTAGCCGCCGCGAAGGGCGAACATGTTGTTGTACCAGTATTCTGTGCCGATGCCGAGCTGCTCGACGTTGTCACTAGGATGAATACCATCGACCTCTACTGTAAGGAAGTGAGGTCCCCTGTTGATAACATCCATAGCCATGCCGAGCTTGAAGGTCATAGGCATAGAGTACGACTCGTAGGCCATCAGCGAGTCCTGCCCGCTGTTGTAAGTGGTGAACTCACCATCGGGGGTGAGCTCGCCGCCGAAGTGCTGGATGGCCATGCCGATGCGCAGGGTTTTGAAGCCGGTATCGTAGAGAGTACCCATGTCAACGGCTATCCCGCCGGCGGAGACATCGTCCCACTGCTCTCTGACGTACTTGATCGTCAGACCAGCGCTGAACCTGTCCGTTAGCATCCTGGAAAACGTAAGTCCTGCAACCATGTCGGTGCAGTTGAATGTTTCCCCGGTACCTTCGGGCTGCTCAACCGTGGTGACGTCCATATCCCCGGACTGGAGCATGGCAAACGAAACTGCGAATGTTCCAATTCCCTGGAACTCGCTGCTCACGACCGCGCCCCCGTAGAGGACATCCGCAAACCACTGTGTCCCGGTGAACTGCACCTGGGTGCCGGGCACCCTTACGAGACACGCAGGATTCCAGAACACCGCGCTGGGATCATCAGCGGAGGCAACAAATGCGCCTCCCATAGCGATACCACGCGTGCCCAGTCCCAGTTTAAGGAACTGCGCTCCGGAGGTTCCGACCTTAGCAAAGGAACTAGCCTCGACTGTCGTCGGAAACAGCAGGAAGGCGGCGACCGCTGCGGTCAGGATTACACCTGTAAGCTTCATGGTCACTCCTCCCTTATCTAATGATGGCAAACTTGCCGATTATGTAGTCATCATTGGTCTCAACACGATAGATGTAGAGCCCAGATGTGACTTCCTGATCGTTCCTGCTGATCAGGTCCCAGAACTCCGTGCCTTCTTCGCCGCCCCAGCTACGGTGTTCAAGGGTGATGACATGGTCACCGGCAAGTGTGTAGATGTGAATGTTGCACATGGCTGGCAGATGTGTGAAGGCGATCTTGTCGAAGTATGTCTGCTCCCATGCGGCCGAACCCCTGTATGGGTTCGGGACTACCCGTACGTTCTCGGTCCAGTTCGCGTCGGTACCCATGACCGGAGTGACCGGCAGCGGAGTACCCTCGAGTGTCTGTTTGTAGTTGGACCTGGTGCTCTCTACATCAGTCTCCCCGTCGTATGAGCAGACCACGTAGTAGTAGGGATACCCGTTTGTGACAGTCTCGTCGGTGTAGTTGGTTGTACCAACCGGTCGAGTAGCAACGAGTTCCCAGCCAGCGGGTTCGAAGGTCGAGCGATAGATGTTGTACCCACCGAGGTCTGTGTAGCTCTCAGCATTGGAACCCCACTCGAGGTGGACCTGTCCATTGCCGGCTTCGTAGAAGAGAATGGGCGATGGCGGAAGCTTGGGAACACCCCAACCACCGTCGCGGTAGTACGCATCCAGCATCCCGTCGGCAACCTCTCTGGCACCTTCGAGACCCATGCCGATAAGATAGCCACCGACCATGTGCAGGCTGTCACCCTCCTGGAGGTTGACCGGACCCGCGCTGATCAGGAAGCGATAGTCGAACACCGGGTAATCCAGTGCAAGCGGGTTGTCATGAACGATAGGGAAAGGTCCCGGATTGCCCGGAGCTATAGCCTCCGGCGCATGAGGATGCCCTACCCAGTCAGTCATGTATGCAGGTCCGCTGTACTGTCCGCTGGCATCCGGGTTCTGACCCCACATGAAGTTGTACTGCTCGAGGTCAGTACCAGGATCGCTCTCCCAGTTCCACCAGCCATGCGACTGAGGAATGGGGTAGTCGAAGACATCGATGGGACGCTCAATTGTTCCATCAGCCTTCTTCACCCAGAAATCAAGCAGGCGCCAGCTAATGAAGCCATTGGCAGGTGGTACGAGTTCAGGCTCACCTGAATCGTCCGTACCTGAGGACGGATTGTCCCCGTCCCAGATGTAGCTCATGTTCCTCGGAACCACATGGTAAACCGTGTCGCCCACGGTGTGCTCCCAGTGATTCTCAGGCATGCCATCAGAGAACAAAGCAAGACCGGACTCGTTAAGAGTCCAGACGGTATCTCCTCCGACAGTTCTGAAGAGGATGGTGAAATGGTCACTGACACCATTCCCATCGACATCATTGTCTAGAATATCATCCGATCCGATGTAGTTGTAGTAGTACCAGATGTTCTCTGGATCATCTGATGCTCTCGTATTATCCGGGTTCTGCTGGTAGGTGTAGATGTCCTGGGCGCTGGCCAGAGTTCCGTCGTCAAAGACGTACTCGAAGGTTGCGTCAGGATCGTTGCACCAGATAGCATGGCCGTCGTAGTAGACCAGGTCATCGATGTGGCATTCAGACACGTCACCAGTTGCAGCATCGCAGTCAGCCTTCATCGACACCATGAAGGCGTCGAGCGGCTCACCGCTGCCGTGCTCGGGATGATGCGTCAGGATGAGGTCCTGGGCGATGAAGTCGTTGTAGCCCGGGGTGCCCCAGCCGTAGTTCTCATTGTAGATCCCGATACCGTATGGATCCGAGTTCTGGCCTGGATAGTTCCAGTCGTCGAAACCGTACTGGGTCTCTTCGAGAGCGGTGGGTCCGGGACTCAGCTTCTCAGCTGCGAATCCCTCGCTGGCCCACAATTCCCAGTTGCCGTAATCACTGCCGCTCATCCATTTTGCGACAGAGTCCGGATTAGGTGCTGTTACCGCACCGTACTGGCACGTCCAGAGATCTCCTGTGAAGAGATAACTGCTGCCCTCACCGGCCGGCCACTCCATTGACGGGTAGTTCGCCCATGGATCGCCGTACATACCGATGTTCATGAGAGCGCTCCACATGTTGCTCAGGTTGTGGAGCATCCATACAGCCGGTGGCCGGGCATCGGTCGAGCCCTCCGGCATAGGTACCTCGCGCACCTCCCTGGCAAGGCCGGTGCCTGACAGTGCGAACACTGCCAGCACCGAGAGTACCAGGAACCCGCGAGTATAGCTGGAGTTCCTCATACTTCCCTTTACCTCCAATTCCTAGATGACTTCGTGGTTGCATCCCGAGTTCCATTATGGCTCTCGGTCCGCACATCCGCGATTCCGGTTATCTTCTCTTGCACTTTCATCATACGATCAGTTTTCGAGACTGAAGTTGTACGTGACGGTTGTCCATACACTCACTGGGATGCCGTTGTTCTGCGCGGGAGTCCACCTTGTGTTCCAGGCTGCCGACAGGGCCGCCTGATCAAGTGCATTGACTCCGCTTGAATTGTAGAGCTGCACATCAACAACGCTTCCGCTAGAGTCGACGAACACCCATAGCACGACGCTGCCCTCTATCCCGGCCTGAAGGGCCATTGCCGGATAGTCGGGTCTTGGCTGATAGGTGCAGGTCGGAAATACCTCCGCCGGCATGAAACGCGGCGGTCCGGTGCCTTCCGACTCCTGCTCAGCAGCCTCGTCGCCCTGCTCGATCGTCGAAACCTCTTCGAGGCCTTCTGTCTCATCCTCGAGAGAGAGAGTCACATCGACGTCAAGTTCCTCAACCTCCTGCTCGACTTCCTCCTCCTGCTCTTCCTGCTCCTCCTCGATCTCCTCTTCCTGCTCCTCAACAGTGTCATCGAAGGCGATGTCGGTTTCTACCGCCTCCATCTCGCTGTCCACCGTCCGCGTGGAGAGCCTACCAAGCTGGCTAGCCGGGATAAGCTCGAAGAAGATGATGAGTATCGCGAGGCCTATAACCATGCCCCACTCGAAGTTGAGGGTGGAGTGCCTGTAATCGCCATTGCTGTCTTTGGACATCATCCCCCCTCTCAGTAGAGTCCGAGTTCTTCAGCATTAAACTGAATACTGTATATCTCTTCAAACCTCATTGATCCGAAAAGATCGACCATTGCCTGCATCGGGACTCGCGAGTCGATGTTCAGCACAACAACGTCCAGACGCTTGTTCTGTTCGCGCCAGAACCTGTCGCTCAGAATGGACAGCTGCTCAGCGATCTGGGAGAGGGGCATATCGTAGTCCCCTATCCTTGCGACCAGCTCGCTGCTGTCATTGCCAGGCTCAACCTGCTTGACCCATACGGTGACCGTCAGGTACTGCTTGCCGAGCTCATTCATCACTTCGTGATGTGCCTGGGGGAAGCGGACCCGAAGGCCACCATCCTCCTTGAACAATGTAGTCGCCATGAAGAAAACCAGGAGCAGGAAAACGATGTCGGCCATCGTTCCCGTGAAGATATTTCCAGTAACCTTCATTCTTCTCTTGAATTTCATCAGGCATCACCTCCGAGTCTCTCCTGGATTGTGACTCCTGTCCTGCTCACGCCATTCAGGCGGAGAAGGTCAAGGGCAAATATCATGCCCTCATAATCACAATCCGGGAAGAACTTGAGGATCACGACCAGCTCGCTCTCTCGGACAACAGAGGCTATTTCGCCCTGCCGCACATCTGAGAGAACAAGTGTGTCACCGAAAGCGATCTCTCCGAAGATGGGATCCATCTCCAGCGGTATCCGGCTGCCCATGATGGTCCGCAGAATGCCGGGTCTCACCATGGGTACGAGATTTTCCGCACTAATCGCGGTTTCAAGTGAGCTGTACGTCCCGGAAGGAACGCCCTTAGCCACCTGGAGGTTGCTCAGAAGCCTGTCGAGCGATGCCGACATTGCTTCCACCCTCTGGGAGGCCAGCGTTCTTATTCCGTTATGCAGGCTCGTGTCCTGGAGGCTCACGTCCTCACCGGCTCTCGCCCTTTGCAGGGGGCCCTCGGGCGGCGCCTGATCGATCAGGGCCACATACTCGTGGGCTCCCCACTGCTTGATGGTCATGACGAGTCTGTTCGTCTCGTCGATGACCACTTCCTGGGTCTCCGAATCAGGCTTCTTTGGAAGCTTGAAAGAGATCCCTTTCTGCACCTCAAAAGTGGTCGTGACCAGGAAGAAGATAAGCAGCAGGAACGCAATGTCGGACATTGAGGCATCGGGGATATCCCCGCTTGCTCTCGGTCTGTTACGTATCCGCATCCGTGCTCCTTCTTACCATTACAGCTGCTTGAGGTGCTCCATGTCCGACAGCTTATCCACGAGGAAAATGCTGGCTTCTTCCATATCGATCACGAATCGTCCGATCTTGGCGATGAAGTAGTTATGGGCCATCTGGATCGGAATCGCGATTGTAAGACCAGTCGCAGTTGTGATGAGGGCTTCCTGGATACCACCGGCGACGAGGCTGGCCTCGACGTTCTTCGCAGCGGCAATCTCACCGAAAGCCTTGATCATTCCAGAAACCGTACCAAGGAATCCAAGCATCGGTGCGATGCTCGAGACCGAAGCAAGTACAACGATACCCTTCTCGAGGAAGGCCATTTCAATACCGCCTGCGCTCTCGACAGCCTTCTCGACGGCTTCAAGTCCCTTGTCGTGTCGGACAAGTCCGGCATGCATTATCGATGCAACAGGTCCACTTGTCCTGGCGCAGAGATCCTCAGCGCCTTTGATATCGCCCTTACGGATGAAGCCACCGACCTTCTCGAGGAAGGAGTTGACATCAATCCGGAGTTTGCCGTAGGTGATAAACCTCTCTACAGCAACAGCGATTCCGATAAGAAGCGAGAGAAGGAGCGGATACATGAAGGGTCCGCCTGCAAGGAAGAGGTCCTTGAGGTCCATGCTGGCGCTCTCCGCGCGCTCTACTTCCTCACCTACTGGAGCATCGGCCACGGGCTCCTGTACAACAGGTTCCTCGATAACCGGCTCTTCAACTACAGGCTCCTCGATGACCTCGGTCACCTCTTCAATTGGAGCCTCTTCTGTTCCGGGTTCCTCTGGCTGTGCCCACGCTATGGCTGTGAGCACGAGGAACAGCAGCAGGAATTTACGCATCTAGTTCTCTCCTTATGTCATTCCAGTCAAGTGCCATGGGACCGGCAGAAGCCGGTCCCACGGACAGTTGTTCTTCTCAGGCTACCACTCGATACCGAGGCCGAACCTGATCATTCTGGGTCTGCTGAAGACGTACGGATTACCTGCAGATCCCTTGGGATCGTGATCGGGCTGGCCGTCGCCGTTCATGTCGGCATCGTACCAGGCCGGATCAATGATGGTGTTGATATTCTGCCTGTCGAACAGGTTGTTGACCTGACAGTAGGCATCAAGGATCAGATCACCGACCCAGAAGGTCTTGTTGACCTTGAGGGTGGTCATCATGGTCCATGGATATCTCTGACCATTGATCTCCGGCTGGGCGGTTCCCTGATCAGCCTGGCTGTAGGGGAATCCGCTGCCGTAGTTCCAGGAGAGATGAAGACCGAAGCCTTCGAGGAACGGGGTTTCACCGATCCTGGGACCCTCACCCTGTGGAATGCGGAAATCGAATTCCGCGTTGACACTGTGCCTCTGGTCCCAATTGAGATAGGACTCCTTCTTGGGAATTATCCAGCCGGCCCATGTGTACTGGTAGTTCTGGGTCGAGCCGGAGCTCTTGCCCATGGCAATTGCGTAAGTGTAGTTGACGCTGCCTGACCAGAAATTGCTCGGCCTTCTCTGAAGAGTCAGCTCTGCACCTCTGATATTACCGTAGTCACCATTGATGAAGAGGTCGTAGGCATCAACCGCAGAGTAGAAGTTCTGCTGCATGTCGACGAGACCGGTGATGTCCTTGTAGTAGCCCGTTACGTCGATCATGGTGATGTCGTCGAACTGATGCTTCACACCGATCTCGTAGGAGATGGTCTCCTCAGGAGACAGGTCGGGATTGCCAACCTGCGGGAAGGCGCCCGAGAGGTCGAAGTCAGCCCCGCGGAACATACGGTCGAATGCAGGGGTCTGGAAGTAGTGACCGTATGTGAAGTGAAGGACATCGCGCTCGGTGATGGGATGGGAGAATCCAACACGCGGACTCAGGTGGTACTTCACCGGAACGCTGACTGGATTGATGATGTGATCCGGATCGCCGGCCTCTGTCCCGGGATTAACGGGGTTCGTGGGATCGGCGGGATACTCATCAAAATTGGGATCGAAGTAATCGAAGCGAAGACCGGCATTAACGATCATGCCGCGATACTCCATCTTGTCCTGGATATACGCCGCACCCGAATTGGGGAAGGCGTGATATCTGTTGGCATAGATGTTGCCACCTGAGGCCGTATCGATGCTGTAATCGAAGATGTCGTAGTACTTGCCCTCAATACCGGCCTTGAGCTGATGCTCCTGATTGATCTGGCTTGTGAGATCCATCCTGAAAGTGGAGGTTGTGCTCACCGTCTCACCCCAGGCCATACGGCTTGCACCCTGACGGTAGAATCCGTCGGTGTCCTGTATCCTGGAAGGCGTGTAATTCTGCCAGTCGTCCCAGCTCCAGTCCTCACCGAGCCACTCTGTCTGAAGAGTGGGATCGGTGGCATCTGGATTATTTCTGATCTTGTAGCTGAAAGCCGCCTGGTACTGGTTGAGTTTGACTTCCATGAATGTGGCGTCGCTGAGAGTCTGGGTGACGCTAATGCCGACACTGTAGTTGTTCCAGAACCTTGTAGGCAGACCGTAGAGAATGTCCTTGCCCCAGGCGAGAGTGTCGCCATAAGCCGAGGAGGTGGTATCCGTGTCGATGTAGGGATTCTCGAACCTGTGCCATCCCCAATCGCTCCAGCCGGCCATGCGATCCATGTAGTAACCGGTAAGGTTGATCTTGGTTCTGGGGTTGGGCTTGTAAGTGAGCTTGACGTTACCGGTGTAGGTCTGACCCCAGTCGTTGTAACCGTAGCCGTACCTTCCGTTCTCGCCTCCACCTGTCTGAAGGTATTCACCGACGAGGAAGAGGTTCATGT
>Ga0190293_1000015_pt1 | contig 61987 bp, 46 predicted proteins | sample 48693001_MG_FD_161671 | JGI IMG/M metagenome (GOLD analysis project Ga0190293, IMG submission 161671) | Hydrothermal vent microbial mat bacterial communities from Southern Trench, Guaymas Basin, Mexico - 4869-30-0-1_MG | ecosystem: Environmental > Aquatic > Marine > Hydrothermal vents >...
CCATCAAAGAAATCGAAGTTTGTTGGATTGCCATACTCAGCTACATCTCTTTCCTGCTTCCAATCTGAAAATGTGAATGAAGCATCAAGCATATAGTTATCTGCGTACTTTTTGGTTAATCCAAACTGAAGAGACATAAAAGTGTCAGCATATCCTGAACCATGGTTTGTCAGAGTTGAACCCTGAGTCCTTTCATATCTGTTGTAATATTCTTTAGTCTGGCCATCAGTGAAGGTATAAGTTCCTTCAACATACCAGTTAGAATTTGTTTCCAGAGAACCATCAGGCATATTACCTCTATAATAGAGATGATCATGTCTGACTTTATACAGTCCGGTTAATGAAACTGCTATGTCATCACCAATAGCTTTCTCAAATGAAAGAACTAACTCATCAAGAAGAGGTGAGTGCAGGTCTGAAGCATATTTGTTTCTGCTTGTTGTTGAATAAGGATCTGCTTCATTTATATTCCACCAGTACCAATCACCCGGATTTTCACTCCATTCTCCGGCTTCTACAATACCATTACCATTATCATTCCAGAATACGTCAATTTCTCTTGTACCGACTGTCCATGTATGTGAAGCGATACTATTACCACTCTGAGATCCGTAACGTGCAACTGAAGCCTTAACTACATTCTTACCATCTCCACTAATATCATATGTCACTGAGAACCTTGGAGAAATTGTTGCAAATCCCTCTGCAATGTCCTTTGCAGGAGATGATAGCGGCCCGAGATAATCAGTAAATATCGGAGTTCCGTTAAAAGTCAGCTCAGGTGCAGTTGCTGCATTATGAGAACCATTTTCCTTATCGTATCTTAGTCCGACATTTGCAGTTAATTTCCCAAATGTCATAGTATCTGAAAGGTAAAATGACATTCTTTCAAATCCAACATCAAAGATACCGTCTGCAACCCACCAAATTTCTTTATAAAGATTAGGATTACTACGATCATATATAAAATCAATTCTCTGATTCGGATGCAAAGTCTGAGAAGTGGTTTGTGCTGTATAGTAATCAACTCCAAAACGAATCTCATGATCTCCGCCTAAAGCCCCTTCCATAAAGTAGTTGCCGGCAACAGATATATTCATTGAGTTTCTGTTAGTTGTATAATAATAGGAGTTTTGACCCCAATACGCACTCGGAGCAGCATAATAGAGCCAGTCCGGTCCTTCAAGGTGACCGGTTGATTCATTAACATCACCTGCTTTTGGATCCAGTGTAAATCCGCCATCTGTATATGCAAACTTTGCAGTCAACATGAGATTGCCCATTATCTGCTGCAATGATCCTGAATAAACTGCGCCAGGACCTATCTGATCCCAGGTAGAACCAGGATCTTGATTTGCAGCACCCAGTGCCGAACGTCCCCATTTCAATTTCGTATCACTTGAATAATGGAGATCAGCTGATGTATTACCGAATTGGAAATTCAGTTTTGCATAAGCGCCTACCAGCCATGTAGCATCCTCTGTCTGTGCAACTGTTTTTGAATGGATATCCTGGATTGCATATGATCCGAAAAACCATGCCTTATCCTTAACGATAGGTCCACCAAAGTTCACACCATACTGGAATAATCTTAAAATACCAGGTGATTCGAGTCCACTATCTATCATGCTCTGAGGAAGTTCCTGGGTCATTTCCCATGCTTCATCTTCAACATATAAGTGGAAATCTCCACCATATCTGTTTCCACCCCTTTTTGAAACAAAGTTCAACTGGGTTCCACCAGTCTGGGCTGTAATATCATTCGATCCGAGTGTTACCTGGAGTTCTTCATATGAATTGATATTAAGATATCCGGGTGCGGCTCCGATTGCTGACGGGTCTGTTATGTTAGCGCCGTCAACGTTCCATGTTGTATCATCACTATCTGCGCCATTACCATAAAATGATGACTGCTGGCCTGATTCATTACCACCAACATCTTCCCTGTCTACCATCATTCCGGGAACCAGATTCAGAACCGTCCATGGGTTCCTGGCTGTTGGAAGTGACTGGATCATCTCTTTTGTAACATTGACACCAACTGTTGTCTTTCTTGTGTCAACAATACTTGCTTTTCCTTTGACTTCAATAACTTCTTTCAGTTTGGTCGTCTCCATCTGTACGTTGAATGTCTTATTCTTACCAACGAACAATCTTACGCTTTTCTGAATTACTGTTTTGAAACCTTCTAATTCAAACTTCAATTCAACAGTTCCTGGCGGAACGTGAAGAAATCTGAAGTTTCCTGCTTCGGATGTAACTGTAACTTTCTTACCGATAACGTCACCGGTCAGTGTTACGGCTACTCCGGGGATTGCTGATCCATCAGGCAATACTACGGTTCCGTAGATGTCTGATGTTGAGCTCTGTGCGAAAAACAGCCCGGTAAGGACTGTTATTGCTACGAGCAATGTGAATAGCTTTTTCATTAAAGCCTCCTTGTTTAAAGATCAGAAAAAATCTTCTGTCAGAATTCACAAACAAGTTTCCTGCCATCAGGGATTTTTTTTTAGAAATTTTCCGGGAGTTGCAATACCGGGGTACTCAGGGATTCATAACGGGTAATAAATGCAAATAAAGGATCAGAAGAATTCCTGATCATTTGTTAAAACATACAAAAATTCAATTTATTGAGAATATTATTCAAATTTTAATAGATTTTATTTGATTAACTTCTGAACTTTTGAGATGGGTTGGGGAGAAAACAGGTGAGATAAAAAAAAAGGCCGCCCCCTGAGGGACGGCCCTTATGTTAAAACCTAACAAAACACCATATTAAAAATTAACTCTTACTCCGAATTGGAATAATCCTGGATTGAGAACCCTTTGAATTGCTCCCTGGGTAGGCCCCATACGGGGGTTCACCTTCAGTGTGATTGCATTGTTTGTAATATTGTATCCATCAGCAAATACTGTGGCGGTAACCCTATCACTAACCTCAAAAGATTTCTCCAAACCGAGGCTCAACATCCAGAATGTCGGCAATCTGTCATCACCGAATTTCTTGCCGGGTTCATAAATGTTACCCCATCCGGGTCCGGAACGATAATACCGTTCATAATATGGAATTACATATCCTTCTCTTGCCTGGAAAACACCTGTTACATTGATTCCATAAGGCAACTGATAAAGTCCGGAAAGTTTGAACTGCCATCTTGCATTCACATAGATTTCCGTAACTCCCGAGCCGCCTGCCTGAGGCGCAACAGCTCCTTCATTATAGAATTCAAAGTTGGTAAGATCTCCATATTCACTTTTAACTTTTGTTTGCTTCCAATCTGCATAACTGAAAGAAGCATCGAGCATATATTTGTCTGAAAACTTTTTGGTAACCGCTAACTGAAGTCCCATATAGACGTTATGATAATCTGAACCATGGTTGGTAAGCAAATCACCCCGGCCCCTGTTGTAGTAGTTGTAATATTGTTTTGTCTGCCCGTCAGTGAACGTATGTGTTCCGGCAACATACCAGTTAGCATCAGTTTCCCCTGATCCATCAGGCATAATAGGCCTGTACCAGAGTAGATTATGTTTCTTTTTATACAATCCGGTTACTGATACAGCCATATCTTGACCAAAAGATTTTTCAAATGAGATAATTAATTCATCAAGATAAGGAGAATTAAGATCAGAATCATACTTATTTCTACTTGAAGTAGAATAAGGGTCTTGTTCATTTATATTCCAATAATACCAATCACTAGGATCCTCACTCCACTCTCCCCATTCAACGATATTGTTTCCATTATCATTCCATCGCACATCAATTTCCCTGAAGCCTACTGTCCAGGTATGGTAAGCAATATCATTACCACTCTGGGATCCGTAACGTGCAAGTGAAAGTTTAACTACATTTTTTCCATTTCCGCTTATATCATAAGTTAGTGAAAACCTTGGAGAAATAACTTCAAATCCTTCCTCAACTTTATATTCAGGAGCAGTCAGAGGACCCAGATAATCTGTAAAGATCGGAACCCCCTCAAACGTTAATGCAGGGGAAGTTGCTTCATTATGAGATCCGGATTCCTTATCATATCTAATTCCCACATTGGCGGTCAATTTACCGAATGTCATCGTATCTGAAAGGTAAAATGATACTCTTGTAAATCCAAGATCAAGTATTCCATCAGCTCCCCACCAGATCTCTTTGTAATCATCAGGATTCGTCTGATCATCAATATAAAGCCTTCTTTGATTTGCATATAATGTCTGTGATGTTGTCTGCGCCGTATAATAGTCGACTCCGAAACGGATCTCATGATCACCGCCCATCAAAGCTTCTGCAAAGTAATTGCCGTTTAAAGACATGTTCATGGTATTTCTATTCGTACCATAATAGTACATACTTCCCCATCCATATCTTGCGGGATAATAACTGATAAAGGCATCGTTTCCCTCAAGGTGCCCTGTAGAAGGATTTACATCTCCCCCTTTGGGGTCCAGAGCAAATCCACCATCAGTATATGCAAACTTTGCACCTAACATCAGATTACCCATAATATGCTGGATAGAACCCAAATAGACTGCCCCGGGGCCTATTTGATCCCAGGTAGAATCAACATCCTGACTCGCCGCTCCATATCTTGATCTTCCCCATTTGTTTTTATTATCACTGGAATATTGAAAATCCGCTGATGTATTCCCGAGCTGGAAGTTTAACTTCGCATATGCCCCAACCAGCCATGTTGCATCTTCAGTCTGAGCAATTGTTCTGGAATGGATATCCTGAACTGCATAGGAACCGAAGAACCAGATCTTATCCTTGATGATCGGGCCACCGAAATTGACTCCATACTGGTATAATCTGTAAATACCGGGAGATTCCAATCCGGCATCAATCATTTCCTGAGGCAGGGTCTGGCTCATTTCCCACCTCTCATCTTCAACATATAAGTGGAAGTCACCTGAATAAAGGTTTCCTCCACGTTTTGTAACAAAGTTCAACTGGGTTCCACCAGTCTGGGCTGTAATATCATTCGATCCGAGTGTTACCTGGAGTTCCTCATAAGAGTAAATATTGAGGTATCCGGGGGCAGCTCCGATAGCGGACGGGTCTGTAATGTTGGCCCCATTAACGTTCCATGTCACATCAGTATCATCGGTTCCATTTCCATAAAAAGATGACTGCTGTCCGGATTCGTTACCACCGACATCTTCTCTGTCCACCATCATACCGGGGACCAGATTAAGAACTGACCACGGATTTCTTGCTGTCGGAAGGGATTGGATCATCTCTTTCGAAATGTTAACTCCTACTGTTGTCTTCCTGGTATCAATAACAGATGCTACACCTTTAACCTCAATAATCTCCTTCAATTTGGTCGTTTCCATCTGTACATTGAATGTCTTATCCTTACCGACAAATAATCTAACCCCTTTCTGAATAACAATTTTGAAACCTTCCAATTCAAACTTCAATTCAACAGTTCCTGGCGGAATGTGAAGAAATCTGAAGTTTCCTGCTTCGGATGTAACTGTAACTTTCTTACCGATAACGTCACCGGTAAGTGTTACGGCTACTCCGGGGATTGCTGATCCATCAGGCAATACTACGGTTCCGTAGATGTCTGATGTTGAGCTCTGTGCGAATGACAGCCCGGTAAGGACTGCTATTGCTACGAGCAATGTGAATAGCTTTTTCATTTAAGCCTCCTTGTTTTGATCAGAAAAATTATTTTCCGTCACACAATACATTCAGTTTCCTTTCCAAAGCCGGAATATTCACACACAAAACTTACCGGATTGCAATAATCAGGGACAAACATACTGATATGAGGGACAAAGCACATATTATGTTTCGTTAAATTGGAGATTATTAGAAATTTACGTGGAGAATACAAATTTTTGGATTATAAAACTCAAAAATATGAATGGAAGAACAATTACCGGATTATTAAAGCGATGAGATGTAAAAATTTTTCAGCAATTGTTCCAAATCTTCCGGGCCACGGATCCTTCTACTTTCCTTTATTTGGAATTTTCTTATCTTCTCATTCAGTGTTGTGGGTTTCAGCCCCAGGACAAAAGAGGCGACCCTTTGATTGCCGCCGGAAATGTTTAAAGCCCTGCTAATCATTTCCTTTTCAAATTCCTTCATGAAACTTTTAAGAGGTACATTACAATTCGTACAATTACGAAGAAGGAATTTTTTCACAAGCTCATCCCGCAAATTTCCGATCTCTGCTTTCAAGTTGGCCGATTCTATTTCTTTAGCTGAATTTTTTCCGTCTTTCATATTCAAACCTTTATCTCCCTGACAATCCTTTCTCTATACCTTCTACCCCAGGCCAGGATCTCCTTGTTTTTCAGAACAATTATATAATCATTACTTCCTGAACTTTTCATCTCTTCTATCCTGTCGATATTAACGATAGTAGACCTGTTAACCCTCATAAATCTTTCTGTCCCGAGTTTTTTTTCAAGATAACTGAGTGTATTTCTTACAATAAAATTTTTTTCGCCACAAATGATCCTTGAATAATTTCTCTCTGATCTGATCAGGCAAATATCATCCTTTAATACAAAATAGTAATTTCTACCCCTTTTTACCATGATCTTATTTCCATTTGAAAAATTCATGATATTTTGGGTTTTATGAAATCAAAAAAAGCCTCATGCAATCCGACTTTTCTTCGAGCTGAGTTTGGATATCTCCTTCCCATTTTATACTCTCTGAATATTAATACGGATTAAGGACAACTTTTATCACAAAAAAAATAAATTCAACTTCTATTCCATATTAAAAGATAGTAAAAAAAACTAAAGAAGAGATATGTTTATTTCATCAATAAGGTATTTGAGGTCTCTCCTTCCCCTGATCTTTTTTATTCTGTTCAGATCGAATTTTTTTATTTTTTCATTCAGTGTCGTCGGTTTAATTCCGAGGATAAATGAAGCTACCCTCTGGTTCCCTCCGGCTACTTTTAAAGCTTTACTTATCATATCTTTCTCAATCTCATCGATAAAATTCTTTAACGGCACATTCTTTTTAGTACAATTATTCAATATATAACTCCTGATAAGTGTATCTCTCGGGCTGTCAACATCTTTACTTCTAATTCCAATTACTTCTTTAATACTTGAATTTTCTTTCATTTCAGATCCTTGTTAACTTAACAAGTTTCTCCCGGTATTTTCTACCCCATTGAAGAACTTTATTATTGTTAAGAACTATTATGTAATTATGATTCTCAGCTGCTTTCATCTCATTTATCCTTTCAATATTTACAAGTGCCGATCTGTTTACCCTTAAAAAGTTATCCGCACCCAGTTTTTCCTCCAGAAATCCCAGAGATCTTTTTACGAGATAAGTCCGATCCTCACAATATATTCGGGAATAATTTCTTTCAGACTCAATGAAATTAATGTCATTTTTATTTATAAAGTGATAATTACGTCCTATCTTTATCAATATTTTTTCCATATTCGATCTACCTCCTGTTCCCTCATATGATTCCCTTCATTCAAATTCATACTCATTTATACGTAAGTAATGCTCATTTTTCATGTGAAAATGGTCAGTTTATTCAAAACATTACCTTTTTCACAATTTTATATGGATTTATTTTCGGATTCTTGAACTTATTTTTGCAGAAATTCAAATCTTAAAAAGAGAAAGATACGGTTGATAATAAAAATATATAGTTTTATACTCGGTTTCAAATAATGGAGACAAAATGAAAAAATATATAATAATTTCAACAATAATGTTGCTTCTGATTACTGGAACGATCTATTCGGCAGATGATATTTATCTAAAAATACCTGTAAGGATCTACAAGGGAAGTGAATACTTGAAAGGGTTGTCTAAGGAAGATTTCACATTGAAGATAAATGGCAAAGTCAGAACAGTCGAAGAACTCCTGACAGGCGAAAGGTCAATTAACGATATTTCAGAAAGGCGAAATTTTATACTTCAATTTAACCTGACCGATTATGGTAAGAATATAACAAAGGGAATTGAATTCTTTATCAATGAAGTTCTAAGGCTGAAGGATAATCTTATCATCTGGTCCCCTGTCAAGGTTTACAGGATGAGAACAGATAAGTCAAAAAAGGATATCATTTTAGATATTGAGAAGATCGTAAAGGAAGATTCATTTAAGTACAAAAGGGCGAAAGAATCAGCAAGGGAACAATTGTTCAGCATTGTTCAAAAATTCATTGATTTTATTCCCAATGTGAAGGACTCGAACCCGTTCTTATCAAATACTTTTAGATTTCTTAACTTCTACAGCAGTGAATGGCTGAACTTCAAATCAAAATTTCTCATCCCGGATGTAGAAAAATATTATGGAGTGTTTGCTCTCCTCTCTCAAAAATATCCGGGAGAAAAATATTTTATCAATTTCCAACAGAGGGAGGTAATTCCTTCATTAAAGAAATATAATTCTGCAAAGCAAAATATATATGATTATATTTCAAGGTGGATGGGAACTTCAGAATCTTCATCATTTTCATCAATATCAAGCAAAATAAACAGAATAGATAAATCAATGCTTCTTTCCTATAATTTTGACACAGAAAAACTTATATCACCTTTTAAAGGTGCAAATATAAGCTATAACCTTATCCTGTTTAACTCATTCAGGCAGAGTGGTGAAGAAGCTGACTCTGTCTCTCCCGATCTTGATGGTATTCTTAGGGATATTTCCAGATCAACAGGCGGAGTAAGTATCAAAACCAACGATTTTGAAAAAGGGATAGATTCAATATTAAAGAAATCTGACAATTATTATTTTATTGTCTATAAATTTAATGGAAAAAAGGGAGAAAAGAAAATAGAAATTGAGATAAATGATAAAAAAACAAAATTGTTTTATAAGAAAAATTTCATCCCGGAGGAAATTAACCTTCTTATCAAGCTTGCATCCGAACCAAAAATCACCATCTCAGAAGTAAAAATTAAAAGCCATGATCTTTCTTTCTCTATTTCGGGTTTCTCAAGAACTGGGAAGGGAAAAAAGACAGGAATTATGAAAATAGAAATAAAGTTGATCGACAAGGACAGAAATCCTGTAATGAATAAGGACAACACATTGAGAGCTGAGAAAGATTCTATTAAAATATCTCTTAAAGTCTCTCGGGGATTGAAAGGATTTTTTAAACTTAAGATCACGGCAAAAGATATGAATGCCAATAAAACAGCAAATTTCTCAAAATATATTGAGCTTAAATAAGAGCCAATTGCAAAAATAGATTTTTTATGAAGTTTAGCGAAATTTTTCATGGCAAAGCATCTGAGTAAAAAAACCGGAAACGTAGCCTCAGTGCTACATTGAGGATTTTTTGTGAAGATGTGAAGTCATGGAGAATTGCAGCAAACTACAATAGAATGTATTTTTTCAATTGGCTCATAAGTTTGATTTTTTGAGATTCTGCTGATATAATTTTTAGAGTGGAGGAAATATGAGAAAACTATTCCTGATCTTTATTATAATCACAATGCTCGCAACATTTCAGATGTCCGGAATGATTAATCAAAGCAAATTCTCAATAACAATCGGTGGCGGAATGAGAAACATATCTGAAGAAATATTTGAAACTGTTTATGGAACGAACAACATTGCTTACAGCATAGATTTCGCATATAAACTTGGCAAATCACTTGAAATGTTTGTTCACTCTGACTACCTTAAAGTTGAAGGTGAACTCAAATTTGACCCGAAAGCTACCACACTCACAATTATGCCTGCTGAAGCCGGGATCAGGATCCTCCTCGGGAAAAGTAAGTTTAAGCCCTATTTAGGTTTGGGTGCCGGATATTATATGCTGAAGGAAGAGAACTTCATCGGAAAGGTTGATGAAAGCAGTACCGGTTTTTTCGGAGAAGGGGGATTCAGATTTTATTTCGGCAAACTCTTCATCGACCTTAAGTTAAAATATATTCAATTAAATTATGATGTTTCCGGAACTAAAGTAGACCTCGGGGGCCTCTCATACTTTGGTGGTATCGGAATAAGTTTCTGATCCGTTCAGATAGAAAAAGAATTATTTAGATATTATATATCACGAATGTTGTAAATTTGACCGGCTGGATCAGAGAAAATTGATTATCCAGCTACCCGCAATTATTCCAATGCTCATATATAGGAAAAGTTTGATCCCCTCTTTCCTTATCATTGCCTTATCATCATGCCTGATAAATGCAATTATAGTAGAAACGATGCCTGAAAAAACCAGCATCGAGATCAGATGGCTTTTAAAGATCATTTTTCTCCCCCTTTCCTGGCAATATCAAATGCATTTAGAGCTACCAGATAATTCAACAGGCCTGCTGATACCAGATAAGTAGTTCCGTAGTGGTATGTAACTGACTCGATATTCCCTTTTGCAAATCCCAGCAGGTTTACTATAACATTAAACAATCCAAGGCCAAGATCACCAAGGAAACCGAGAATAAGAAGGGGATGAAATTGCTTTTGTACAACACCGTAATTATTGGATGTCTCTGTATAAGGAAGAAAAAACTTACCTTCCATAATAATGCCCAGGATAACAAGAAGGAGAATCCCTGAAAAAAACACCAATGCTTTTGTATATTTTTTATGGATATAATGTCCTGAGCCCGGGATCAGCCAGGATAGCAAAAATATTAAGTAAGGTCTCATTTGATTATTATACTAGATAAACAAAGTTCATTCAATAATATCGAAGCAACTCATTTTTCAATTTACAGGGTTATATGATAAAATAGAATTTTAAACATATAACTGCCCCTTAGGAGAGAGTATGGAGTTTAAGAAGAGGATATTATGTATCGGAGCCGGTTATGTTGGCGGCCCGACTATGGCTGTAATCGCACTGAAATGCCCCGAATATAGAATTGACGTTGTTGATATAAATCAGGACAGGATAAATGCCTGGAACTCAGATGATCTCCCGATCTTCGAGCCGGGACTATTTGAAATTGTAAAGGAAAGGAGAGGGAAGAACCTTTTCTTTTCAACAGATACAGAAGAAAATATTACTAAAGCTGATATAATTTTTGTATCTGTAAACACCCCGACCAAAACTTTTGGTGAGGGTGCCGGGATGGCTTCAGATCTTCAATATTGGGAAGCTACAGCTCACCAGATCGTTAAGCATGCACAGAGTGACAAGATTATTGTTGAGAAAAGCACACTCCCGGTCAGAACTGCTGAAGCTATGGAAAGAATTTTAAAAATGCATAGCGGGAATATAAAATTCGAAGTAGTTTCCAATCCGGAGTTCCTTGCAGAGGGGACTGCAATAAGCGATCTTCTTGAAGCTGACAGAGTATTAATCGGAGCTCATGATACTGAAGAGGGAAATAGAGCTTCTCAGGAGATTGCCGATATATACAGGCACTGGCTCCCTGAAGAAAAGATTATTACCACAAACTTATGGTCATCGGAACTTTCCAAACTGATTGCAAACGCATTCCTCGCACAGAGAATATCTTCGATCAATTCGATCTCAGCACTCTGTGAAAAGACTGATGCCGATATTTCAGAGATTGCTCATGCTATTGGAAGTGATTCAAGGATCGGAAGCAAATTCCTTCAGACAAGTGTAGGGTTCGGTGGATCTTGTTTTAAAAAGGATATTCTTAATCTGGTTTATATCTCAAAGAGTTACGGGCTTTATGAAGTTGCAGATTACTGGGAATCTGTTGTAACCATGAATGAATATCAAAAATCAAGATTTGTCCGCAAGATCATAAAGGAGATGTTCAATACAGTTGCAGGTAAGAAGATTACATTGTTCGGTTTTGCATTTAAAGCCAATACAGGGGATACTAGGGAATCACCGGCAATAGATATAACAAAATCCCTTCTTGATGAAAATGTCAGGGTTACAATTCACGACCCTGAGGCAATCGAGAATGCAAAGATCGATCTGAAAGGAATTGAAAAAAACATAACATATGAAACTGATCCCTATAGAGCTGCTGCAAATTCAAATGCCATTATTATTACAACAGAATGGGAACAGTTCAAAGATTTAGATTATTCAAAGATTTATGATTCAATGGAAAAACCTGCTTTTATATTCGACGGCAGGAATATTCTTGATCACCGGAAATTATTCAGTATCGGATTTAATGTTTATCCGATCGGGAAACAGCAATTGACTCACTTTTCATAACGGAGGAGAGATGTGCGGAATTATTTGTTACACAGGTAAGAAAAAGGTAATCCCAATCCTTATGGATGGGCTGAAGAGGCTTGAATACCGTGGTTATGACTCAGCAGGACTTGCAGTAGTGGAGAATGGAAAAACCTTCATGGTGAAATCTAAGGGAAAAGTTTCGAGCCTGGAAGCCAAATTATCTGATTCATCATCAGAAGCGACTTTCGGAATTGCCCATACAAGATGGGCAACACATGGAAAACCCTCTGAGATCAATGCCCATCCCCAATTCGGCTGCAATAATAAAGTGAGTGTAGTGCACAATGGAATAATAGAGAACTATCTGGAGATAAAAGAAGAGCTTATTGAAAAAGGACATGAATTTACATCCGATACAGATACAGAAGTAATTGCTCACCTTATCGAACAGAATTTTAACGGCGACCTCGAGAGGGCGGTCTTAAAATCGATCGAAAAACTTGATGGTGCATTCGGGATAGCGGCAATACATTCTGATGTCGATCATAAGATCGTTGTTGTCAAGAGAGGAAGCCCGATCATAATAGGGATCGGTGAAAATGAATATTTTGCTGCATCCGATTCTACTGCCCTGGCTCCATATACAAATCAGATGATCTATCTCAGTGATGATGAGATGGCTGTTCTTAATAGTACTGAGTATTATATAAAGAACCTGAGCAATGAGGTTCTTAAAAAGAAAGTTGAATTTGTTGATTCAGATATATATACAAATGATAAAAAAGGGTTTGAACACTTCATGCTTAAAGAGATCTTTGAACAACCTGAAACCATAGAGAATGCCTTCAGGGGCAGAATTATAGAGAGTGAAGGTGTATCCAAGCTCGGTGGACTTGAGCCTGTTATTGACAGACTTAAGAATATGAAAAAGCTGATCATCATTTCCTGCGGCACCAGTTATTATTCGGGCCTTATCGGACGTTATATTTTTGAGGAATTAACCGAATTGAATGTTGAAACTGAAGTGGCATCCGAATTCAGGTACAGAAAGCTTAAACTGGATAAAAATGTAGCAGTACTTGCTATATCTCAATCAGGTGAAACTGCTGATACTTTAGCAGCATTAAAGGAAGCAAAAAGAAAAGGTGCCCTTCTACTCGGTATTGTAAATGGAGTCGGGACATCTATTCCCCAGCTGACAGATGCAGGTGTTTATAATCATGCCGGGCCTGAGATCGGAGTTGCTTCAACTAAGATCTACACATCTCAACTTGTGATTCTGACATTAATAGCTCTTCTTATCGGAAGATATCAGGGAATGTCATTTACCGAAGGAAAAGAGATAATCAATGCTATAAAAAAGCTTCCCGATCAGATCAGAGAGATACTTAGCAATGCAAAAATGATAAAAGAGATTGCACTTAAATATTCTGTTTATAATGACTTTTTATATATAGGAAGATTATTTAACTTTCCAACTGCCATGGAAGGCGCTCTGAAACTTAAAGAAATTTCATACATTCATGCTGAAGGATATGCAGCAGGTGAAATGAAACACGGACCGATATCCCTTATAGATGAAAATTTTCCTACCGTTGCAATTGCAACCGACGACCTGGTCCTTGAAAAAATACTCAGTAACATGGAGGAGATCAAGGCAAGGGATGGGAAAATCCTTGCTATTACAAATGAGGGTGAAAAAAAAGTTAAAAAAATCGCAGATGACATTATTGCCGTTCCGAGGACATTGCCGCTGCTTCAACCTATCCTGAATGTTATTCCTCTTCAATTGTTCGCATATTACATAGCTGACGAAAAAGGATGTAATATCGACAAACCAAGAAATCTCGCTAAATCAGTTACAGTGGAATAGTTGAATTCAACCTAATTTAGTTTGTTAAGGATATCTTCCAGCCATTTTATTTTTGCAGTCTGAATGTTAGGGCTGGGGTGTGAGTAAAGTTTAGGGTGGCCGGGAGATACGATGCCTGATGTTCTGAAATCTTCCAGAAATTTTAATGCTTTCTCTGCAAGCGGAAGCAGGCTTTTATCCCTGCCCCATCCGAGAATTACCGGAGAATCTTTTTTGCACATCTGGAAAACCTTTTCTCTCTCCTTTTTTCTTGTTCCGGAAAAAATTGTATGGACATCATTAAAATTAATTTCAAACTCTTTTACCCGTTTGAAGAATTTAAGGCTTTTTGGTTCTCTTAAATCCGAAAGGTTAACGATCCGGACATGGTTCCATCCCATCTCGGCCATTATTCTCATGACCTGATATTGAGTAACATCCGGTTTTGCAAAGACCATCTCAAGAGAAGCCAGTAATGGGGGCGCTTCTTTTATAGAGAGACCGGGTTCACGGAATCCGAATTGCCTCGGCTCTGAAGAGCCGGGATTCATCATCACAAATATCGAATCTGGTTCAGAAGAGCTCAGGGTTAATGGCTCCGGTATGCTTTTAAAATATCCCCTCCTGAATATTTCTAGGATATTCCGGCACTTGATCTTCTCTTCACCCTCAGATATAAGATCATAATAACTGCCATAAACCGTAAAGATATCTTTCAACTCCTCAGCATAAAGGAATTTAAACATTTTCAATTAATACAGGCACTCAGGTAGCCCACAACCTGATCGAAATCACCGCTTACATATCCGGAATTTGTGTATTCGATCACTTCGCCTTTTGTCCCACCCAATTCCTTTGCAGCAGTCATCATTATATATGTTGGTGAAACTCCGCACATAGAGATCCTTTTTAAGTGAACTGTATCAAACAGCCCATCAGGATCCAGTTCTATAATTTTTTCTATAGCTAAATGGTCCAGCACCTTAGCATTTTCCGCACTGATATAATGGCTCATATCTGTAGATGCAACGATCAGAATATCATCACTATTCTCTTTAATTATTTTTCCTAACTCTATACCACCTTGTTTGATCATTTCCCTGTCATACGTTCCTATAGTTATTGGTAATATCTTTGCTGACGGATTCAAAATCTGAATAAAAGGGACCTGTACTTCAAGAGAGTGCTCTTCTTCAGATGCAATTGTATCAATACCGAACACACTACTAGTACCTGTGAGCTTTTCTCTCAACTCTTCATCAAGATCAATATCACCTAACGGAGTATTCCATTTCTCGTGACCGTCAACTGCCATCACATGTCCGGATCCTCTGTGATTGACACCAAGAATAATAACCCGGCCGGGAATAATTACTTTTCCGAATCCGCTTCCTGCACATCCACCGGAATAAACATATCCGGCATGAGGTGAGATCAATCCTATAACTTTGATCTTGTTCTCAGTTTCCTTAATAAGTTCTCCTACTTCGGTTCTTAATACCTCCCCGTCACCGGGGTAGAACATTCCCGCTACAGAAGGATATCTAGTCATATTCTCCTCCATTTCATAAAAAATTGTATCATATAGGGAAAAATATATTGAGGGTTAAAACGTGAGCCTGCTTTCATCAACCACAACTTCACCTGATTTGATTATTGTTTTAAAGGGATTTATCCCGAGATGATAGGCAAGGTAACTATAGTCCGGAACATCTGCAAGAATAATGTCCATTTTCTTACCAAGAGAGATCGAACCTACACTCTTTTCTCTGTCTATTGAATAGGCCGCATTAATTGTAACAGTATTAAGAGCTTCTTCAATTGTCAGCCCCATCTTAAAAATTCCGAGATGAAAAATAAAGAATTGTGATGAGACCATTGAGCTTCCGGGATTGAAATCCGAGCCGAGAGCAACTATAGAATTTGATTCAATCATCTTTCTCACCGGAGCGTATTTATCCATCTTCAGAAAAAATGAAACACCCGGGAGTAGAACTGCCGTTGTATCCGAGTTGGAAAGTACTTCGATCTCTTCATCAGTGATCTCTATGAGATGCTCTGCAGACACCGCCCCTTTTTTTACAGCAAGGATAGCAGCATTGTTCGATTTAAACTCATCTGCATGGACCTTCAGTTTAAATCCATTCTTTTTAAGTTCTTCCAGATAGTAGTCCGCTTCGTCATAAGAGAAGTACCCATCCTCACAAAATATATCTCCAAATTCGGCAAGGTCATCCTCTTTTACTTTCGGAACAACATCATTAACAAGAAACTTTAAAAAATCCATATTCCTTCCGGTGTATTCTTCCGGGATCTCATGGGCACCGAGAAAAGTAGGAACCAGATCAACAGGGTGAAAAGAATTTAATGCTTTTATTACCTCAAGCTGCTTCAACTCACTTTCAAGGTCAAGTCCATAACCACTCTTCGCCTCAACAGTTGTGCTCCCTGATTCAAGCATTCTGTTAAGCCTCCATTCACTTTGGGAAATTAATTCATTAAGGCCGGTTTCACGTGTCTTCCTGACACTCCCCTTGATACCTCCTCCTTTTGCAGCAATTTCCTGATAACTGACACCCTGAAGTTTCTGCCTGAATTCATCCTGTCTTGTGCTGGCAAAAGGGAGATGTGTATGTGGATCTACAAGTCCGGGAAGGGCCACAAAATTCGAACCGTCAATTACAACTGCACCACTTTTTAAAACGCAATTTTTATTGAAATCCTCCTCAAATCCCAGAAAAGTAATAATTTCACCTGTTGAGCCTATCCAGAGATCTCTCGATATTCTAATTGAATTCAGATCCTTTCCTCTTACTACTACATCTGAAGCAGGATTAACTAATTCCCTGATATTTTTTATCAGAAGATCAATTTCTATCATTTTAACTTATTCCGATTTTTTTTCTCTCTGGAATGTTGGTATATCCAATTCATCTTCAGTATTTTCAAGATTATGCTTCTTGGTCAATCCCGGAAAAGTCCCTTCATTTATATACCCCGGATTAACATCCGTCAGATCTGCCGGAGTAATCGGCTTTTCAAATTGATAAGGAATACTTGACGGTGTATCCTTCCTTATAAAATCCTTGCTCGAAACATTGTCTGAATTACTTCTGTGAGGCATATTTATAAGTGTAGGAGTAACCGGAAACAACTCCTCTTCACGCATCGTCTTTTTAATTTTATTTTTCTTCCCTGAATTCTCGAAGCCTGTAGCTATCACCGTTACCCGGATCATCTCGCCCATATTATCATCCTCAACTACTCCGAACTTACTCTTTACATCGGGAGATACTTCCGCATTGATCGTTTCTGCAATGATCTTCAGCTCATCACGCCTTAATGGAAGTGTGGACGATGTCGTTATATTAAAAAGAAGGCCAGTTGCTCCGCCAATAGATATGTTATCGAGTAATGGTGAATTAAGTGCTTTGTTTACAGCTTCCTCTGCTCTGTTCTCACCTTTAGACTCGCCTGTCCCCATCATCGTCATCCCCTTCTCTGCCATGGTTGTTTTTACATCGGCAAAATCAACATTCTGCATGCCGGAAGTGTTTATAATATCGGAAATACCTCTTACAGCACTCAGCAATACTTCATCAACCTTTTTATATGAATCTTTCAGCGGTATCTGCTCATCATCAATTTCAAATAATTTTTCATTGGGGATAACAATTATGGCATCGACACTTTCCAGAAGGCTTTTTATTCCTGCCTCCGCAACTTCCATTCTATGCTTCCCCTCAAATTCAAAAGGTTTGGTCACAACGGCAACAGTAAGAATCCCCATTGATGCAGCATGATTTGCAACAACCTGGGAAGATCCGGTTCCGGTTCCCCCTCCCATGCCGGCAGTGATGAAGATCATATCAGCGCCTTCCAGCATATCGGTTATCATCTCTGTACTTTCAAGAGCCGCTTTCATCCCTATTTCCGGATTCGAGCCGCTCCCCCTGCCTCTTGTAAGTTTCTCTCCAATCTGGAGGGTTAGTGATGGAGAATTAATATTGGATAAGTCCTGAGTATCGGTGTTTATCGCAATGAATTCCACTCCTGAGAGTTTTTCATCGATCATCCTGTTTATAGCATTCCCTCCGCCTCCTCCGAGGCCGAGCACTTTCAGAACAGCTCCATCCTTTCTCTTTTTCTTCAAAGTTATTTTAACTTCATCATTCATATTTCCTCCTAGAAACCTATAAATTCCCTGACCTTCTGAAAAAATCCACTTGAAGAATCTGGCATTACTCCCCTATTCCTCATATCAAGTAATCCATATTTAATCAGACCAAGGGAGGTAGAGAAGTCAGGCGTATTGACCTTATCGATCAACCCACCCAATCCCGTCGGTCTTCCTACCCTTACAGGAGTTGAAAATATCTCATCTGCAACTTCCAGAAGCCCATCCAATTGTGAAGTACCACCGGTAAGGACAACTCCTGCATTAATTTTATTTTCAAGCCCTTCCTGTTCTATCTTGTTTCTTATCATTTCAAATATTTCTTCTGCCCTCGGTTTTAAAATTTCAGTAAGTAATGAAGGATTTATCAACCGCATTTTCTTCCCGCCCACACTTGGTATTTCGATATTCTGGTTCCTCAGATTAGGGTCCATCCCCATTCCATATTTTCTTTTTATAATCTCTGCTTTGTCAATGGGAGTTCTTGTCCCTATGGCCAGATCATTCGTAAAATTGAATCCTCCTACCCCTATAGTAGATGAGAACTTTAGAGCACCTTTTTCATAAATCGCAAAATCTGTTGTACCGCCGCCGATATCGACCAATGCTACTCCCAATTCCTTTTCATCAGGTGTGAGAACAGCTTCAGCTGTAGCAATATGGGACAAAACCATTTTCAACACATCAATTTTAGCTTTTTTCAGACATATAAGGAGATTCCTGGTTGCTGCCTTGGATGCGGTAACAATAAGGATATAAACCTCAAGGCTGTTTCCTGTCATCCCGATAGGATTTTTTATATCATCCTGAGTATCAATAATGAACTCCTGAGGAAGAACATGTAATATATCCTTGTTATTGGGAAGCATAATACTGCTTCCATGAGTCACTGCCCTGTCAACATCATCTTTGGTTATTTCCCGGTTCCTTCCTCCTGTAATATTGATACTCCCTTTTGCACTAATTGACTGGACATGACTTCCGGAAATATTTATGTATGCAGATTCAACTTCGACACCTGCTGTCAGTTCAGCTTCTTTTACAGATCTCTTGATATCTTCAACAGTGTTGTTCATATCAACAATGACTCCCCTCTTTATACCTGAGGAATCAGCGATTCCGTATCCGATAACTTCTATTTCGTCTCTCTCATCCTCTGTCTTTACCTGACCTATTATCGTACTGATCTTTTTTGTACCTATGTCTATACCGACTATAAAATTGTTTTTCATTTCTCTAGATTATCTCCTTGTCAAATTCCAGGTAAAATCTGTTTTTGAATCTAAGATCGACACTTTTTATTATTTTCTGATTATAACCGAGTTTTTTCCTTATCTTTAGATATTGTTTCACTTTCTTCAGGTCAACATTATTCCCGGTATAGAATATTTCACTTGTCCCCTTCAATTTCAAAGCCGTACCATAAGGTTCCCTGAAACTTATGTATTCGATAATATTTCTCTTGTCGATCAGACTGGAAATACCGGGAAATATATCCTTAAGGTCTGACGGTTCTATATCCCTTATTACCATAATGCCATCTAATTTTTTTCCGGTTTCAGAAAGAATCACACCATTTTTATCAATAACATTGTATTTTCCCTTATACAGGAACTGGAATGCCGGCTGCCTTAAACTCAGTCTTACTTCTACTGTAGAAGGTAGTTTTCTGGAGATTGAAACTTCATTGATCTCCTTGATTTCCATCAATTCATTGCTCAAATTTGTTGTATTCAGAGTAAGGATATTTCCTCCGTATTTTTTCAATATTTCTCTGACTTTATTATTTCTGAACACAGGTGCATTGATTAGTTTAAATGAACGGATATCAAGTTTTTCCCATCCGGTCATAAACCTGCCGATAGTATAGGCCGCATATCCCGACATCAGGAACAAAACAATTATAAGAAACACATGCAGGCTCCGGATCTTTATTGACCGTATTTTTTTCTGTCTGTTTACGACTCTGTTATTGTTCTTCCTGAGAAATTCTATCTCAGTCACAGGGCCGTAACCTGCCATCTTTTTCATCTTTTTTCTATCTCCATTAATTTTGCAAATGAGTGTGCGGTCTTAGTCAGGTCTCCGGCTGAAAGGAATACTATTGCATCACCCTCTTTTGCTTCACTCTGTAAATATGACAAAATATCCTTACTTCCATCTATATACAAAATTTCCCGGGAGCTGCTTCTTCTCATCAGATCAGCAAGTACTCCACTACTTACTCCCTCTATTTCCTTCTGATTTGCACTATATAGTTTTGCAAGGACAACAATATCAGAGTTTTCAAATGATTTTGAAAACTCTTCCATGAGGCTTTCCAGCCTTGTAAATCTATGAGGCTGAAACACTGCAATAATGCGACGGAATCCGCCATGATTTAAAGTATCAAGTGTTACTCTGATCTCTGTTGGATGGTGAGCATAATCATCAACTACAAGAATCTTGTCACTCCGGTACAACACCTGGAATCTCCGGTCAGGAAGTGAGAATTTTGAAAGTCCTGATATTACATCATCAATATCTATTCCCGATTCAAGTGCAGCAGAAATAGCTGCAAGACTGTTCAGGACATTATGGTGCCCACCTACATTAAGATGAACTTTCCCATTGTCAATGCCTTTAATAACCAGGTTGAAAGTTGAACCAAAAGTTCCCGGCACTATATTTTTCGCTCTTATATCTGCATTTTTTGATACACCGAATGTAATTACTTTCTTATTTATTTCGGAGAGTATCTCTTTAGAATTAGGGCAATCGATATTAATAGCAACCGAACCAAAAAAAGGGACCTTATTTCCAAAGTCCGTAAAAGCCTCCTTTAGTGATTCGAAGCTTCCATAATGGTCCAGATGATCATCTTCAATATTGGTAATAACTGCTATAGTAGGGAATAATTTTAGGAAACTCCCATCCGACTCATCTGCTTCCGCCACGAGGAACTCTGATTTACCCAATTTTGCCCCACTCTCCTCTGTCTTCAATTTACCTCCGACCACATAAGTCGGATCCTTTTTTGCTTCATTAAGAATTGAAGCGATCATTGAAGTTGTTGACGTTTTTCCATGTGTCCCGGCAACCGCAATAGCAAATTTAACCCTCATAAGTTCAGCCAACATTTCAGCTCTGGGAATCACCGGTATTTTCATTTTAACTGCAGTTTTAACCTCAACATTATCTCTGTTTATAGCGCTGGAATATACGAGGGTCTCAACACCTTCGACATTTTCCTTCCTGTGTCCTATATGAATTTTTATTCCGGACTTCCTCAGCCTTTCAACAACTTGACTTTCCTGAATATCAGATCCTGATATTTCAAATCCCATATTGTTCAGCACTTCAGCAATACCGGACATTCCTGCACCGCCTATACCGGCAAAATGAATTTTCCTGACTCTGCTGTGGCTAATCATTAAGAAGCACCGTTTTTCTGTGTCTTGAGATATTTAGTATTAATCCGCCTATCAACAGGCTCGAGATAAGAGAACTCCCTCCATTTGAAATGAAAGGCAATGGAATTCCTTTCGTAGGAAAGATCCCTATTGTCACAGATATATTTATCATCGCCTGAAATACTATAAGAAAGGTCAACCCTGTAACAAAAAGATATGTGTATCTGTTCCCGGACAACTTTGCAATATTAAGTCCACGAACAAGAAAAAGGCTGAACATACAGACTACTAGGAAAGATCCAATCAGTCCGGCTTCCTCTCCTATTACTGCAAATATAAAATCTGAATATGCATATGGAAGGAAATAAAGTTTTTGTACTGAATTACCGAGTCCCTGTCCGAATATCCCTCCGGATCCTATCGCATATATAGACTGAAGGGCCTGGAAACCGTATGTTGATGAATAAGCTTCCGGATTAAGAAATGCAAATATTCTTCCCATCTTTTCAGGGTTATATTTCAGAATCAGCACAAATGAAGGGAGCATGAAGATTGCTGAAGCCAAAAGATACCTGAATTTCAGCCCTGCTACAAAAAGAATAACAACAGAAATTATAAGGATAAGTGCAAATGTCCCGATATCCGGTTCCCTGAGAATCAGGATCTCAATGATAATAACCGGAATGAGTATAAAAAATAATTTCTTCAGATCATTAACATCTGTTTTTTTCCTGCTCAGCATAAAAGAGAGATAAAGGATGACAGCAATCTTTGCAAATTCTGAAGGCTGGATCGTTAAATCTCCAAATTTAATCCATCTGAAACTATTATTGATCTTACCTGTAAAAAAGACGGCAACAAGTCCTGTAATTGCTGCAAACATCGAAAAGAAGACAAAATTCCTTTCCAGGTAAAACGGCTTCTTCAGTGAAGTAATAAAAACGAGAATTAAACTTCCGATGATAAGCCATCCGATCTGCCTCTTCAAATAATAGAAGCTGTCCCCGAATTTTTCCTTGGCAAGGATAGAAGTAGAATTGTGGACCATTATAATCCCGAATAGTGTAAGCATCACTATAACTGCGATCAGGACCTTATCCACACCTATACTCTTTACCATTTATCCCTCTTCTATAAATTTTCGTACATCATTTTTAAAAACATCACCACGCTCTTCATAATTTTTAAACATGTCAAAGCTGGCACAGCCGGGAGCGAGGAGGACAGTCCCCCCGTTCCCGGCCAATACCTCATAGCCCTTTCTCAACGCTTCATCCAGGGTGTTAGCCCTGGTGAAAAATGTTTTTTCCGAATTTATTCCGGCTGCGATTGTCGCTGCCGCCTCTCCAATTAAAATGATTTTTTTAATTTTTCTATTTAAATATTCTTTCAGAACGGAAAAATCGCCGCCCTTATCCTTGCCCCCGAGAATCAATGCGATATCATCTTCGATACCTGTAATAGATTTAAGGGTTGCTTCAACATTAGTTGCTTTTGAATCGTTTATGAATCTTACCCCTTTTTTTTCACCGCAGACCTCCATCCGGTGTGGCAGCCCTGTAAAACTCTTTAGTGCTTCCGACAGGTCACCCACAGATAATCCTGTTAACGAAACCGCCAGGAATGATGCCAGTATATTTTCAATATTGTGTGATCCTATAAGTGGATTCCCTTCAAGTGAGATTTCTTGTTCTTTCCCGTTTATCTTTAATGTAGCTTGATTATCAGTGAACCATCCTCCTTCATCAAAACCTGACTCTTTAACTGAGAACCAGATCTTCCTGAAGTTGCATTTATCCCGGCCATAGAAAGTTTTACGGAGGAAAAGATCATCATAATTAAGGATAACCGGATCATTCTCTGAAAGATTTTTTAGAATATTCAGTTTTGCTTCTCTGTATTCAGAGAGTGTAGGATAGCGATCAAGATGATCAGGAGTAACATTCAGGATCATCGTTATTCCGGGCTTAAAATCTTCGATCTCTTCCAATTGAAAACTTGAAACTTCCAGGACAACTACACTTTTATCACTGATCCTGTTTACCTCCGAAATGAGCGGAACTCCTATGTTACCCGTGAGACGCGAATCAATTCCCGATCTGTCAAGAATATGGTGTATGAGGCAAACAGTTGTCGATTTCCCGTTAGTGCCGGTAACTGCTATGATCTCTGAATCGATCAATGATGAAGCAAATTCCATTTCAGATACTATTTTTACTCCCGATTCCCTTATTGGAAGAAATCTTTCATCCCTGCCGTTTACACCGGGGCTGAATATCACAAGATCAGATCCGGATAATTTTTTTATCCCCTCTTCCCCTGAAAGCAATTCCACACCCATGTTGGCATATCCTGAAGGCAGCCTTTCCCGGTCAATATTTTTATCATCAAATATCATAATATCTGAAACACCGGGATCATCCAGGAGGAAAGAAAAAAGCCCCTCTCCTGTTCTCCCGAACCCTATGATGCCTACCTTTTTTCTATCCATTTTTTATCTTTTTTATTGCATTTTCAAGCTTAATTCCCCTGGATGCTTTAAAAAGTAAAACACTGCTCTCCTTAATATTATTTCTAATAAATTCACCCGCTTCTTCTGAAGTTTTAAAAGTTTTTATATCCACTCCCGGGAATCCACCGGACTCTGCACCTTTTGCAAGCTGCTCAGATCTTTTTCCCACAGTTATTAACATTTCATAATTAAGCTCTGAGAAAAATTTCCCGGATTCGAAATGGTATTTGTTTTCTTCTTCGCCAAGTTCCAGCATATCTCCCAATACCGCAACCTTGGAATTATCAAACTCATCATTGACCCACTCAAGTGTTTTATGAAGTGCGACAGGATTCGAATTATAGGTTTCATCTATTATCGTGAAATTCCCGGTGTTTTTTATCTCTCCACGTCCTGATACAGGTTCAATATTCTTTACGGCATCTGATATCTCAAAATTTTTCATCCCCGAGTATTGAGCGGCAATAATTGCAGCAAAAAGATTTTCGATCTGAACTTTATTTATCAGGTTAGTTTCGAACCTTGCTTCAATACCATAGAAATCAATAAAGAAGCTGCTTTTTTTCACACTTCTCTCAATACTTCTTAATATGATATCATTCGCTCCTTCAGACCTTCCGAAAAAAACTTTTCTTCCCCTTTTAACTTTCACTTCATCTTTTAAAAACTCAGAATCTCCTGAAATAAATGATATCCCATCCGCATCCAGATAATTCAGAATCTCAGCTTTCCCTTTTGCTACATTCTTCAGGGTTTTGAGAAATTCCATATGTACCGGGAAAACATTCAGTATCAATGCAATATCCGGCCGTAGAATATCGGCCAGGAGATCGATCTCCCCGATTCCCGGATAGCTCATGGCCAATTCGAATATAGCAAAATCTTCATCTCCCCTGATCTTTAACATGGAGAAAGGTAATCCGATCCAATTATTCCAATTCCGGTAAGATCTGAACACTTTATATTTAGTAGAAAGGATCTGCGAAACAAATTCCTTGGTTGTGGTTTTACCGGCACTTCCTGTAATTCCAATATATTTTATTTTCCTGAATTTACTCCTTACATTTGATGCAAGTTTATGTGCTGCTTTTAATGTGTCATCCACTACTAAAAGAGGAATTTTTATCCCTGACCTGTCAAAATCCTTATTAACAACTGCTGCTGCTCCCTTGAAATTATTCAGACCGGCAACAAATTTGTGCCCATCACCATTATCAGAACTTAGTGCAAAGAAAAGTGTATTCTCATTTTTTATATTACGGGTATCAAATTCAAATTCAGAGAAATACTCTTTTCCCTTAAAGTTAAAAGATTCTCCACCGGTAATTCTAAGGATCTCTTCAATTTTAAATTCAGACACCTTTCGCCTCCATGAGTTTTGCAACAACTTCATAATCATCAAAATGGATCACTTCTTTTCCCAGGATCTGATAATCCTCATGCCCCTTGCCTGCAATAATAACGACATCCCCTTTCGCGGCAATATTTATTCCCGCAGCTATCCCCTTCTCTCTGTCCTTCTCTATCTGATAAGATTTGAATCCATGGGGGAACCCTGCAACGATCTGCTTAATTATTGCACCGGGATCCTCATCCCTGGGATTGTCACTGGTTACAATAACTTTATCCGCATGCTCAGCTGCAACTGCACCCATTCTCGGCCTTTTTGTTATATCTCTTGACCCGCCGGCTCCAAAAACAAGGATTATCTTTCTGAAATTTAATTCTTTCACACTCAGCAAAAGATTTTCGAGGGCATTATCTGTGTGAGCGTAATCTATAATGACAGTAAAATCATTCTCAAATACCGTATCAAGCCTCCCCTTCACATTCTTGAATTCTTTCATAGCAGCTGCAATATCTTCGAAACCTATATCCCTTACAATTGCAGAAGCAACAGCTGCAAGGATATTCAACAGGTTTATCCTGCCGATCAGGCTGCTTTCTATCTGTATATCACCCGCGGGAGTTGAAACAAGAGCCTTAATACCCTTTGCGGTCAATTTGTAACTGACCGGTCTCACATCTGCTTCACTCGAAAATCCGTAGGTAATATACTTTGAATCTATTATTTCAATGATTGCTTTTCCCTTTTCATCATCAATATTTAGTATCGCCCATTTATCCGGGGTTAAAGATCTGAAGAGTAACAACTTTGAATCAAAATAATTTTCCATATTGTAGTGGAAATCAAGATGGTCCCCCGACAAATTTGTGAAGATAGCCTGAGAAAAGCCTATTCCCGTCACCCTGTCCAATTCAAGAGCAACTGATGATACTTCCATTATCAAATTTTCAAAATCACCGCTGCATTCCTCGGCAAGAAATTTATATATATCATTTGCTTCAGGTGTTGTAAGAGAAGCTTTCCTTCCGTTCATCCCGCACCATGCACCAAGAGTACCGAACTTTACAGTCCTCATCTTTCTTCTAAAGATAGAATCGATCAGAGCAACCACCGTTGTCTTTCCATTTGTCCCGGTAACCCCTACAACATATTTATCCTTCAGAGGATCTCCATGAAAATTGAGGCTTATTGTTGCAAATGCTTTCCTGATATTTTTAAGGCGAACCCATGTTACTCCGGGATAATTACCAGCAGGGGATGTTTCAGATATCACAAGTATTGCACCTTTAGAAACTGCATCATCAATATATTTATTTCCATCATCCTTATATCCTGAGATGGCAATGAAACAATTCCCTTCATTTACCTGTCTGGAATCTTGAGTGATTCCGGTAATTTGAATATCCAGAGAGCCTCTCACCTCTATTGTCTCTATTCCTGCGAGGAGATTCCTTATATTACTCATATCCTCACTCCTGGAAGTTTCTGATCTTCATAACCGATATTCTGACTCATGATCACTCTTTTTGATATTTCTTTAAACAATGGAGCAGCAACATCTCCTCCATAGAACAACCCTTTCGGTTCATCTATCACAATAAAAATCGTTATTTCCGGATCATCAACAGGGAAGAAACCACCGAAAGATGATACATAGAGTTTCCTGAACTTCCCCAATTTATATTTCTTTGCTGTTCCCGTTTTTCCTGCCACTTTGAGATCGGCCAGGGTAGCTTTCTTTCCTGTGCCGATATCAACAACATCTACCATTATATCTGTCACTAAAGAAGAAGTATTTTCGGATATTATCCGCTTCGGTTTGCTGTTTCTGAAAAGGACACCATCTATTGATTTTAAGATTTTCGGCTCTACAAGATAGCCGCCTGAAGCTATTACATTTAACGCCCTGATCATTTGAATCGGAGAAACATAAATTTCATAACCATGAGCAATATATGCAGAAGAGTACCTGTTCCACCTTTTTAACGGATTAACAATCCCTTTTTCAGCAGCAGGGAGTCTGATATCCGGCTCATTCCCGAAACCGAATTTTTTTATATAGTTATAATATCTTTTGTCTCCTAGCCTCATCCCGATTTGTGCTGCTCCGATATTGCTGGAATACACAATGATATCCCTGAAACTAAGGGTGGCGTATGGATGAACATCCTGAATTTTCAGATCATTCATTGAATATTCACCGTTGTAGCAATTGAATTTGTAGTCTACATCACACACTTTATTCTCAAGAGCTGAAGATGCCAATATGACTTTGAATGTCGAGCCCGGGTAATAAAGGAATGAGAGTGCATTGTTTCTCAGTACAGATTGCTTTGTATGACTGATATTTGATGGATCATATCCCGGGTAGCTGGTCATTGCCAGAAGAGAACCATCCTTCGAATTCATAACAATTACCGATCCACCTTTTGCATTATATTTTTTCACAACTTCTTCAAGTTTTTTCTCTACAAAATATTGGATTGGAAGATCTATTGTAAGGTGAAGGTTTTTCCCCGGAATCTCACTTTCAAGATATTCAAGACTGAATATCTGACTTCGCGCATCAAGTTGGGCATCAACTTTCCCCCCTTTTCCTTTAATGACCGCATCGAGTGAAAATTCTATTCCGGAAAGGCCCTGCTCATCGATCCCGACTCCGCCGAGGATGTGTGAAGCAACCTTTTTCTGTGGATAGATCCTTTTATATTCATCGATAAATCCAATCCTTGAACTAAAACCTTCTTCATTTACTTTTTCAATTCTCAGGAACTCCTTTTCCGACAATTTTCTCTTTATCCAGATGAAATGCTTTCCTGCAGAGATCCTTTTTCTTATATTCAGGCGTTCCTTGTATGACAGAGAGATCTTTTTCCCAATTTTTCCATAGAGTGTTCCGGATTCTCCCTTGTCCTTGTTTGAAATAAATGCTGATTTTGAAAGAACTGAAATGGCAAGAATGTCACCATGTTTATCATAAATAGTGCCTCTTTTCGGATGGAGAGAGAAAATACGATTAGTCTGGTTCCTGATCTTCTGTGTATACTTCCCGTAATTAAAAACCTGAAGTTTTACAAGTACACCAAGGATCAGGATCACCCAGGCCATGAAAGAGAAGAAAACAATTATTACTCTCTTCCTCTCCCCCCTGTTTATCTTCATCTTATTCTCCGTAAATCTTTATGATCTGCCCTTTCTTCGGATAATCATATCCAAGCTTCTGAACAACAATTCGTTCAACCCTTCCAAGATCGAGCAGTATCGCTTTCTTTGCACTTAACAGATCGATCGTTTCTTTAAGTTCTTTTTTTCTATTTTTCAGTCTTTGCTTTTCATAACCATAATCTGTATTCCTCAAGTTCAGGCTTGAGTAGGTGAAAAGGAGTGTAAACAATACAAATGCAGTTAGCGCTATAAGCTTTCCGTAGTTGCTCTTTTTTTTCATAATATTGCAACAGCCCTTAATTTTGCCGATCTTGACGGGTTGTTCTCTCTGACCTCCTCATCTGACGGCTTCATCGGGAACGGTTTTATCAGTTCCACAATTCCTGAATTTTTCAACTTCCGGAACACCTCTTTGATCATCCTGTCTTCCAGAGAATGGAAAGTCAGGAAAGCAATCCTTGCACCTTTTTTAAGACGTCCGGAGAGAGCTTCTACAAATTCACTTATACCTTCCAGCTCGTCATTGACATAGATTCTTAAAGCCTGAAACACCCTGGCAGCAGGATGTGTTCTCCCTCTCTTTGGCCTCCATCCGAAAAAATCTTCAGTGATCTTCCTTAATTGTTCTGATGTGTCAATTGCCCCAAAAAGCCTCCGCTCAATGATCCGTTTCGCAAAACCCTTTGCATTTCTGATCTCTCCATATTTTTCAAAGATCTCTGAAAGTTCCTTTTCACTGAATTTATTTACAACCTCATGAGCAGAGATCCCTTTTCCGATCTCTTTTCTCATGTCAAGCCTGGAATTCTCTGAATGAGAAAACCCTCTTCCGCCTGACTTAATCTGATATACCGAAAGACCTGGATCCACAAGGACACCCGATATTCTGTCCCATTCGACCCCTTCAATTTCGAATACACTGGTAAACCGTGTCAGGATAAATCTGACTCTGTCCCCATATGAAGCCATGTTTGTTTTCGCCATTTCTATACTTTCACTATCAGCATCAATTGCAATCAGTTCAGATCCGGGGAATTCATCCAGGATAAGCGATGCATGACCGCCCATCCCGACTGTACAGTCAAGAAAAAGATCTCCGTCCGAACCTCTCAGGACAGAGATCACTTCATTATTCATCACCGGATAGTGGGAGTTCATTGTTCAACAACCTCGAAATCTCATCCATTTCACTATCTGAAAAGCTTTTTGAAGAATATTTTTCCTCAAATACTTCATTGTTCCAGATAGCTATATGATCGATCTGCCCTATAATGAGCACACTGTCCTTTAACTTGATCTTCTCTCTGAGATCGGGTGGGATTAAAATTCTCCCTTTAGGGTCAAGCTCCGACTCGGTTCCCCAATACCCCGTAACTCTTACAAAATCTTCAACTTTTCTCGTCCGCAATTGTATTTTCGCTATTTTTTGTTCTATAATCTCCCATATATGAAGTGGATAAAAAAGAATGTGGTCATCGTTTGCGGATGTGAGGTAAACCTCTCTTCCGAACTGGGTTTCCAGGATGGTTCTGTAGCGGGAAGGGACAATTATTCTGCCCCTGTCGTCTATTTTTAGGGTATAACTACCCCTGAATCGCCTGTTCATCCCATTTTGTCCCATTTCTTCCCATTCATCTTAATATATATATACTTTAAATGTCAAGAAATTTCAAAAAAAAATCACTTTTTTTCAAATAAAAATAATTTTTTCAAAAAAAAGAGTTGACACACCATATGTAGTGTTTTAAAATTTTCTGGTAACTAGATATACCAGGAGGAGATGGATGGAAAATTTTTCAGAGAATGCCTTGAAAATTCTACGGGCCAGATATTTCAAAAAAAATGCTGATGGGGAGCTGACAGAGAAAAAACCTTCCGACCTGTTCGAGCGGGTCTCAAAATATATAGCAAAAGCCGAAAAAAATGAAGATGACAGGAAATTCTGGGAGGATAAATTCTACAATTCCATGATGAACAGGGATTTCATGCCGAATTCTCCAACTCTTACAGGAGCGGATAGAGGAATGTGTCTCTCCGCCTGCTTTGTACTCCCGATCAAGGATTCACTTGAAAAGATCTTTGAAACAGTAAAAAATGCCGCCCTCGTTCACAAAGAAGGAGGTGGAACCGGATTTGACTTTTCACTTATAAGGCCTCAGGGTAGTTTTGTTAAAAAAACTCAGGGGATTGCCTCCGGGCCTGTTTCATTCCTTAAAGTAATAGATGCCGGCACTGAAGCTGTAAAACAGGGCGGGACAAGGCGTGGCGCCAACATGGGAGTTCTGAGAGTAGATCATCCCGATATCAAAGAATTTATCACGATGAAAGATGACGGAAAAACAGCCCTGAACTTTAATATTTCCGTTGCAATTACAAATGATTTTATTGAAGCAGTTAAGAATAAAACAACTTATGACCTGATCGATCCCAAGGACAATGAGGTCGTAGGGAAAATGTCCGCAACCGAAATAATGGAACTGATAGTGGATTCCGCCTGGAGGACAGGCGATCCGGGACTGATATTCATTGATAAAGTGAATGAGTTGAATCCGACAAGAATGCAGGGGCCGATCAGAGCGACAAACCCCTGCGGAGAGCAGCCACTTCATGATTTTGAATCCTGTAATCTCGGATCCATTAATGTATCAAATTTTTTCTCACCTGATAAAGAGGATATGTTCGATTGGGAACGGTTTACAGAGATGATCCAGATGGGGATCAGGTTTCTGGATAATGTCATTGATGTTAACAAATACCCATTGAAAGAAATTGATAAAATAGCCAAAAGCAACCGGAGGATCGGACTGGGTATCATGGGATTTGCAGATCTTCTTATCAAAAAAGAGCTCAGATATGATTCGGATGAGGCACTCGAATTCGGGAGAAAGATCGCAACTTTCCTAAGAAGTGAAGCGGAGAATGCATCAAGAGGCCTTGCGAAAGAAAGAGGTAACTTCCCGGGTATTGATCAATCGATATACAAAGGGAAACAGATGAGGAATGCAACAGTTCTTACCATTGCCCCCACAGGAACAATCTCAAGGATAGCGGGCTGCTCATCCAGTATAGAGCCAGTATTTGCTTTTAAGATCATATCGAAGATCCTGGATAGTGAAATAAAGGATTTCCACCCGCTCTATCAGGAATGGGAAGAGAAACACGGAGATGAAGCGGTTCCTGAATATTTCATTTCAGCCTCTGAGATCTCACCTGATAATCATATAAAAATGCAGGAAGTATTCCAGCTGAGTGTAGACAGTGCCGTTTCAAAAACAATCAATTTTGCAAACAATGCATCAAGAGAAGATATATCCGATGCCTATATTATGGCATTCGGCATGGAAGTGAAGGGGATAACTGTATACAGGGACGGATGCCGTGCAATACAGGTGCTTAATAATATGGATAAAAAAGGCAATCCTGAGCCTCTCGGGAGGCCGGATTCACTCCCGTCAATGACTCATAAAGTTTCTACGGGACTGGGCAGGCTCTATATTACAATATCACACTTTAATCATAAACCTTTTGAGGTTTTCTGTTCTATCGGTAAGAGCGGATATTCTACAATGGCAGATGCAGAAGCGATCGGAAGGCTTACATCACTGGCACTAAGAAGCGGCATCTCAGCTGAAGCGGTTGTGAGTCAGCTTAAAGGGATCGGTGGATCTGAACCGACCTTCCACAATGGAGCTTTGATCCAGTCCATCCCGGATGCAATAGCACAGGCTCTGGAAAAACATATTGGAGAGGTTATAACTAACAATCAGGATATGAACTCCATTACATGCCCGATGTGCGGAGCATCATTACCTGATGAAAAGTGTCCGACCTGCCCGAATTGTGCATGGACAAAATGCGGCGGAACCTGATTTGTTTTTAAAGAATCAATTGTCTTGTGGCAGAACCCGGGAAATTGGGATCAAAGCGAATTAACGACAATTCCGGCCCGTCATGAGATCCGTTGAAAGCCTCAGTTCTTCCGATTTTATCTCTCCACGACCCTGTCAATCTTGCAGATTCATGTACGTGTCCATGAAGAGTTAAAAGCGGCGATTTCTCCTCAATGAATCTTTTAATTGCAATACTTCCTATATTTACATCTAAAGGGACATGATCAATCATTTTTCCATCCAGGGCTGCTCTGTCCAGACTGGTTTTATATGGCGGAGAGTGGAAAAGAAAGATCGACTTGGATAATTTTCGATTTTGCGTTAATTCTTCAAGATCATCTGCAATTGTCCGGAATTTCAGGTCGTATTCTCGTACCGGAATTGAGAGCGCACCTTCATCCGGCGCCGTACACCCGGGATCAACATACCGTGACACATCATACCTTTCCCAATCTTTCAATCTAAATGGTGAAGGGGGAATAAATGAGTACCCAAAAATAAGAAAAGAGTTCCAATTAATCATCTTATTATGAGCATAATGCCAAATTCCATCCATGGCTGCATCAAGAATTGTGGCCTCCTCCATTCTTCCATCATCATTCCCTAATATTATAAACACATCAGGATATCTGCTTTTTAGTTTCTTTCTTATCCTCTGCAAGGTTTTTACAAGGAAATCATTAACAAAATCTTCATGCTGGAAATCCAGGGCAGTCAACGAAGAAAGAGGTGATGGTAACAGATCTCCTCCAAAAAAAACCGCAGCAGGAGACTCTGATAAAATCTTCTCAAACAAGATTTCATATTTCCTCACATCGCCATGGAGATCGGTCACAAAAAAGCAGGGCAAACTCATTTCGCTGCAAATATTAGAGCTCCTTGTTTAAAAAAAGATTAAAAAATACTCTGATAATCATTTTTTTATATCAGCTAACGCTGTTTTTCATTTTAAGTTCTCTTGCCGAATCCGTAACCGCATTTATCTTTACTGCAAAACTATTTTTCTCAGCAATCTCTTTATCTGATATCAAATGGATATCAAGCAGTCCCTCTGTTTTGTATCCGGTCCTTTGATAGTTCAATTCAGCAAGTGTAAGACTCCATCCGTCAAGCCATAATAACAGATCACTTTTTTGCCTTTTTGTTCCGTCAAAATGAACCAGCAGATCAATATCACTACAAGGCCCGGCTGTTGCATTTTTAGTACTTCCGAAAACATAGATAGCTTTTACCCCAAAACGATCCGGGTCTAAATTAGCACTGATCTGTTCGGCCATTCTCAATCTCCATTTCCAATAATCATCCGCAACAAAGAATGGGCCTGATTTGATGTCATCCTGTTTTTCACTCACCTGATCAGTACCGGATTTCGTTATAACAGCAATTGCCTCCCCCAGGTCTGAGTTCATTAATATCTGCAATGGCTCTCCATCGCAATTATCAGGAACGTCAATTACTTTAACAACATTTTCCATATCTTTATATTCGGGGACAATATCACCCAATATGTTTTTTGACCTGAGAAAAAAATCTTCTTTAAATACTATATCTTTGTCATCAGGATAAAGTGGAAGATACCTTATCGAGGCTTCTACAAGATCTTGAAAAAAGTGTGTCCCGAATGACAATTCGGGAGTATAATTCCCTTTGGACCTTGCAATTTCAATTAATGCAGCAGTATTATTAATGTCTGAATATGTAACATTAACTCCAAGTTTTATATCACCCCTGGAACCCCATCTACCCGGCCCAAGTAATATGAATTGCCTTTTAGGCAGAATATTATTCAGTTTCCCGACTATTCTCCCGATCTTCTTAAGATCTTCAAGGTTTGATAGTTTTGAATATTCATTCGGATCAACGTAAACAACATGTGTAACATTAGGAATAAATCCATCTGAAATATATTTATTTCCTGTAAAAATTATCCTTTCATGAGGAATATTCCGTGGTATTGGAACAGAATGTGTGCTATGGAAGTAACTTTGAGCTCTGCATTGTAAAAGATATAAATTTGTCCCGTCATGGGCAAATTCAATATCAACCGGAGTCTTAAGTTTTGTTTTCAACGTATCCATCATCCAGTTCATTTGATTAAGGAACTCGGATCCTTCCAGAAACCCCTGAAAGTTAACTACCAATTCATCTTCCTTAAATTTAATATTAAAGGCAGAAGCAGGTTTCTGGATCATATCTTCTTTTACAACAGATACCATATTATGAATTCCGGGGATTAATGCACCGTGAGATTTTAAAAAATCTTCGATTTCGATCGTTTCAAAAATATTACTTTCAAGATTCAGTACATCAATATTTTTTGGCGAATATCTTATAACTTCATCAGGAGTTATATTTACATTTAACCCTGGTTTTTTAGGTGCAATCAGGATCGGATAATCCTCGGCAATCCTGTCTACCGCTCTTGTTCCCAGTCCGGGGACCAATCTTATAAGCCCGTCATCCCTTTTAATCCTGGGGGACCATCTGAATTCATTACTACTGAATGCAACACCGGCAAAACTCGGTAAAAAATATTTTCCGATTTTTGTACCTACGACCTCCTGAATAATAATCCCCATTTCTTCATTAAAATCTAATAGTTCACGTTCTGCCCTGTATTGGATAGGATCAGGCCCGAATATGGATGAATAGACCTCTGCAATTGCATCGGTCAGAGCATTTAATTTCATTTCAGCAGTGCCCTGATTAGCAAGAAATAAACTTTTATATTTCCCGGAAAAACTGGCTCCGACCCTGTCTTCCAACAAACTTGAACTTCGGACAATAATCGGATTATCACCAAAATATTCAATAACCACTTTTAATCCTCTCAGAATTTCAGGAGGAAATTGAGAGTTTTTTAAGATTTGTATAATATTAGGGTATTCCAGATGAATTTCACCTATATCCTTATATTTTTGCTCATAGACATTCTCCAGATTATTATAGTGCAAAAAGTCGATTAATCCATCTGAAGTGATATACCATGTTTTTGGAATTTTAATCTTATGGGGAAACTTATCAAACCCTGCAGAATTTTTTATAATGCTTGCGGCAAGAAAAAGGCCGGAACTTTTCCCCCCCAGTTTACCGAAACTATTTGAAGGAGACAGGATCTGTTTTATAACACTAAAAAAATCCTCCAGATTTATATTATCTTTTGCAATTTTTATAAATTCCATTTGATCTGACAAGATCTTTCTGATAACGGAAGTTTTTATACTTTTTTCAGTTGCTGGTGACAATTTGACCTTTCCACTATTTAAAAATTTAAACCGTGTCAATGCGTTAATTATGTCAACAAGAGAGGAATTCGGATTTTCCAGGATAGTAACAAGAAATCTGGATTTCTCCTCATCAATCCAATTTCTGATAAGAGGCATTATATATTCATCAGCAAAATTTTTTGAAGCCAGGTCAAAAATATCATTACTAAATGAAATAATTTGATCCATCGAATCTTTTCTGGATGGTTGATTGATATCTTCAAAAAATACACTATTCTCACTTTTATTCTCAACTTCTTCATAGGTTTGAATTAATATGTCATTCGCTTCTGTAATGCTGTTTAAAAGGAGGTGATAAAGCATTTTTCTGGATATATATATATACAATTTAAGATTTGAATCTTTGAGCAGGTCTACGATCACCCGCCACTGAGGGCTTGATTCTAAAGCGATCTTTTCATCTGCTCTCTCCCATTTATTATGAATGCTTTTCAATTTTGAGTATAGGAAAACATGGCTTAATCTCTCAGCAATTGATTTGATCAATTGTCTCTCTTCCTTTAAAAACAAATTATCGATAGCTTCGTTTATTTTTCCTTTATAGGAAATAGTTATTTCGCCTGTTTCTTCTCCCTGAATTCTGATTTTTGCAGAAAGACTTTTTGAAGTTTCTTCATAATCTTCAAAACGATATTCCTGGCTTTCATAATCAATCTTTGCCTGAGCATTTTTTGGGAATTGCATCCCTTCAGGAATTGTTCTGATCACTGCATAGATAAGTTCATCAAGTGCTAATTCACTATTTTCTAAAATCTCCTCGATACGATAGAGACAATTTAATTCCTTTTGCCTTTCCTGTAGAGAATGTAATAAAGTACTCGAATCTTTTTTTTTTGAATCATTCATTTAAAGATCACTCCCTCACTTTTTCTCCCGTCAACTTTAATTTTCATAGGAGATTTTAATTTTATATGGCGGATATATTTCCCTTTCCATTTTATTTCTTGTTGACCCAACCAGTCCCAGTCAATGGGGATCCGGCTTTTCGTTGAAATTGAAAAATAAAAAATTCCGAGATTTGAAATATTATGGAAAAAATGTGACCCTTGGCTCATATCAACAAATACACTTGCCAGAGAAGATTCGATTATCACTTCTGCTCCTGAAATCTCACCCCAGGTCACAGGAATTCCCAGCCATGGATCAGATGAACCCCACCTTCCGAATCCGATCAAAGTATAATTTTCGTTTTCATTTACCAGGGTTCTGTTTACCATTGCAATCTCAGAAGCAATTTCTCTCGTATTTTTCAGATTGAAGGTCTCCGGCATAACATAAACGATATCTCTAATGTTATCTTTCTCACCATTGCCTAAAATGTTGTCTCCTGCAGTTAAAACTGTTTCAGGGCTCCAACTCTCTTTTTCTGTATCCACAGGGTTGGAAAATGTCGCCATCGGGCGTACCTGCAACAAACTGAATTTATTCTTATCAGAGATACTTTGCCCCAAAGATATGGCAAACTCAATCTCCACATCTGAGTTAAAATGAGATTCACATAGTTTTAAAATATCAATGATCAAATCATTCACAGGCAATAATTTACTCTGAAGGATAGGGGCAAAATTTATCAACCTTGCACCCTTGTTTGCCACACCTATATCAAACCTGTCCGATTCATAATTGTAAGTGGAAGCAATTTTTGATAATGAATTGTCATATTCCGCATCATTTATTGATAATTGAATTAGATATTCAGTTTCTTTGATCGGATCATAGGTCTTTATTTCACCCATATTTACTGCCCAGAATTCTGTTTGAGATTGTTTCAGCAGATCATTGGCACTATTAAAAGGTGGTGGCGCATCGGGATATATCGGGCAATAATCCCATGAATTTCCTCCATCTACGATTGATTTGCCCAAACCCAAAGCTAAGCTGACCACACCATCTTCGGGTTCCGAATGCCCGGATGTATAAAAATTATAAGATTTAGCAACTCCTGATATATTCGGATAGAACCTGTTATGATGTTGTTGTCCTACAACTTCCTGAATAATAACACCCATTTTTTCTTCATTTATATCTTTTCCTGTTGATTTCAGATATGTTTTTGCATTAATGAAAAATGTTGATGAATAAATAAATTTTATTGCTTCTACAAGTTTTTTAAATCTTACATCAGGGTCCGGATGATTGTTCGGGATCATTTTTGTTTCATAAACACCTGCAAGTGGAATATTCAAGCTGTCTTCCAGAAGACTTGAAGATCTTATTGCGAGAGGCAATTTCATTTTTTCAATCAATCCTCTTATATCTCCCGATAACCTGACAGGTAACTCGGAATTCAAAAAATGATGTGCAATTCGTTCATCACTTTGCTCTGATAATGCAACTTTATACAGATTGTTCTGCTTCAGGAATTCATCAAAATATTGAGTTGTGATAACAATTGTCCTGGGAATACTAATTTCGAATTTCAGATCTTTTTCTTCATCTCCATATGAAAGTAATTTATTCCGGATTTTTGCCAATCCACCGGCTTTTCCGCCAAATTGACCTTTTCCGATAAATGTAAAATCATTGGATTCATCATAAAAATCCCTGTTAAAAGGGTTAATTCCTTCTAAGTGATTATCTGATCCTTCCATTAAATTAATTTCCCCTCTGCGAAATTTAATATTTTAAAATAATAATTCAATTATTATGAATTATGCAAAGTTAATGATATTGGAAAGTTTCTTTTTTTTCAATAATAGAGGGGGTTTCCCCCCTCCATATTTAATGTCACAACAAAATAATTTATACTTTTAAATCCAGCCTCTGTTTTTACAAGCCAGATTTACTCTGTCTATTGCAATAACATAAGCAGCATCCCTCATATACAAATCTCTCTCTTTAGCCATTTCACTAACGGCAATGAAAGCAGCGGTCATCTTAGAATCCAGTTTCCCGAGAACCTCATCTTTTGACCAGAAATAGTTCATATTGCACTGGACCTGTTCAAAATAACTGCAGGTTACTCCGCCGGCATTTGCAAGAAAATCAGGAATCATAAATATTCCCTTCTCTTTTATAACCTGGTCTGCTTCAGGGGTTGTCGGGCCGTTTGCCCCTTCAGCGATTATTTTTACTCTGGCTCCGATCTTTTTAACTGAATCTTTATTGATCTCATTTTCAAGAGCAGCAGGCATTAAAATATCTACATCCTGCTCAATCCATGCATCTCCGGGTAATACTTCATACCCCAGAGTTTCTGCTTTTTCTTTATCAATTCCACCATAATTATCAGTGATACCCAACAATTCTTTCAGATTTATTCCGGATTTATTACGGTATGTAAACCCTTTCTGCTCTTTCTGGCTCCAACTGGAAACAGATATAACCTTACCTCCATATTGCTCATAAAGTTGAATTGCGTATTGGGAAACATTGCCAAACCCCTGAAAACTGGCAGTCGTATCTTCCGGGCGAATACCTAATTCTTTCAAGGCTTCCCGGAGAGTAAAGATTACTCCATAACCTGTTGCTTCAGTTCTTCCCAGTGAACCACCCATTCCTACTGGCTTTCCGGTTATAAACCCGGGATATTTCTCTCCACGAATTGTCTCATATTCATCAAGCATCCACAGCATATGCTGAGCATTCGTCATAACATCAGGAGCTGGAATATCTGTGATCGGTCCAACATTCTTTGCTAACTGGCGGACCCAACCTCTGCATATTCTTTCCTGCTCATTTTTACTGAGATTATGAGGATCACATATAACTCCGCCCTTTCCTCCACCGAGAGGAATATCCACTACTGCGCACTTCCATGTCATCCACATAGATAATGCTCTCACAGTATCAATTGTCTCCTGCGGGTGAAAACGGATACCCCCTTTCCCGGGTCCTCTTGCATCATTATGTAGAACTCTGAAGCCTCTGAAAACCTTTTTGCTCCCATCATCCATTGTGATAGGGATACTAAAATGAAATTCACGCAAAGGTTCCCTCAAAAAATCTTTTGTGGCCTGGTCAAGACCTAATATCTCGGCCACTCCGTCAAATTGTTCCTGAGCTGTTTCAAAAGCATTATAGTTTTTGTTTTCCAAATCTAGCCTCCCTGAAATTATTTTTTTTATCACTCTGATATCATGATCTTATCAGTAAAATATCTTATAATTTGAAGCTAGATTATAGTATGATTTTTTATATTTTTCAACAAAAAAATTAAACGATTAATTTTTTTTTGAACACAAATATTGACAACAATTTCAGTGTGAAAGAGAGAGATATTTAGAAGAGGATTACGAAATGAAAATGAGTGTCCGACCTGCCCGAATTGTGCATGGACAAAATGCGGCGGAACCTGATTCAATCTAATTTATTCTCAAAATAAGAAGGGCGGGGCTGATGCCCCGCCCTGTATTTCCTGAAAATCTAAAAATTTTAATTCTTGTTTACTCCTATTTATAATTGGTACCTATCGGCCCATCCACAAGAAGCTTTATCTGATATATAATAGTGTCACCCGGTGTCACTTTCCATTCAATGCCTGTGGTCCAGTCGGATGATCCCACAGGGAGAGCTGGTGAAGGATTCTTAATTATTTCATCACTTGAAGTCTTTTTCCACTGATGTTTTACCATTTTCTTAAATACCCATCCGTTCTTCAGAGAAATGTGATATGAATCAGTCCCTTTATCATCACCTATTGCTCCCCACATGTTCTTATGAAAACCGCCTATAGCAATCTCAGGCCCGTCGGTGACATTGCAGGCATCAAAATTACTATCATCCCCACAGTGAAGACAGGTTACATCCCCAAAGGCCACCCATTTTTCCTCTCTCCCTTTGAACTGGGGTTTACCGAATGGATCGCTTTTAAAATTAAACTTAGATACAACAACCACACTGACAATCTGGTTCGGCTGGCCGTTGGCAGACTGCGGAATATATCCATTTGCTCTTTCATTACCTTCCCATGTGACATTTTCAAGCTCAATATGCCCCCCCGGGAAATTTCCCTTAATAAGGATCCTTCCTTTCTGGGGTCCGAAAATTTTTCCCTTGACAAACAACTGAGTTCCAGACTGTAATGCACCCAGTGGAATCGGCAATATAGATTCAACAACAGGCTTAAACATCCCCGGTTTGGGTTTGAACTGTGGTTTTTTCTTTATTTTCTTAATCACACCGGGATTGATAAGGAATTTAGTCTTAATTTCGAATTCATTACTATCCCCTAGACATGTGTTCTCAGCTTTCACCCTTATCACATAGGTCCCTGCTTCAAAATCTGCAGGAATTTTCCAGTTCTTTTGGGTCACTCCGGAAGCAGTAAGCTGAAGTTTGAAATTAGCCTGATCGACACTCCCCTTGAAAATATTGATCTTATAATCCGTTTCCTGACACCCGTTTGGCGTCCATTTGATTAAATAAGTATTTCCCTTGAACCAGCCAACACTCCCGTCAGGTTTATTAACAGTAATTGCTGCTCCTGATACCTGAAAAACACCAAAAATCACCAACAATAAAACTAAATAAAACTTTTTCATTTTTCCATCTCCTTTTGAATTTATTTGTTCATCTGAATTAACTTTAATCCTTTTCGAGGATCTCAATTTTAAGTTTAATTCCATTCAGAAAAATCTTGCATTTGGATTGATTGTGCTGGAAACTTTCATCCGGTCCGACAAACATTATTCCGTGATTGCTGTTCGGGAAGCCCATCCATCCCTGGGCAGCAGTAGTCATATTCGATTTTGGATCAGGTATCAGGCCCATATTAACAATAAAACCATCACTAAAAGGAGCGTTAACTTTGTAAACCGACACATTGCAATCCACAGGGTAATAGGTTTTATTATACTTAAGCTTTGCGCTCAGGATAATACCTTTCCCCTTGAATTGTTTAAGATCGAAATATGCATGGGTTCTCCATATATCGCCGTAATAGGTCTTCCCGTGATTAGCCGCATAATTTGAATATCCGGTCCATCCCTGAGAACTCCCCCCGGCCGCCACACAGCCGCCTACCTGGGACTCCAAGTGAGCCAGATTACCAGCATCTACCGCCCAGGTAGATCTTTTGCAATAATTTCCGAACGAACCGTTTATCTCATAAGTTTTTACTTTGGTTCCTATCTGGACCGTGAACATTCCACTTTTGCCTGATGCTTTGCCGTCTGTCCTGGATATTTTTATTACATATTTTGCCGGGCCGGTACCTTTGGGAATGAACCAGTTGTATGTTGATGTATCCGGAGGTTTACCTCCCCCTTTGTAAAGCTTTACTACATTTACACCAAGGATAGTTTTTATTGTTCTTACGAATGTATTTCCTGAATAATTATAAAGATCTATCTTTATTGTATTTTTCTTTGTAAATTTATTTTTCCATTTAATAAGGTGGGTTTTACCTTCCTTCCAGAAACTTGATGTTGACGGCTTTAATATTTCTATATTACCATGAATGGGCGTAATTACCATTTCCGGGGTGATCTGAAATTTTGGCTTGATCATGAATGGGTCCGAATCATCTGTCACCTGATCATCGCTCATGATCCTCAGGCGATATGTCCCGGTCGCATAATTTCCCGGTATCTTCCAGCTTTTTGACCCGTTGTTGGATCCGGTCAATTGCTCAAGAAAATTTGGCTGGGAAATAACTGAACCTCTATAGATGTTGATCTTAACACCTGCAGATTGCTGCCCGGTCTTGTCCCATGTTATTAAATTTGTGATCCCTTTTCTCCAGATTGTGCTGGAGTCAGGTTTTAAAATTGTGATCGACGGTTCTTCTTCCGGTAGTGCATCTTCGATAACAAGTAATCCGCTGTCACCGACACATAAGTTGTCATCGGTCTTAATCCTTATATAATAGTTCCCCGGATCAAAAGTATTCGGGATCGTCCAACTTTTTGTATTTGTACCTGAAGCTGTCAATTGAAGCTTAAAGTTCGACTGATTGATACTATCTTTAAAAATATTGATCTTATAACTGGTAACCGAACAATTTGTCGGGACCCATGTAATTGAATGTGTGGAACCTTTTTTCCAGACCGCCCCCGGCCCGGGACTGGTAACTGTAATTGAGGCTGATTGAGGTTTATCTGCAATAATAAATAATCCACTATCTCCTACACACAGGTTGTCATCCGTTTTGACCCTTATAATATAATTTCCTGAGTCAAAGGTGCCCGGTATCGTCCAGCTTTTTGTATTTGTGCCTGAAGCAGTCAGTTGAAGCTTAAAGTTCGGCTGACTGATACTATCTTTAAAAATATTGATCTTATAACTGGTAATCGAACAATTTGACGGAGTCCAGGTGATGTTGTGAGTGTCACCTTTGTACCAGGTAACTCCATTCCCGGGAGCTGTAACATTAATACTCTGTGACCAGATCACTCCGCTAAAAAACATAATTAGTAATAATAATATCCTGAATTTTTTCATGTAATTCTCCTATTTATATAGATAAAACTTTTAGTATTAATATCTCAAAAATAATTTATCATGTAACTAATTCTGAGATAAGAGAAGGCGGGGCATTGAGCCCCGCCCTGTACTTTATGATTCAACAACCAAATGCATCAAAAATATATATATTATTTATAATGAGTGCCGAGGGGTCCTTCGACAATTATTTTAATCCTGTACCGGACATTGTCATTAGGTGTTACTTTCCAGTGAACAATAGCACTCCAGTTCGGTTGACCAGCTGGAAATGAAGGGGTAGGACCTGACAACACTTCATCCCCTGAACTCTTAGACCACTCAACTTTCTGCATACTTTTCAGGACCCAACCGTTTTTAAGACTAATTGAGTAGACATCATCTCCCACATCATCACCTATGGCTCCCCATACGTTTGAATGATAACCACAAATCGCATAAGCTGTAGCACATCCCACAGTAAATTCCTCTCCTGGCCAGATATCACCACTTCCAGATGAAACACCATTACAAACATTACTGTTACCATCATTTCCGCAACTGACACCTACTGCATCAGCAGTAAGCACTTTTTCTTCTCTCCCCTTGAACTGGGGATTACCGAATGGATCGCTTTTAAAAGTAAACTTAGATACAACAACCACACTGACAATCTGGTTCGGCTGACCGTTGGCAGACTGAGGAATAAATCCATTTGCCTTTGAATTAATTTCCCATGTGACATTTTCAAGCTCAATATGCCCCCCCGGGAAATTACCCTTAATAAGGATCCTTCCTTTCTGGGGTCCGAAATTTTTTCCCCTGACAAACAACTGAGTCCCAGGTTGTAACGCACCCAGTGGAATCGGCAATATAGATTCAACAACAGGCTTAAACATCCCCGGTTTGGGTTTGAACTGCGGTTTCTTCTTGAACTTCTTAATCACATCAGGATTGATATAGAATTTGTTTTTTATCTCAAACAGTTTGCTATCCCCTAGACATGTATTCTCAGCCTTAACCCTGATCACATACATCCCTACTTCAAAATCTGCAGGGATTTTCCAGTTCTTTTGGGTCACTCCGGAAGCAGTAAGCTGAAGTTTGAAATTTGCCTGAAGGACACTCCCCTTGAAAATATTGATCTTATAATCAGTTTCCTGACATCCGTTTGGCGTCCATTTGATTAAATAAGTATTTCCCTTGAACCAGTCAACACTCCCATCCGGTTTGTTGACAGTAATGGATCCAGGAAAGATCAAGCCTGTACAAATCAAAATAGTAATAAATAAAACTGATAATTTTCTCATACTCGTCTCCTTACTTATATATAAAACCGGGGGAATAGAAATCTCAAATAAAAATCGCTGCTAATAAATTAACCTAATAATTGATATGACACAGCTATGGCATATTTTATTGTAAATCAGTGGAAAAACCGGGAAAACAAATTTGGAAGAAAAAGAAAAATATAAAAAAAAAGGCAGGGATTAACCTGCCTCTAGTATTTGAATACTTGGTTTATGCTTCTACTTTCAGTACTGTTTTGATAGCTTCTTCAAAACTTTCCTTTGGAAGAGCGCCCATTGACATTTGAGGTTTGTCGTCCTTCGGAATGAATAATATTGATGGGATACTTGTGATCTGAAATATCCCTGCAAGTTCGCCCTGGGCCTCAGTATCAACTTTAAATATATTGATCTTACCGTCAAACTCCTTGGAAAGCTTCTCCAGAACAGGAGCAACCATCTTGCAGGGCTGACACCAGTCTGCATAAAAATCAATTATTGCAGGAAGTTCCCCTTTGAATTTCCATTCCTTCTCATTTTCAAAATCAAATATTTTTTCAACGAATGTTTCTTTTGTTAAATGTTCCATCTTACATATCTCCTAAGTGTTTTTGTTAATATTTAATTATACCACTTTTTGCCTTTCGGGTCAATGCTGCAATCGACCTCTAGTAATTCTCCAGACGTGTCAATGTGGTGCTCAATTCAAGTACTTCCACCGGGCAATCCTTCCATCCACTTTCCCAGCATACAAGTAGTTCGCAGTTCTTCGTAAGCCTTTCGTTTTTTTTCAGATCGAGACTGTTTAGCGCAAATCCAAGGTTAACAGCTTCCCATTTTTCCTCTTCAGACGACTTGTTTCTTTTCCCTGAGAAACAATACCGGTCTAACCCGAAAGACTCAACTATAAAGTTCAACTCTTCACAAACCACTCCGAATATAAATATCACTCCCCGTGTATCGATCGGAGCAAATTTAATTCCTCTGAAATTCAGTGGGTTACCCTTTTCTTTTTCAGATTTTGTAATTGCAGGCTTAATAGTTTCAGGAATTATTTTTTTCTTCTTCTTTTTCTGAACATCCATAGCCATCAGGTTCTCGATCCCACCACCATCATCCGGAACATAATCAAAACTGGGCTCCGACTCTTCTTTACTCTTCCTGCTCTTCTCCTTATTTTCGATCTCATCAATTGTAAGGATATTATCACTTCCGAAATTATCGCTGAATTTATCCGATTCGGATTTTTCAATGCCCATTTCATTTTTTTTAATGGAAACAAGTGTCTCCTCAAAATTTATCTTTGACTTCTTTTTGCTATCCTTTTTTTTGGTAACCATAATCGTTTTATCAGGAGAAACAATCTCGATAGGCCCTTCATCCATCACAATGGTTTTATCAGGAGATGGCGCCGATTTCCGGTCATACTTGGATTTAGCAAGATTAAGTGCATCAGTAAGAGTTCTCCACCTCTGCTCATAATCTTCTTTTGAATATCTTCCGTTCTTTTCTATTAATGCATATGTAGGAGTTTCTCCGAACTCCTTCTCAATCCTGAGCAGGTCTTTAAGCAGGTCCTTATCTTTGACCTCTTCAACAAAAGTCCCGTCTTCAAGTCCTGCTTCCCTCAGGGCATCATGCCATGAGCTGATATAGAAATTTATTGTACTAACAGGGATCATTGTATTCTTTATGAAGTCTTTTTTCTTAAGGCTACTGGTTTTAAGGTTGGATGCCACCCTTTTTATCTCTTCTATGATCTGATTTTTATCATACATATCATTCCTTGCAGTTTTTTATGGTCTGCTCACTGCTAACCCCAACAGAAACCGCCCTGACAGGAATTTCTGAAAATTCTTCTATAAATCTGATATATTCTTTAGCTTCTTCAGGAAGGTCTTTATAAACCTTAATTCCGGATGTATCCGATCTCCATCCTCTGAACTTTTTTAAAACCGGAGTTACATTGTCAAGATAGATGTGGTCCGGTTCAAAGATTGTACTTATATCACCATCAGTTTGATATCCGGTCACCATTTCGATCTCTTCAAGTTCATCAAGAACATCAAGTTTTGTTAAGAAAATGTCATCAACTCCATTCACCATCACAGCATACTTCAAGGCGACAAGGTCCAGCCATCCTACCCTTCTCGGCCTTCCTGTGGTTGACCCGTATTCATTCCCTTGTTTCCGGAGATATTCACCGGTATCTCCTTTCAGTTCTGAGGGGAATGGGCCGCCACCGACCCTTGTAGTATAAGCTTTTGATATTCCGGTGATCGTGTCAAGGCTTTTATGTGGGAGCCCTGTCCCTGTAAACATCCCGCCTACAGTTGGATTTGAAGAAGTGACAAAAGGAAAAGTACCAAAGTTTATGTCCAGAAGGACTCCCTGAGCGCCTTCGAACAATATCTTCTTCCCCTGCTTCAGAAAACCATTCAATAAATAAATAGAATTTTTTGTGAATTCTTTTAGAAATTTTCCATATTCGATATATTCGTCAATATAAGATTCCAGTTCGATCTCTTTACCGTTAAAAGTTCTGATAAGTTTGTTGTAATATTCATTAAGAGGCTTGATCTTATTGTAAAATCTATCCTTATCAAAGAGATCTCCGGTAAAAACGGCCCTCCTTCCTGTCAGGTCCTCATAAGCAGGCCCTATTCCTCTCCTGGTTGTTCCGATCTCAATATAACGGGAATTTTCAAATACCACATCTAATTGCTGATGTTCAGGAAGTATCAGAGGTGCTGTGGAACTGAGCACAAGATTATTACAATTAACTCCGAATTTTTCAACTCCTTTGATCTCTTCAGTTAGCTTGACAGGATTGACAACAACTCCGTTCCCGATGACCGAGACAGTAGAAGGTGAGAATATACCTGAAGGAAGCAGGTGAAGAATAATCTTTTCACCTTTATGGTAAATAGTATGGCCTGCATTGTGCCCGCCCTGATATCTTACTACGACCTCATATTCAGGAGCAAGATAATTAATAGCTTTTCCTTTCCCTTCATCTCCCCACTGAAGCCCGATCACAGCTAAGTTCATATAAAATTCCCCCGGTTTGTACTCGGTACAACCTGACTAATTTTATCAGAGAAAAAGAGACAAATCAATCAGAACCTCAGTGACATACATGTAAGGCCTCCATCCATCTTCCTCACTTCACTTACATTCAGGGTTATTACCGGCTTATCAAGAGCGGCAAGCTGCTTGTGAGTATCGGGGAAACCTGCAGGAGTTATAAATGTTCCGTTTATCAGGAGTGTGTTTGCCGCATACTCTTCACCTTCTTTGATTATAAGCCTTTCGAAATCTGAAAACCCGGGAATATCTCTGAATACATATGTCATCAACATTTTCCCGTCTCCAAGATAATTCACCCCTGACTTAAGATGCAGTCCGTCACCTACACTAACTATATCAACAATATATCCGAATCTTTTCAGAATATCTGAAAGCTGATCTGCACCTTCTCTGTTCGTCCTTTCAGAGAGCCCAATAAAAAAATGGTTGTTTGCCTGCAGCACATCTCCTCCGTCAAGTACTCCCGGAGGTTTTATTCTCAGAGTATCTCTGAATCTCATCAGGATGAACTCAATTCCATCTTCTTCACCTTTTCTTGATTGTGCTCCGGGATTCGTTATAATTCCAATCTCAGGTATTATAACAGCTGTATCCTCTACAAAATAAGCATCGGGATAACCAGGGAGAGGATCAAGTACAATAACATCAAGGCCGAGTTGTTTAAGAATATTTGTATATTCATTATGCTGAGACAAGATCATATTGAAATCAGGATTTCCGAGTTCAGAGGTTGTTTCCCCACTACCGAAGTCTTCTCCCGGCATCCTTAGAATTGCAGTTTTAAAGCTCATAAGCTCTCCTGAGAATTAATATTTAAACGTAGGAAAAAATAAAAATTTTTGCAATGATACAGCTGCCCGGAGGCAGCTGTAATATCGACAAAAAATAAAATTACTTCTTAAGTCCTCTTTTTTTGAGAAGGGCATCTATCTTAGGTTCAGCTCCTCTGAACTTTTTGTAAAGTACCATCGGTTCTTCGGAACCACCTCTCGCAAGGACATTATCCCTGAAAGCTTTAGCAGTTTTCTGATCAAAAAGTCCATTCTCCTTGAAAGCCTCAAATGCATCTGAATCGAGTACTTCCGCCCAGATATAAGCATAATAACCGGAATCATATCCACCTATTATATGAGCGAAATATGTGCTTCTGTATCTTGGAATAATCTCAGGGATCAGGCCTATTTTATTAAGATAATCTTTTTCAAATTTGTTTGTATCCCTTAGCTTCTCATCCTTCAATGTGTGCCAGTTCAGATCAAGATAACAGGCAGCAAGATATTCGAGTGTAACAAATCCCTGATTAAAAAGTTTGCTTGCATTTAACTTGTCAAGAAATTCCTGAGGGATCGGTTCCCCGGTTTTATAATGTTTTGCATAAACTTTCAGAACTTCAGGATGAAGAGCCCAATGCTCCATGATCTGTGACGGGAGTTCAACAAAATCCCATGCAACATTTGTACCGGAAATCGACTCATATTTAACTGTTGAAAGAAGATTGTGAAGAGCATGCCCGAATTCATGAAAAAGTGTTGAAGCATCATCAGGGCTCAGAAGCGCCGGTTTGTCTCCAACCGGCTTTGAAGCATTAAGCACCATATATACTACGGGAGTTATTTCCTTCCCGTTCTTATAATGGTAATCACGTACACTGCCGCACCAGGCACCACCCCTTTTGCTCTCTCTGGGGAAAAAGTCCATATAGAGGATCCCGATATGGCTTCCATCCGATTCCAACACTTCAAAAGTAGTTACATCCTTATGATAGAGGGGGATATCCTTTCTCTCTACAAATTTTATTCCATAGAGTTTATTTGCAACATAAAAAGCTCCTTCCCTTACATTCTCAAGTTTAAAATAAGGGCGGAGAACACCTTCATCAAAATCAAATTTTTCTTTTCTCAGTTTTTCCGTATAATACCACCAGTCCCAGGATGCAAGTTTAAATTTGCCACCCTCCTTGTCAATGATTTTCTGAAGTTCAGCTGCTTCACTTTTTGCATTTTTCAATGCGGGAACCCAAATTTGATCCAGAAGCTTATAAACATTCCCCGGGTTTTTTGCCATATTACGTTCAAGCCTGAAATCAGCGTGAGTATCAAAACCCATGATATTCGCCCTCTTTACCCTGAGCGATGCGATTTTTGCTACGATCTTTTTATTGTCGTTCTTATTGTTGTTATCACCACGGAAAATATAACCTTTGTATAATTTTTCCCTCAGATCCCGTTTTTTTGAATACTTCAGGAATGGGGTCCAGCTCGGCCTCTGAGGAGTGAAAATCCATTCCCCTTTTTCTCCCATTGCCTCAGCCGTTTCTGCAGCTCCGTCAATAACAGATTGAGGAAGTCCTTCAAGATCCTCTTTCTTATCAATTACCATCTTAAATCCGTTAGTTTCAGCAAGAAGATTCTTTCCGAATTGCAGGCCTAATATGGATAATTCCTGATTGATCTTCCTTAGTTTTGTCTTATCCTCTTCATTCAGGTTCGCGCCGCCTCTGACAAACCCCTTATAATACTCCTCAACCACTTTCTTCTGTTCGAGATTGAGATTAAATTTGTCAACATTATCAAAAACACTTTTTACCTTTTTGAACAATTTTGCACTCAAATTGATATCATCTCTATGCTTGGAGAGAAGAGGGGACATCTGTTTTGCAATATCTTGCATATGTTTGTTCGTCAAACTGCTGTAGAGGCTGAAGAAAACTCCGGAAACTTTAGATAAAAGTTCTCCGCTATACTCGAGAGCTTCGATCGTATTAACAAAATTCGGCTCTTTTTTACAGTCAATAATAGCCTGAATTTCTTTTTTGTGATCTTCCATCCCCTTTTTAAAAGCCGGAACATAATGGTCCTCTTTTATAAGATTAAAAGGCGGTACCTCAAACGGCGTATCATACTTCTTAAAAAAAGGATTATCACACATCTTTTTCTCCTCCACCTTATCACCTGCCATAACAATTCCGCTGAGCAAAATAAACGTAATTATAAATACCGGCAGTGAACCTAAAATTGATTTTTTCATATTTAATATTTTCATATGGTTTTTACGAAATACAAATAATTATAGTTTTGTATTTCACCTCCTTTATTCTATGATTATATAACGAAATCCTGAATTTTCAAATTACAAAAACAGGGTAGGATCAAGCGGATCTTATTTACACCCTTCCTTCGGTAAGTTTCCTTATCATTCCGGTAAATTCTGATATATTTTTAATAGGCTTTTTGAACACAAGTTCGTCGGAAATCCCCAATTCTGCCAGAGACTCAGGGAGCGAATAGCCCATAGATCCGGTATGAATTATGAACTTCATTTCAGGCAGCAGTTTATTCAGTTTCGATATCAGCACATTTCCGTCTATACCGGGCAATCTCATATCAATAATACCAATATCCACTTTTTGATCAACAATCCTCTCAAGTGCTTCTTCACCGCTGTTAGCAGAAATAACTGTATATCCTTCATCTTCAAGATAAGCTTCAAGAGTAATACGTACGATTTCTTCATCATCAACAAGCAATATTTTCACTGAAGACATTATTTCTCCTCCAGAGGGAGTTTTATTATAAATTTTGTCCCTTTACCGGGTGTGGAGATCACATACATGGTTCCTTTATGGATATTTGTTATAATAAAATATGATACAGAAAGGCCCAGGCCGGTCCCGACTCCGATCTCCTTTGTTGTAAAGAATGGCTCAAATACCCTTTTTGTTGTCTCCCTGTCCATGCCCGGCCCGTTATCCTCAACTTCTATTACACCCAAAGACCCTTCTTTGAACAACCTTAGAGTAATCTCCGGATCTTCGGATTTTTCCTTGTTATCACTGATTGCATGTACAGCATTCTTCAAAAGGTTCAATAACACTTGCTGAAGCTCGTTCTCTGCACATAAGATCTCAGGGAACTCATTCTCAAATTCCCGGGTAATTTTAATATGTCTGAAATCATACTTTTTCTTCAGATCATAATCATTCGTAGCAAGTTCAATTGTATTTTCAATAATAGAAGAGATATCTGCTTTTTCAAATTGCGATTCCGATCTTCTACTGAAATTCAGCATATTTGTAACTATATCTGAGGCCCTCTCGCCTGATCTTTGTATTACCTCAAGGAAATATATTATCTTTTGTTTCTCCAGATATTTAAAAATATCTTCAAGGTTAAGGTTAAGTTCCTCAGCTTTCTCACGATTTACTTTAAAATCAGGTGAGACCCTTCTGAGAATATTCTGGACGCCCAGAAGTATTCCACCCAGAGGATTGTTGATCTCATGAGCCATCCCTGCAGCAAGGCCTCCCACAGACATCATCTTCTCAGTCTGGACCATCATATCCTCTATACGAATCCTGGTCGTAATATCATCCATTCTGATAACAGCACCTTCAACTCCATTTGATATCAAAGGATAGATCATTATGTCATTATATTTGAGTTCATCATCGACACGTTCAACAATTTTTTCCATTTTCTGGGGGATCTTCTCTTTTATCGATTTCTGAAATTTTTCCAGCTGGGATGCGAATTGCGGGAATATATCCTCTATTTTTTTTCCGATAGCATCTTCAGGTACAAGTCCGGATTTTTTTTCAGCTTCAACATTCCATTGGGTAACTTTTCCATCCCTGTCAATTCCAATCAAAACCGAGGGCATAGAATCTATCATGTTCTTCAGGTAAAGCTGCATTTTCTCCATATCTTTTTTCTGAATTTTCAGGGATTCAGCCATTGAATTAAAAAGCTTTGAGAGATCTCCTATCTCATCTTTTGATTTGATCCCGATCTTGATATCAAAGTCCCCTTTTGAAATGGACTGTGCGCTTTCCGATAGAGTCTTTAACGGCTTCCCTAACCATCTACCGATCAAAACACTCACAATTATTACAATGAAAAACACTGTGAAGAATACCAGCATCATACTCCGGACATCCAGATTCTTAGTTTTAAGAATGTCACTTATATCGTAGGCAACTATTACACTACCGATCTCCTTGTCTACATGATCATATATCTTAAAAGTTCCGATCAGGTACTTTTCCTCCCCAATGGTCATCTCCCCTTTGGCGTTTATCAGATCAAAAGAATCTGGAAAAAATCTCTCACCATTATTATCGAGCATGGTTGTCCCTATCCCTTTGTCATCCGAGAAGATAAAAATTTCTGCTCTCACCATATTCCTTATCTGATCGGAAAACTCAGAATCGAGAGGCAACTCAAGTACCAGATCTCCCACTTTTTCAAAAGTATTCTGGTTCATTATAGGAGAGATGGAAACAAAGCATATATTTTCTCCCAAATTTACAATTCCTGTCTTTCTGAGCAATGAATTCCGGCTTCTCTTAAAAAATGGTTCATAAAGGAGTGTTTTCTCATTTATATAACTCTCTGATGAATTTTTCACATCAACTATAATCCTGTTATCAAGATCTACTACTTTGGCATTGATTGAACTGAGGAAGAAAACTTTCAGTTCAAGTGACGTTGCTATTTCTTCGGGTTCGTCAATATTCCCGGCAATTTCATTCAATTCTGATATGAACAATCCTTTTCTTGATAATTCACCCAGATACCCGTGAAAGACCCCCGCCGTCTGTTCTTTCAACTTTAGAAGGTTCTCTTTTGCCGTGTTCTCATATTTGGTTGACAAAAAGTTGATCGAATAATAGATCGAAAATAATGATGAGATCCCTGCCACAATTATCAGGAACACTAGAATTTTAGTTCTTATTTTCACTGTTTCCCCAGCAGGAACAGATCAATCATTCCCAGACTGTCCAATTTGATCTTCCCCAGTTTTTTGTTATAAAGGATCAGATTGATATCCTGGTAAAGTGGAATGAGCAAAGCCCTTTCAACTACCAGATTGTTCAGTTTTATATAATATCTTCCTCTCTTGACGGGATCTTTTATAGTCCTTGCCTTTTCAATCATTTTAAGAATATCAATATTTTTCCCGGTTGAAAAATTAGCCAAACCTTCACTCTGTATTTTCTTGGAAAACAAAGGACTTATTATACTGAACGGATCAGGATAATCTGCTATCCATGAAGAAAATGTAAGGTCATAATCTCCCTTCGAAACTCTGGAAAAATATTCATTCATATCTACAATAACCACTTTAAGCCGAATCCCGACTTTTTTCAGATTTTTTGAAAAAATATTAACAATTGGGAGATGAAGGTCTGTATCCCTGTGTAACAGGAAGCTCAGTTGAAATCCTTTTTGTAATCCCTCTTTATTCAGTAATTTACGGGCTTTCTCTACAGACAGAGGGTATTTGTCAAGGTCACAATCATAACCGGACATCCCCTGTGGGAAAAGAGAGCACAGAGGCTTTACGTGATTCTGATAGACCAGCTTTAATATATCCTTATTCCATAAATAATTAATAGCTTTTCTTACACCGGTCTTTTTCAGATACCTGTTTTTCATATTGAAGGCTATATAAGAAGTGGAAAGAGAAGAGGAATATGAATATCCCACCCACTCATATCCTTTGAATATAACCATTTTTGAAATCGAAAAACTGGTTAAAACATCAATCTTCTGTTTTCTGAAAAGCTCAAATAATTTGTCCATATTTGGTTCAATAATTGTAATGTATTTATCGATACCGGGTTTCCCTTTCCAATAACCATTGAAAGATTCAAGTACTATTTTTTTCCCTTTTTTCCACTCCTTTACTCTGTAAGGGCCTGTCCCCACAGGTTTTAAACGGAATTTTTCTTTCATCCTTTTTAAAGCTGCAGGCGAAACTATCGAAGTGCAGCTTACAGACAAAGTAGCAGGAAATGGGAAGAAAGGTTCTTTTAAAATGAATTGGACTTTATACTTGCCGACCTTTTTTATACCTTTTAAAAATGGGAAAATTTCTTTAAAAAGGACAAATTCCCCATATTTATATTTCTCCTCCATTTGCCTTTCAAACGTAAAAACAACCGCATCAGCATCAAATGGCGTGCCATCATGAAATTTCACTCCACGCCTCAACCGGAATGTCCATACTTTCCCTTCTTTGTCCGAATCCCATGCTAAAGCAAGAGAAGGTTTGATCTTCAGAGTTCCCGGCTCCAATTCGACGAGCCTGTTAAAAATATTTGCAAGATAAACAGATGATGTATTATCCCACGCTTCTGCAGGATCAAGCGTTGTGGGCCCTCCTCTGTTTCCGGATCTGATCACTCTCTCTTTTCCGGCTGCTATTGGAATCGTAATCAACAAAACAATCAGAAATAAAATGAGCCCTTTATAGTATTTCAATTTTCCTCCACATATGCATCCTTGAAGATTACATGGGACAATTGGTTTAGATACAAGCCTTTAATTTTATTCTTAAAAACAAGGAAATCATTAACATTGTAAAGGGGGATCCAGGGACAATCCCTTGCAATGATCTCCTGTGCCCTGAAATACATTTTTTCTCTCTTCTTATTATCTCGGATTCCACTTGCATCATTAAGCAGTCGGGTAAGCTCAGGATCCGAATACCCTGACCGATTGAACTCACTATTCTTATCAGCAAATGTATCGAATAAAAAAACATCAGGATCGGGAATATCGGCTGACCATCCCATCATAATCATATCATGTCGTTTACTTCCGGCTGCTTTTCTCAGATCAGTGAAAGAAAGCGGTACTTTATAAACATGTATTCCGACTCTGGCTGCAAATTTTTTGATCACTCCGGCAATCTCCTCAAGAGGTTTTGAATTCCCTGAATAGTAAAGAGACACCCTGGTACCTTTTTTTATTTGTCCCCGTTTCAACAGATCCCCGGCTTTTTCCAGATCAAAAGATCTATCTTTAATATCAGGATTAAACCCGAAAATACCACTTGGAATGGGAGTAGTTGAATTTGATGCAAAATTCTGGAAAATTCTTCCTATTAACGGGCCTTTATTTATCAGGTGAGCAAACGCAATTCTGGCATTTCTGTTTTGAAATATGCCTTTTTGTGTGTTGAATGCAAGATAGTGTACAGAAACAGAGGGAACAGAAATGGTATTGAATTCACGTCTTCCCCTGATCTCCTCATATTCTTTTGATGATCTCACCATCAATAAAGATGCTTTCCCGGATTTCAGTTGTATCATCCTCCATGCAACATCATTAACGACCTTAAAAACAATCTTGGGAATCCGAACCTCCTTTCCCCAATATTTTTCATTCCTTATCACTGTAAGATATTTATTTTGAACACTTTTAAAATATTTATAGGGGCCGGTCCCTATCGGCCTGAATTCCTCTGAGACATAGGATAAAGGTGCAACTATCATATGCTTGGGACTTGCCAGGGAATAAAGGAAAGGGACAAAAGGTTTTTCCAGTACTATCTCAATTGTATATTCATCAATACTGCCAATACTTAAAATATGGGAATGAATTCTGTTCCAGTTATAGTACTTTTTTTTATTCAGCATCCGGGTTCTGAAATTCAATTCAACTGCAGCAGAATTAAATTTTTCCCCATTGTGAAATCTCACTCCTTTCCTTAACTTAAATATCCACTTTTTCCCGTCATTTTCAGTCCTCCAACTGACAGCAAGTGCAGGTTCAACACGGGAAGATCCTTTTTTATATCTGACCAGACCTTCATAAATGTTGGATATGGCCTCGGACGAATACACATCTGATGTAAGTCCCGGATCAAGGGTGGAAATATATGTACTCTTCAGATAGATAAGGGGGGAATCTGCAGCATAAAATGGAATAATGAATAAGATTAAGAGAATGACCAGTCCCGTTGCAACTCCGGACTTACCAATAGAAAATCTACTATTCATTTCAATATGCTCCAAGAAATAACCATCACAATATAAAATAATAAATAAAATGAACTAAATTATCAAATACTATTCCTGTACAACCTTTTTGTTATCGAAGAACACATCTCTGAAGTTCAAAAATGAAAGCGGCTGGATAGAGAGATTTCTTACATTTTTATTGCGGACCAAAATATTGTTCATGTAGAAAAGGGGTATCCATGGGAGATCTCTGTGAATGATCTTCTGAGCATTCCAATACAAACTCTCTCTTGTTTTTTTGACAGAAGTTTTTCGTCCTTTATCTATTAATCCGGTAACTTGTTTATTATAATATCCGGATCTGTTCAACCTTCCGGAATTTTCGGTAAAGTTTGAATATAGATAAACGTCAGCATCCGGTATATCCCCGGCCCATCCAAGCATGAGCATATCATGCTTCTCATATCCGATGTTAACAAGCTCGGTGAATGGGATCGGCATTTTTTTTATGTTCATCCCTATCTTCCTGGCTGAACGGGACAAAACACTGGCAATATTTCCAAGATTCTTCGAATTCTCTGAATAATAGAGAGAAACCTCGATTTTATCTTTATATCCTGACTCATCTTTCAATCTTGCGGCTTTATTGATGTTAAACTCATAATCTTTCAGATCCGGATAATGACCGAACATCCCCGGAGGAACAGGGGTTGTAGCGTTTATTGCAAATTCCTGGAAGATATTTTTTACCATTACTTTCTTGTTAAAAAGATGAGCAAGTGCCTGACGCATTTTTTTGTTCTTAAACGGACCTTTCCTAACATTGAAAGCAAGGTAATGGACTGAAGTAGACAATCCTGAAATAATTTTCAAAACCTTAGAATTTGCAACCTCATTATATTCATGCCATGACTCGATATAGGCAACATCAGCACTCCCGTTCTTCATCTGAAGAACACGCCAGTTTTGATCTTTAACAACTTTAAATATAACACCTGACAAATACGCAGGCTTCCCCCAATATGAATCATTTCTGATCAACTTGACAAATTTACCCTCCTTCCTGTTTCCGAACCTGAAAGGCCCGGTCCCATATGGAATAAAATTTCCGGCTTTATAAGATGAAGGTGCAATTATTGATGAATGAGGACTGGCCATCTGAAACAAAAAAGGGGCAAAAGGCTCTGAAAGAATAAATTCCACCACATAATTATCAATCTCTCTGACTTTCTTAAGATAACTATAGAATGAATTCCATTCTTTATACTTTATTTTATCGGATAGTCTTGTGTTGAAAGATTTTACTACAGCTGAAGCATTTAAAAGTTCACCATTATGGAACTTCACACCTTTTCTGATCTGAAACTCCCACCTCTTTCCATTATTACTCATCGTCCAGCTTTCAGCAAGGCAAGGTTCTATATCAGGCCTCTCCTTTTTATATCTGGTCAATCCTTCAAATATATTCGTGATTATTTGAGAAGAATATTTGTCTGTGGTAAGCCCCGGGTCGAATGTGATCACATCCACATGGCCAAGATATATCAGAGTATTATCCTGAGATGATGAATAAATTGATGGAAAAAACAATAAAACCAACAGGATAGATAAAACAACAACCTTAATCCTCGGGAAACTTTTTTTATCCTGCACGAGTCTTTGATAAAAGAAGTTCCCCATCTTTATAATATAGTATAGGCTTACAGGTTATTCAATAATTAACTCCTGGAAAAGGAGAGTGATTATCATAGTTGACGAGAATTCATGCTCAGGAGCCTGTATTAAAACTATGAATAAACGGAGCTATTATATTAGAGACTATTCCTGCACAGACTCATTATCACTGAAAAACGCATCATTAAAATTTATTAGAGACAAAGGTTGTATTATAAGGTTTTTTACACTTTTATTGTGAATAAGAAATTTTTTCCTGTAATACAAAGGCAACCAGGGAAGATCATCATGAAGGATCCTCTGCACTTCCATATATAACTTTATCCTCACTTCTGTATTTGATATCATTCGTGCTTGATTAAGAAGTTTTGACACTTCCGGATTATTATATCCCGTACTGTTAGAACTGCTCACGCCGCTAATAAAATTTGGATAAAGATAAACATCTGCATCAGGTATATCGCCTATCCATCCAAGAATAAGCATATCATGCTTTTCAAATCCAAGATTCACAAGTTCGGAAAAAGGTACAGGCATTCTTTTAATGTTCAGCCCTATCTTCTTTGCGGAACGGGCTAAGACAACAGCAATGTTTTCATAATTTTCTGAACTATCGGAATAGTAGAGAGAAACATCGACCTCTGATTTGTATCCCGCATCATTTTTCTTTTTTTTTGCTTCCGCAATATTAAAACTATAATCTTTCAATTCCGGATTATGACCAAACACCTGAGGCGGTACAGGAGTTGTTGCATTTTCAGCAAATGATTGAAGTATTTTTTTTACTACTGCTTCTTTTTTGATAAGATGTGCTACTGCCTGCCTCATTCTTTTGTCCCGAAAGGGCCCCTTCATCGTATTAAAAGCTATGTGATAGATCCCGGGAGACTGCCCGGATATGATATCCACATTCTTTTCACTTGCAACATCTTCAAGGATAATTTCAGATTCAATCAGAGCAGCATCCGCATTCCCGTTCTTAATCTGAAGTATCCGCCAATTCTGGTTCTTGACAACCTTGAAGATTACGGCAGAAAGAAGTGGCCGGTTACCCCAATAAAAATTATTCCTGAGAAGCTTTACAAACTTCCCCTTTTTCCTCTCACCAAATCTGAAAGGGCCGGTGCCGATAGGAGAGAAAACTTCCCCATCATAAGAGGAGGGGGCTATAATTGAAGCATTTGTACTTGCCAACCGGTAAAGAAACGGAGCATAAGGTTCAGTGAGAAGGAACTCCACCGTATAATTATCAATTTCCCTGACCCTCCTCAGATATGTATAGTATGTATTCCATTCATGATAATTTTTTTTATTATTCAGCCTTCTGGAGAACGAACTCACAACAGAAGCAGCGTTAAATAATTCACCATTGTGAAATTTAACCCCCTTTCGCAATATGAAAACCCACCTCTTCCCGTTATCATATATTTTCCAACTTTCTGAAAGTCCGGGCTTGATCTTAATAGTTCCGGATTTATAGCTGGTCAAACCCTCAAAGATATTCTCAATTATTTGAGATGAATACATATCACCGACCATCCCAGGATCACTTGTGATCATATCCACAGGGCTGAGAAAGATCAGGGTATTATCCAGAGGAGATGAATAAACTGATGGGAAAAACAATAAAACCAGCAGGATAGACAGAACAACCTTGATCCCCGTGAGTCTGATATTATCCAGTTTGTCACTCCTATAACAGAGATACTGCATGTTATAAGTATAGTATCAGAGAACAGATTATTCAAGAAATTTACATGACAAAAAACATTATCAGCTAATTCAGTCTCCTTTTTAGAACATATCATCTGTGCTATAATTTTTCCGGAGGTATTTTATGGAATTTCCCGGAATGATGGACAGGTTTTTCAGTTATGTAAAGATAGATACTCAGTCTGATGAGGAGTCGGAATCTTATCCTTCAACAAAGAAACAATTCGACCTTTTAAACAAATTAGAAGTTGAACTGAAGGAATTGGGGCTTGATGATGTTGAGCAGAACAAGTGGGGGTACGTCACAGCCACACTAAAGACAAATCAAAAAAGTGATGTCCCGACTATCGCACTTATTGCTCATGTTGACACATCGCCGGATGTATCAGGAAAAGATGTTAATCCTGTTATCCATAATAATTATGACGGAAAAGATATAGTCCTCTCAGAAAAAGAGAACGTGATCTTAAAAGTTGATGAAAATCCGATGCTGAATGACAAGATAGGAAAGACGGTGTTCACAACAGACGGGACAACTCTGCTTGGTGCCGACAACAAGGCAGGAATTACAGAGATAATTTGTGCTGTAAAATACCTTAAGGAGAACCCGGAGGCTCCAAGACCGAACATCAGAATACTTTTCACTCCGGATGAGGAGGTCGGCCGGGGAACTGAGAATATCACCAATGAAAATATTAAAGCCGACTATGGTTATACAATAGATGGTGAAAGACTAGGGGAGATCGAGGACGAAACCTTCTGTGCAGATACACTTGAACTGGATGTCACAGGGATAATGGTCCATCCCGGATATGCTAAAGATAAAATGATAAATGCTATAAAAATAGTTTCAGAGATCGTTGACCATTTCCCGAAGAACGGCCTTGCGCCGGAGACAACGGAAAAGAGAGAAGGTTATATTCACCCCTTTACAATTTCCGGCGGTGGAGAGAAAACAAGTGTAAAGATCCTGCTCAGGGACTTCGAAGAATCGGGACTCAGAGAAAAAGAGAATTACATAAGAGAAGTTGTTGACACCATAATGAAAAAATATAAGGGAGCTAAAGCGGAGATCAAAGTTTCAGAATCCTACAGGAACATGAAACAGATCCTCGATAAATATCCTGAAGTGACCAACAAAGCGATAAAAGCTGTGGAAATGGCCGGTATAGAACCTCTCAAGAATATAATTCGTGGAGGGACAGATGGAGCAAGGCTCAGTTTCATGGGACTCCCGACACCGAATATTTTCACGGGCGGATCAAATTTTCATTCAAGATATGAGTGGATCACCCTTGAGGATATGTACAAAGCATCAGAAGTGATCGTCAACCTGATGAAACTCTGGACCATTAAATAAATAGCTTCACAAACATCATCAATTTGAAATTATAGTCAGGCTTTCGCCATCATCTGCTTTGCTCCCGCTCCGGATGTTCTCATCCGTCCCCGCTTCCTGTCCCCGGGGTGATCGATATTAACGAGTCACCCCTGAGGTGGCCGCTACAGCAGATAAGATGGCTACGCCTAATACACTCCCTGCTTGTAAAACAAAACTATGTTGACACACAAGTGAATGTTTGATATCTTGTCAACGTTTCTTCTTCAGAGCCTTTAGCTATGAAGACGAGGTGAGAGCCCGGTACTCTACGACCCTCACCAACCTGTTCTGACAGGGATAAGGTGGTTTACCGGATAGGGTTACAAACCCTGAAATAGTGATCGGGAGGCTGTAATGAATTCATTAATGATAATGTGAAGCCCTTAGGGGCATTCCAGTCTGTTATCTTCCGGATCGAATTCTGATCTGGCCAGAGGTTATAGGTCAGAGGTATAAAGAGTTTGAAAGTTACCGCTAACCCCTTACCTATTACCTGAATCTCAAAAATAAATTAAGGAGAAGAAGTGAAGAATAATAATAAAATAAATGTTTGTGTTATGGGGGCCACAGGTTTGATCGGACAGGCCTTCGTTAATATATTATCATCTCATCCTGTATTCCAAATTGTTTCTTTGACCGGGAGCAAAACAGGAATAGGAGAGAAATACAGGGATGCAATAAACTGGAAACTGCCTTTGGCTTTTCCGGACAAAGCAGGAGATATAATTATCAGTAAACCGGATAAAAAATCTCTTGGAAACAGAGGAGTTCAAGTAGTATTTTCGGCATTGCCATCTGATATTGCCGGAGATATTGAAGATGATCTCAGGAATGAGGGATTTTTTGTTTTTACTAATGCAGGAGCTCACAGATATGATACAGATGTACCGATATTAGTACCTGATATTAACCCGGGTTCCATAAAACTGATAGAAGATCAGGGATTCCCGAAAAGCGGTTTTATAATAACAAATCCGAATTGCAGTTCAGCCGGCCTTTCAGTTGCACTTGCTCCATTAAAAAGATTCGGG
>Ga0190293_1000016_pt1 | contig 61609 bp, 51 predicted proteins | sample 48693001_MG_FD_161671 | JGI IMG/M metagenome (GOLD analysis project Ga0190293, IMG submission 161671) | Hydrothermal vent microbial mat bacterial communities from Southern Trench, Guaymas Basin, Mexico - 4869-30-0-1_MG | ecosystem: Environmental > Aquatic > Marine > Hydrothermal vents >...
AGTCCTGATCCATATTTTCGGTTTTTCCAAAATTGTAAACAAGAATATTCAGCGGATAATTCCTATGGATGGTAAGAGATGCCTCTTCTCTTTTTTCCCATGGAGGAGCTATCTCCTCATTAGCATAATGATCCTTATGGGGTCATTTATAAGGCATTCAACAATAATCCCCAAGGTTTACCTTTCTGTCCTTTATATGGGGATAGGAACCGCAATGATCCTGTCAGGATTCAGGTATCTAATTGTCTTGAAACGGGTTATTCAGAGATCGAAAAGAGATAAGTTTTAGACAAGATCAGTATTCTATATTTATAATCACAATCTATTTTAACTCGAATCGTCCTGATGCTTTTTCCACACCGTTTATTATTATTGTCAGGAAATGTTCACCTTGATAATGTTTTCTTGTGGACATGTCCGCAAAGAGGTGTTTTTTATTGTATTTTCTGATGCCCGGTTTGAAATTGTTCTCAGTTATCTTAAAAACCTTTCCTGATAATTTACCGTTGGCTTTTTTAAAATCAATCCTGTATTCGATCCTGATCTTTACAGAATTCTTCTCTTTCAGATCAAGATCAAAAAGGAAATGAAGATAGTCACCTATGGTAATTGTAGATTTGTCAAAATGGAGATTGTTGATATGGATGTTTTTTGTTTCTCCGTATCCGAATAATTTCATTGCCCTCTTATCTCCAGCCTTGAGCAATGTCCTGCATGCATGTTTTATTATCCAATCTGTCCTATCTGAATCTCCATACCATTTATAACAAAGATCAATCATTTTATCGGGATTATCCTTTGAAATATCGTTCAGATTGTTTGCAACACTTCTCCTCACAAACTCTGATTCATCGTCTTTCAGGTTCTTCAGGATCGGTATTATCGGAGCCGGGTCTTTTTTAAATTCAGGTAATGCCATCGCCCACGGAAGGCGCGGCCTGCACCCCTCACTTGAAAACCTTCTTACATTAGTATTAGGATCTTTTGACCATTCAGTCATTTTTTCCATCACTTTTGCAGAATACTTTATGATGAACGGCCTGATCGCAAATTCAGAGGAAGAGAATTTTGTAAATTCATACAATGCATTAAGGGATGTATCCGGATCCCCCAACCCGTAAATTTCAACATAATCCGGAAGTGACATAGCTTCAAATCCCTTTATTTCAGGAGCTGCCTTTTTTAATATATTACATGCTTCCTTAAAACCTACTGGTAATACTTCCTTGAGTGCAATACTGACATGCCTCATCTTCTGCTTTAACTCATGCTCTTCCCACTCATCGCTATAGACGAGATCATTGAATTTATCTTTATTGAATTCAGGATGAAATTTACTTAAAGAATCTGCAAATTTATTAACCGACTCTTTTGTGAAAAACAAGTTCTTCAGCTTCTCAGGCATCAGATACCCTTCCCAATAATGATTTGATCTGGTTAAAGTGTCGCTCTTCATGTTTGCCCAGGAATAACACCCACTGGATCATGTTCATCCTTTTGCCGGTGGGATGAGGAAATTCGATTCCTCCCATATCATATTCTGAAAATTCGACAAGGACTTTATTTAGTTCAGTTCGGGAAGCATCCATTTTTTCAAGTATGTTATCAATTTCTATTGATTCATCCGGAAGAGCAATTTCAGGAGCCTTGATCTTCTCTTTCACTTTTTCGATCTCCATCTCGTCAAGGGAATGCAGAAAGGAAGTATTGCCGGGTTTGACTATCATATTCTTTTTTTTTGCTCTTCCTGATTGCCTTATCAAAAGTTCAGTAATATATACTTCTGTTTTGTAAAGGTGTTCAAGGATCTGTGCAGGTGACCATGAGTTTGAATTATTTTTATTTTTCAACAAATTATCTTCTTTATCCTGAACATAATTTTTTATATCAGATCTTACTTCTTCAATATAATCTATAATTTCTTCAAGATTTTTTTTCATTTTTATCTCCATAAAACTTTTTCAATTTTAGTTTATTCGAATTCGATATTCAATATGACAACTTTTTGAGGTTAATTAAATTTGATTGAAAACAGATCAGAGGGACGGTCTTTTGAAGTATTGATTTGTATGTTTCATTTATTTCTTTTTTTTGTGTGGAAATATAAACTTCCTAATGAAGAAAATGACAGATCACTAAACAGATCAAATTCTTTTATCTCCTTATATTTCAATCCACTCAATTCTTTCAATAATACCAAAAACTCCCCTCTCAGTTTTTTACCGTTGATTGAGCATGTATCTATTTTATCTAATTTTATTTCATGCTTGTGTTCGAATTCATAAATTATTTTTTCAACCGGTTCAAAGAACTGATCATCACTTCTCTTATTATTTTTCACCGATTCAGATTTTCTTCTATCATACTTCTTTTCAGCTTTATTGATAAAATTTTTATCTCCAGATAATTGACCAAATTTTGTCCGCAGGACTTTGTACTTGGGTTCTTGATAAGATTGCATAATCTTATAAAAATTATCTTTACTGGAAAAAAGGCCCTCAATAAATTCACTATCAATAAAACTCTTCTTTCCTGAAAAATATAATGAGCCACTTGACCAGAAGTATTTATCAAACTTGTCTACAAGGTTTGCTTTTACAGGATTTAGGATTACATAAGGAATTGATGCAAGCAGATACTCCTCGTCTTGAATTAATGTTGAATCAAATCTATCCTGAAATACATAACCTCTTCCTCCATTTTTTCCTCTATAAAAAAATCCATATTTACTACTGACATCTCTAATGCAATCAGAAAGTCTTCCACTACTGTTTTCAAGTATTAAGTGAAAATGGTTATCCATAATACAGTATGCAAATACACGTATTCTGTAAATTTCTGTTTTTTCAGTCAGCAATTTAATAAATTTTGATTTCATTTCATCACTTAAGAATATTTTTTCTTTATTGATTCCCCGGTTTGTAATATGATGAAATGCTCCTATCCATGTAAGTCGTGCATGTCTCATTGGTAAATGCTAACACACTACTTCAATGAATCAAAAGACCGTCCCTGGAAATGAAATTGTTTTAAAATGTAACTGGATAACTTTTTCGAAAAAAATGAGTATACTATCTGATACTATATTCAAATTGTATTTGAACCATTTAAGTAATATAATAATTTTAAGGGAACCTGGAAAAATGAGAGAAAATGAAGTGGCAACATTCGTGACCGGGCAGCAATTGGGACTCCTCGGCGGCCCGCTCTATACAACTTACAAAGCCCTGGGTACTCTCCATTATGCAGAAAAGAGTAAGGGGAAAGCCGTTTATTGGCTTGAGACAAATGATGCTGATTTCAATGAAATAAATCAAATACATTATATAGATTCAGATAAAAATCTCAGATCGCTGAAATGGGATATTGATTCAAAAGGATATTCCTGCGGTAGTATTTTAGTTGATAAGAAACTAGTCTCTATTCTCAACGAATTCTTTAATACAATTATAGTTACTGAACATACATCAGAGTTGAAGGGTATGGCCCTTGATTGTTATGTTCCGGGGAGGACCCTCGGAGAAGCTTCCGCATGTCTTGCGGCTAAACTTTTTGAGGATTTTGACCTCGAGATCTTCGATCCCTCTTTAGCAGATTTCAGAGAATTTTCAAGGCAGATCCTGCTGAATGAAGCGGAGAGGACTTCTGAAGGGGAACAATGTAATCTCTTCTATATGGAAGGAAACAAAAGAAGAGCCGTCTTTAAAAAAGGGGGAAAGTATGTGGACAGGAAAGGAGATGAGGCAGATCTGTTTTCATCTGTATTAGTACCTTCACTTAAAACCAGAAGCATCTGCCAGGATGCATATTTTTTGACAGCATCATATATAGCCGGCCCGGGTGAAGTAAAGTATTTGAATGAGTTGGGCCCGAATTTTAAATTTCACAATGTGAAACCGGCTGAAGTGATACCTCGAATGAGTATTGATCTTCTGGAACCATCAATAAAAAGGGTATTCGGGAAGCTCGGGATTAATATTTCAGACCTTTACAGGATAAACAGGGATGAAATGATCAGATCGAAACTCAAAGACCTGACCGGTTTTGACAAAAAAGAACTGATTTTAAGATCTGGTACGATCGTTGAAAATCTGATGTCAGAGCTTAAAGATATTGGGCTTTCAGCTGATAAACTCGGAAAGAAGCTGAAAAGTGAAATAAAGGAACTTATAGGAATTAAACGTAAATCAGAGAAAGAAAAGAGTGAAAGCGTTATTCGACAGATAGAAATGTTGTATAAACATTTACGCCCCTTCGGGAAGAAGCAGGAGAGGGTGTTTAATGTTTTCTATTATATGAACCTTTATGGTGGAAGGGAGTTCATTAAACGGATCTATGACAGATATGATAATTCCATCAAACTAATGGAGACAGGCAATGAGTGATGTTCTTATATTCGGTGCGCATCCTGATGATGCGGAAATATTTATGGGTGGAGCTATCCTGTACCTGAAGAAATTGGGTTATAGTGTCAGTGTATGTGACCTGTCTATGGGAGAAGCCGGGACCTATGGCTCAGGTGAAAGCCGTCAGGAAGAACTCAGGAGCGCATCAGTGATGATGGGCCTTGATGAGAGAATAACCCTTGATATGGAGGATGGTAACATCAGAAATGACAGAGAAAATCGAACCAGGATTATTAAAGTTATCAGAACTGTGAGGCCGAAGATCATTTTCTCATTTTCTGACAAACTTATAAGACATCCCGATCATAAATATTGCGGTGAAATGGTTCGCGAATGTTCCTTCCTCGCCGGACTTGAAAAGATAAAGACTGAGAATACACCTCACCGCCCTGACTCATTTATTGAATTCCCCGAATTGATGATCACAAGACGCCCGGATTTTATAATTGATATCACTCCATATTTTGAAAAGAAAAAAGATGTGATCAGATGTTACGGGTCCCAGGTGACAGGTAAAGGTGAAGATGATTCCGGGACAAAGACCCTGATCCGATCAAATAATTTCTGGGAGATACTTGATGCAAGAGCACTTCAGGCAGGAGCAATGGGAGGTGTCCGGTATGGAGAACCTTTTTATTCTCCCAACCCGCCCCTGATCCCTGATCCGGTAAAATCTTTTTCGAGGGAGTTAGTATGAACATCGCAATATTGAGTTATCACAGGGTCGGAGGTTCAGGAATTGTTGCTTATGAAATAGGAAGGGCAATGGCGGAAGAGAGAGGACATAATGTCCATTTCATCGGCCTTGAACCCCCATTCCGTCTGAAGGATAGTTATAATGAAAAAATGCAGTTTCACAAAGTCTGGCTGAAAGAATATCCTGTTTTCGATTTTCAACCTTATGCACTTGCGCTTGCATCACAACTTGCAGATATAATCGATCGGTTCGAAATTGATGTAATACACAGCCATTATGCACTTCCACATGCCTTATCTGCACTTCTGGCAAAAGATATTTCCGGGAAGGATGTTAAATGTGTAACCACTCTTCATGGAACAGATATAACAGTAGTGGGTGCCCACCCGACAATGATGAATATAACAAAATTTGCCATTAACAGGAGTGATGCTGTAACAGCTGTTTCAAACAGCCTGGTTCAGGATTCCGAGAATAAACTTGGAATTGAGAAGGGAAAAATAAAATGTATACATAATTTTATAAATACTGAATTTTTCAATCCCGGCATGAAAACAGATGTCGGGAAAGAAATGGATAAGAAAATAGTAATGCATGTATCAAATCTACGGCCTGTTAAATCTCCGGGAGATGTTGTAAGGATTTTCCAGAAGATGGAACTGGAGATGCCGGATCAACTTGAACTCTGGATAGTGGGAGATGGGCCTCTTCAGCAGGAGATGATTACTCTGACGGAGGATCTGAATATCAGGGATAAGGTCCGGTTCATAGGAATATGTTCAAGTCTCGGAGGCCTAATTGCTTCATCCGATCTGATGGTCCTGCCGAGCAGAGAAGAGTCATTCGGGCTTGTTGCACTTGAAGCAATGGCCTGCGGTGTCCCGGTTCTTGCAAGCAGGGTCGGAGGACTGCCTGAGGTTATTGAAGATGGCGTTTCAGGTTTCCTTTTCGAACATGGGAATGTGGATGAAGCATCTAGAAAAGGGCTTCAAATTCTTAAAGATGAAAACTATTATGATAAGATTATAAAAGAAGGTTTTAAAACTGCAAATGAAAAGTTCTCAATGAAAAAGATAGTGTCACAATATGAAGAACTTTACCGGTCTTGTTAGGAGAAGTTTCGTCTGGTGAAGAAAAACAATAAGGGATCGGTCAAATCACTTTCTCCGCTTCTTCCTTATCTGAGGAAGTATTCATTGCCATTACTTAGTGGTTTTATTTTTATCCTGATCCAGAACTACAGCCTTGTAAGAATACCATTCTTTATGAAGAATATTCTTGATGAGATAGTAACAGAGAACCGTTTTTTTATTATCTCAAGACTTATGGTGAATGTGCTGATCTATACATTCATTGAAGCGGTCTCTCTCTACCTTATGAGGAAGATCATTATAAGTGTTTCAAGGAAAATAGAGTACGAGATCAGGCAGCGGTTATACAATTTACTTCTTGGTTTCGAATACCCTTTTTTCCTAAAAAACGAGACCGGCGATATTTCTTCAAGACTTACGAATGACCTGAATGATGTAAGAGTTCTACTCGGGCCTGCTGTTATGTATGTCCCCAATGCTTTATCAAGGATAATTATCTTTTTTCCGATACTTATTGGATTGAGTAATACTTTAATGATGATAATAGTTCCTCTCCTTGCATTCCTGATACTTCTCATATTTACGATCCTGCCCAGGTTGAGGCCTAAATTTAAAAAGATCCAGGAAACTACAGCAACTATAAATAACAGGGTATGGCAGACCGTGACGGGAATGACAACAATAAAGCAGAATACCCTGGAACAAACTGAGACCGAAAGGTTCAGAGCACTTAATAGTGAGTATGTTCGTGTTCAACTGGATATGGTCAAATTGAGAAGTTTTATAAGGCCATTGTTTATTTTTCTTTTTTCGATCATAGAGCTGATTATCCTATATGTAGGAGGAGGAATGGTGATCTCCGGATCTTTAACGATCGGAGAACTTCTTCAATTCAACATTATGATATCTGCCCTTACATTCCCGATACTCTCACTCGGATGGATAATGTCAATGGTCCAATTGGGGATCAGTGCAATGGAAAGGATCAACTATATTCTTAAAGAGTCCACACCTGTAAGAGATGCTGAACTTCCTCAGGGAGAAGATGTGGGACCGATAGAGATAAAGAATCTCTCTTTCAGTTATCCGGGTTCTGAAAAGAAGGTCCTGAGCGATATAAGTATGATGATCAATAAAGGTGAAATGATCGGTATTACAGGAGAGGTCGGATCCGGTAAATCAACTTTTCTTGATCTCCTTTCCGGATTGCTGACCCCTGATCCCGGAATGATCTTTGTAAATGGTATTGATACTTCAGAAATGGACAAAAGCAATCTCCATTCACTTTTTTCAGTTGTATCCCAGGACCCGTTCCTTTTTTCAGGGACCATTACTGAGAATATTTCGATAGGGATGGAAAAACCGGATGATGAGAGGGTTAGAGAAGCTGTATCCATCGCCTCGCTTGATACAGATGTGAATTCATTTCCGGACAAATATGAACAGAGAGTAGGGGAAAGGGGAATAACTCTTTCAGGTGGGCAGAAACAAAGGATGGCTATTGCCAGAGCATTGTCCAATCCATCACCTGTATTATTATTTGATGATCCTTTATCAAGTGTAGATTCAAAGACTGAGAGAAAGATCCTTTCGAATCTGAAAAAAATAAGATCAGTGGATTTTAAGAATATATTCAGAACTGTATTAATTACTTCTCACAGAATCTCCGCATTGAAAGAGTGTGACAAGATATATATGTTCAAAAATGGCAGGATCCTTGAATCCGGTAATCACAATGAACTTATCAAAAAGAAGGGTAAGTATTATCTTGTCTCTGTAATGCAGCAGATGGAGGAAAAGTAATGGGCAATAAACCGACCCTGGAAAAATCAGGGTCCAGCCTCGATAAGAAGCTTTTGAAAAGGCTGTTCCGGTATATGATCAAATACAGCCCGCTTATTGTCTTGTCGGTAATATTATTATTGCTCTTAAATTTTGCACTTGTTATCCAGCCATATCTCATTAAGATCGGGATTGATGAGAATGTGATGAGGGGGGATATTGAAGGCTTAAAGTCTCTTTCCTTATTGATATTCTCATTAATTGTTATTGCATTCGGCCTGAATTTTTTCTTCAATTATATTGTCCAGTATATCGGGCAGAAGTTATTGATGGACCTCAGAATGGATCTTTTCAAACATGTTCTTAAGTTGCCTAATTCATACTTTGACAGGACTCCGGTAGGAAAGACCCTTACCAATGTTACCAACGATGTTGAGGCTATAAGAGCATTTATTTCTGAAGGGGTTGTTACCGTAGTCGGAGAGTTGCTGAAAGTATTATTTATCCTGACAGCGATGTTTATGATCAATTTTAAGCTTGCACTTCTGACCCTCGTTTCCATTCCGGTGTTTATTCTTGGTACATTTCTTTTTAGAAACAGTATCAGAAAAGGGTTTGCCGGAGTAAGGAAAGCAAATGCTGAGATCAATACATCTCTTGTAGAGACTATAACCGGTATTAAGGAGATAATATTATTTGATCATAAATCAAAAAGCAGAGATAAATTTGAAGAATCGAACAAAACTTATCTCACTGCATACCTGAAAGTAATAAATGCCTACTCTCTATATTTTCCTATTATTGAAATAGTATCAAACATAAGTATGATCGTAGTCTTCTTTTATGCTCACTCTATTATCGGTGAATCTATAAAGGTTGGAGAAATATTTGCATTTTTCACTTATATTAATATGTTCTTCAGGCCGCTGCGGGAGCTTGCAGAAAAATTTAATATGTTCCAGTCTGCAATGGCTGCATCCGAGAGGGCATTTAAATTACTTGATAAAGATATTACCATCCACAATATCCCGAATTCGATCAGAAGCAATGAGAGACTGGAAGGGAAAATTGAGTTCGATAATGTAAATTTTGAATATAATAAAGGTAACAGGATACTCACCGGGATCTCATTCAGTATTGAAAAAGGCGAAAAGATTGCCCTTGTCGGGAATACCGGGAGTGGAAAAACTACAATTATAAATCTCATAAACAGAATTTATGAAGTTGAGAGTGGTTTAGTTCAAATTGATAACAGGGATATAAAAGAGTATGACCTTGAATATCTGAGGGAGCAGGTTGGTGTAGTTCCCCAGGACCCGTTCTTTTTCAATGGAACTATCTATGAGAATCTTTCCCTTTTCAAGCCCGATCTTACAATGGAAAAAGTAAAAAGATGCTCTGAAAAAGTTCATGCCGATGGTTTTATAGAAAAATTTGAGAATGGTTATGATGAACAGGTTCTGGAGGAAGGGAGAAAATTATCTGCAGGCCAAAAACAATTGCTCAGTTTTACAAGGGCACTTATAAAAAATCCTTCAATAATAATTCTGGATGAGGCGACCTCCAATATCGATTCGGAAACAGAAAAATTTATTGAAGATGCTACCAGAAAACTTCTCGGTGAACGGACATCCATAATAATTGCCCACAGACTATCCACTATTAAGATGGTTGACCGGATAATAGTTCTCAGGGACGGCATGGTGGTTGAAGAGGGGAGTCATGACGAATTGATCCTGAAAAGGGGAGAATATTTCAATCTGTATCAGTCACAGGTGTTTTTATTAAAATAATTTTTTTTTATTGTATAAAAAAATTTAAATGATATAATTTTATTACTAAATTAATAGGACTTATTTAATCAGGAGGAAGAATGAACTTTAAAATTAAGTCAATTTTGATAGTTTCTGTAATCATATTATTTTCTTTTAGTATGATCGCTGCAGATACTGTTAAGATCAGAACTGTCGGTAATGCCCCCTTATTAGGACTCAAGAGAGGACAGAAAATTGACAGCGTTGATCAACTGAAAATGCTTATGGAGAAGTATAGTTCCCGTGTTGAGCAGGGATTACAGAAAGTAGGAGCTGATTTTCTCTATCAGCCGATAATGGATGCAGTTGCAAACGGAAAAGTAATTGAGAAGGAAGTTCCTGTCGGAACTCCTCTTAAATGGATGCTTTTTTATTCAGGAAAAAAGGTACGTGATAAAGCAGACCTGGTTTGGGCCGGAAAAGCTGCACTGCCGGTATTCTGTATTCCTGTTCAGAAAGACTGCAAGGACTATAAAGTTATAATTCCAAAAGCTTGTGGAAATATTACTCTTGCTCATGTAGCTGACAGCAAGCCTGTTTGTGGTATTGTTGTTTCACCTGCAATCGTTAACCCGGGTGAACCTGTAACTATTGATGTAAGTAGTGCTAAGTGTGCACCTGTTTCAGAAGTTACAATATTTTTTGAAGGCAAAAAGGTTGAAACCAAGAAGATCACTTCCGACAATCCTGTCTGGAAAGCTGATCTGAAAAACCCAGGAAAATATACGATGACTGTCAGAGTACAGGGAGTTGATGGTGAATTCACTAATTCTGATTGTACAGCTGAAGTTACAGTTAATTATCCTCCGGTTTGTGATCTTAAGGTCACTCCTGAAAAGGGTATGGTCGGCAAAACTATTACAATGGATGCCTCCGGTTCAACAGATAAGGATGGCAAAGTTGTAAAGGCTGAGATCACTATTCTTAACAAGAAAGATGGTAGTGAAGTTGATAAGAAAGTTTTAGATGCTGCTCCTTTTGTCTGGGAAAGAAAGTTCAAAAAAGCAGGCGAATATGGCATTCTTCTTAAAGTTTCCGATGATCATGGTGCTGTTTCAGCAAATAATTGTGAATTTGATCTTCGTGTAGAAAAGCGTCTTTACTTCCTGGTTGAGGGCGGCCCCGGAGTTGCAAAAGGAACATATACAGGAGTTGCATTTGCACGCGCCGGTATTCAGTACTTTATAGTTCCTCAAAAGTTTAGCATCATTGCTTCACTCGGCGGAGCCTTTGTACTTTCAGGTGAACCTTTCGTACACCATTTCCTCTCTAATATTCTGGTAAATGGACATTTCGATAAGTTCTTCCTGGGTGCAGGTATCGGATTCAGTTCAAAGGTAAGAGAAGCTACACTTAGTGATGGCGTAATGCTTGCTGAATGGAACTCTGACTTTGATATAGTATTGAATGTTGGTTTTGATATTATTGAAACCGCAGCAGGAAAAGGATCTATCTTTGGTGAGCTCAGAGCTCCGATCAAAGAGGGATACACTTTTGAACATTATCACGAGATCCTCTTTGGATTCCGTTATATTTTTTAGAACAAACTGACCAATCAATAAAGAGGGGCAGGCTTTACGCCTGCCCCTTCATATTTTCAAATTTTTCCAGAATTTTTATCCGTTTTTATGTTAATAAACAAAAAATATCCTATCCGGAATTGGTTAAATTATTATGAAATCTGTATAATATAAATGCCGGATCAATAGATCCTCCGGTAAAAAGTGAAACCGGAGACAGGCACTAATTTGAAAAAAATATTATTACTCTCTTTTTTAATTATTTTATTACTAATTAATCTTATTTCTGAAACAGAATTTTCCGGATATTATGAGAACAGGTTCTTTTTGATCTTCAGCACCGGAAACATTGATTCGGGTGATAACAAAATACTGACAGGGGATTACAACAGATTAAGATTAAAGCTTAAATCGACCCCCTCGGATAAAATCAAAGTAAATCTGGCAGTTGATTTCTTTTCAATCTATGGTTCCTTAATGACTCCGGCTGGTCTTAACGAAAATACAACGGTTGATCAGATCGATCCTAACGAACAAATCGATATTGACCGGGTTTATGTTGATATGTATTTTAAACATTTTGATCTAAGTATCGGGAAGCAGAGAATTGCGATGGGTGTTTCATATCTCTGGGCGCCTCTTGATATTTTTAATCGTGTTAATTTTCTGGAGCCTAAGGAGGAGAAGCCCGGAGTAAATGCCATAAAGCTTTATGCGCCATTGGGAAAGAACAAATCGGTTACGGCTGTTTTTCTTCCGGACGAGGATATTGGATCATCGGGGAAGGCTTTAAGGTTCAATTGGACTTTTTTTAATATTGATTCAGGGATCACTTATATTAACGGATATAGCATATATAAAGATGTGGTAGGCGTAGATCTGAGAGGAGAAAATTTTATTGGCTGGTGGATCGAATACGGATCCTTTAAAACTTTATCTGAAACCTATTCAAAATTTGTTCTGGGAGTGGATTATACATTCCCGGTCGGAACAGGTCTGTATTGGATGAGCGAGTATTTGTATGACAATAGCGGAGAGGCGGATTTTAATAACTACGATTATGATCTTGTCAGGGAAGGGACCAGATTTACGTTAGGGAGAAAATATCTGTTTTCGATGTTGAGATATGGTATGTCAGATTTTGCATCTTTATCCATCAGTTATATCGGTAATATTGATGACGGGAGTTTTCTTTTAAATCCGGCTTTTTCTTATGAATTATTCCAGAATGTTTCAATTACATCCGGATTGTATTTCCCGATGGGGAAATCAGGTGGAGAATTAAACAAACAGAATACTGGAGCCTTTTTTCTATGGCTTAAAATAAATTTTTAACGGAGGCGATAATGTCACTTTTGCAGTTTGAAAACATATCCAGGATATACCATACCGGGGATATAGAATCTTTTGCTCTGAGATCAGTTTCATTTAAAATTGATAAAGGAGAGTTTGTTTCAATCGCAGGCCCATCCGGATCGGGGAAGACGACAATATTAAATATAACAGGTTGTCTGGACAGAGCTACTTCAGGTAACTATTTTTTGGATGGAGAAGATATCAGTGAAAAAAGCAGCAATTCTCTTGCGTTGATTCGGAGAAATAAAATAGGGTTTATATTCCAGACTTTTAATTTAATTCCGATATTAACTGCTTTTGAAAATGTGGAGTTCCCCCTCATTCTTAAAGGAGGAATATCTCATAGCGAGAGGACCCGTAAGGTAGAGAACATCCTGGATGAAGTAGGTTTACTTGAACTTAAGGGGAGAAAACCCTCTGAACTGAGTGGCGGTCAGCAGCAGAGAGTATCCATCGCAAGAGCTCTGGTAAAAGGCCCTGAACTCGTTCTTGCAGATGAACCTACAGCTAATCTGGATTCTGTTTCGGGGAAGGATGTACTTGACCTGATGCTCGAACTTAATAAAAAACTGGGTGTAACTTTTGTCTTTTCAACTCATGACCGGATGGTAATGGATTTTGCAGGGAGATTGATTATGCTTAAAGATGGTGAGGTTGAGTCTGATAAGAAGAGAGGATAGAATAATGAGCCTTATAAAACTTGGAATGAGGAATATATTCAGATTCAAAAAAAGGACTTTCATTACCCTCTCAGCTGTTTCAATTGGACTTGCGCTCCTGATAATCGGAATAACCATGATGAACGGAGTGGATAAACATTCCATTAGCAACATTATAAATAGTCAAACATCACATTTAAAAATATTTAAAAAAGGGTATTTCGAAGAGAAGGATGAACTACCTACAGATAAGGTTCTTAATGAGAGTAATATGTTAATGGAGAAAATTAGAAAATTAGATTCTGTGGTTGGAGCTGAAAGGAGGATCATGTTTCCCGGAAGCCTCATAAAAGGTAGTGATGAACTCCCCTGTATTGGAGTTGGTATCGAACCGGAATTCGATCCTCTGGTATTCAATATTAAAGAATCAATCATTGAAGGGGAGTGGATAGAGGAGGGGGAATACCAAATCATTATTGGGAAGAACTTTGCAGAGGACCTGAGTCTCGGTGTTGGGGATATTGTGACAGCCAGAGTAATTACTTCCAGAGTTGATAATCAATTCACCTGGAATGCAGTAGATTTCGAAATTAAAGCAATATTTGATACTTCAAATCCGAATGTAAATAGCGGATTTGTATTTCTCCCGATTGAAGCGGCACAGGAAGCGATGAGTCTTGGGCCTGATGTTACAGAAATTGTAATTCGTCTGAACACAGATGATAGTGAGAAGATAAAAGAAGTACAAAATATCCTTCAAAATGAAATAGATGATTCAAGCCTTGAGTATAGTGTTTTTTCCTGGGAGCAGCTTGCAGGTGATTTTCTTGCGATCAGCAAGATGAAAACAAAAAATACATCCATGATGATCATGATAATGCTTTTTATTGCATCAATGGGGATCATAAATACAATGTTAATGGCAGTACTTGAAAGGACCAGAGAGATCGGAATGATGATGGCATTAGGTATGAAGAAGTCCCAGATAAAAAAGGTGTTTCTTTTTGAGGGCGGTTTTATAGGTGTTCTGGGATCTCTTCTGGGTTGTATTCTTGGAGCACTGGGCAGTTGGTACCTTGAAGTGTATGGAATATCTTTGAGAGCTTTTGGTGAAACATATACAGAAGTTGTTGCTGCGTTCTATCCCTTAAAAGATACATTCTATGCAGATCTGACATTTGAACCACTTTTCTACACTTTTCTGCTTGGAACATTTATTTCTGTAGCGGCTACCTATTATCCTGCCAGCAGAGCCGCGAAAATGGATCCGGTTGAAGCTTTGAGACATTTTTAGGAGAAAAATCATGTTCTTAAATATATTAAAATTGGGATGGAAAAATATTTCACGAAATAGGAAAAGGACATTATTTACAGTTGTGGCAATAACAGTTGGTATAACAATGCTTATATTTGCATCGAGTTATATTGAAGGAATAGTGGATAGTACAACGGAAATAGCCAAGAGGATGAGAACCGGAGATGTGAAGATCATGACATCGGAGTATTCAAGACTGGAGAGGATAATGCCGAAGGAGGAGCTGGTGTTGAATTCGGAGAAGCTTAGTGAGCGGATCCGGGAAATTGATGATGTAACATTAGTTAGCCAGATGGTAAAGTTCAATGCTTTGATCAGCAAAGATGAATTAAATGAACCTGGTGTTATAATTGGCGGGGATCCGGAGGTGATCAAAATACATATGGGGATCGCTGAAATGGTTATATCAGGGACATATTTTAACAAAGAAAAAAAGGAGGTCCTGATAGGGAGGTTATTTGCCGAAAAAATGGGGCTAAAAGTAAATGATGAGATACTACTGGTCACTACAGATATAAACTATTCCACTTACGCATTACCTTTCAGGGTATCGGGAATCTTTAATACCGGGTATACCTACCTGGACAAACATTTACTTTTTATTCCTCTTGAATTAGGCAGGGAGATCCTGGACTGCCCGAATTCCTCTCATGAGATCCTGATCTATTTGAAGAATTCGGACAAAGCGGATGAATTCGCCTCGGGGTTAAAAAATATTATCGGTGAAGGAACTTATGGCGATTCATTAACAGCTCTTACCTGGGAGGAAGATGAGATAATCGGTGAACTTATGCCCATGGTAAAACAGATCTGGCAGAAAATACTCGGAATAATTCTCCTGATCGTTGCAATGGTGATCCTTAATACAATGCTGATGATTGTGATGGAGAGGTATCAGGAAATCGGCGTTTTAAAAGCAATGGGATTGAAGAGCAGTGAAGTATTTTCAATGATCGTTACTGAAGCTTTGTTTATTGGTACGATCGGATCTGCTCTTGGAGTTTTGATAGGCGGCGGTTTCTCTGCATGGCTGGAGAAAACCGGGATAAACTTTGCTGAAATGGCCGGGAAAGAGATGTGGGAAAAATTTGATATGCCCTTTGCTCTTTTCGGAAATATCATTTACCCGAATCTTACTCTTGAGATCATAGTAAGTTCATTCTTTTTTGGATTACTCATATCTGTTATTGCAGTATTATATCCTGCTTATAAATCATCAAAAATGCTTCCCGCAGAAGCATTCAGATCAAAATTAAAAGTTTAAAGTGAGGCATAAAATGAAAAAAATATTATTCATACTGATTTTGCTATTTATGGTTATTGCTCCGGAATTTACTGCTGAGGAGAAAGACCCATTTGATATTCTGAATAAAATAGATTCCAACATGACATTTGAAAGCGCATATGCCGAGATGGAGATGATAATAACCATTAAGAAAAGGGTTATAATAAAAAAATTCAAAAGTTATTCGATCGGAAACACAAGATCCTTTATTGAGTTCCAGAGCCCGGTGAGGGATAGAGGAACGAAAATTCTTAAGAAGGATAAAATAATAAAGATATACTATCCTTCTGCTGAAAGGATTTTAAGGCTTTCAGGGCATATGTTGAGACAAAGTATGATGGGGTCCGACATGTCATATGAAGACATGACAGAGCGCTCAAATAAGTTGAGAGAAGAGTACAGAGGTGAAATGCTTCAGAATGAGGTTCTGGTAGGTAATGAATGTTTTGTTCTTATGCTGACATCAATAAAAAAGAAACAGACATACTTCAAAAGGAAGATCTGGGTTGATAAGAGAAAATATATAGGACTCAAAGAAGAGTTATATTCAAAAAGTGGAAAATTGGTTAAAGTATCTAAAGTGATCAGTATAAAGCTTTTCAACAACAGATATTACCCTGTTGAAATGATAATGGAAGATAAATTAAGGAAAAACTCTTCAACGAGAATAGTTATAAAGAAAATTGATTTTAATATTGATATTCCCGATGAAATGTTCACTGAAAGGATGCTTCTGAAGTAAAAAAAAAGGGATGGAAACCATCCCCTTTTATTTTAAAAAATATTATTTTAGCTTATTTCATAGATTCCTGGAGCTTTTTTGAAGCTTCCTGGAATTTAGGATCACTCATATACTGCATCATCTTGCCCATTAGTGCACCCATTTTGGGTCCCATTTCCTTTATTCTTCCTTCAAATTGTTTGAGATCAGCCGGAAGATCAGCGCCACCTTTAAAAGAGTTCTTAAGATTAGGATACTTCTTCTCCATCTCTTCCATTCTCGGCTTCAATACTTCCATCCTTTTTGCAAATTTCTCTATAGCTACTATTGCATCATCTACATTTTCACTCTTATTCATATCTTCGACATACATATCAAATGTATCAAGAAAGTCTTCAACAACAACTCCCGGACTATCCTTTTTCCCGCATCCTGCCAAAACCAGCATGATCATTATTGTGATCACAATTAAAGTAAATTTTTTCATAATTTCTCCTGTGGTTCTTTATATCATATTGGAAATGAAATATCTATAATATTGAAATTTTTAATCAATACAAATCAAGCTCAATAAGGCGTGTTTCTATTGGCCCGTTAAACAATTGTATCTTCCTCGAAGTTCGTAAACCAATTTTTTTCACAAGATCTGTACTACCACATAGAAGGAAGGCTTTTGACCCCTTGCATTTGTGTTTCAAAAAATCACCGAATTCGGTATAAAGCTTTCCGACTTCGTCCTTGTTTCCTAACCTGTGTCCGTATGGAAGATTGGAGATTATCATTGAATTTTCAATTGATTCGATCTCACGAAAATCCTTTTTAGTAATACGGACAATATCTCCGCCTCTTATCTCATTCATGTTCTGCCTTGCTGCCTTTACATTGATTTTTTCTATATCACTTCCGGATATTAGTCCTTCTGTAATTTCTCTGATTCCATTATCACAATCTTTTTTAACTTCTCTCCATAAGTTTTTATTAAAACCCGGCATATTAAAAAAACCGAATGACCTGTCTTTAACTGATGACGGCCTGTTACCGTATTTTAAAAAGGCTTCACTCAAGATAGTACCGGATCCGGACATGGGATCGTAAAGTGGCATAGAACCGTCCCATTCAGAGATCCTCAGTATTGCTGCTGCAAGCGTTTCATGTAATGGTGCAGAAACAGCATTAATTCTGTAACCTCTCTTATGGAGGGATTTCCCTGAAGTATCAAAACTTATAGTGCAGAAATTATTCCTTATATTCAGGTTGATGGGAATATCCGGTTCATCTGTATTTACATTGGGTCTGATATTGAATTTTTCACGGAAACGGTCGGCAATTGCATCCTTTACCCTGAGTGCTGCAAAACGTGAATGGGTGATCTTGCTGTTCGATACAGATGATGAAATAGCAAAGGTTTTTTCCGCTGACATAAAACTTTCCCATTCTATGTTAAAACACTTTTTATAAAGTTCTTTTTCGCTATGAATAGTGAAACTTACCAGAGGTGCCAGAATCCTGCTGACTGTTTTAACCATATAGTTCAGTTTGTAAAGCACTTTATCATCAGCAGAGAAATAAACCCCGTTGTAAGCAGGTTTGCACTGATCGGCTCCAAGCTCTTTCAGTTCCTCTGCAGCTATTTCACTCACCCCTTTTTGAGTTTGAGCAAAATATCTCTCTGTAGCCTGAAAAATAAACTCTTCTTTATTATTAATCATTCAGTTCTCTATAATTTTGATTTTCCTGTGTTTTAAATCCAGTTCCTTGAAATCCAATTCAAAATTAACTTCAAGAATTGATGCACTTTCACTTAGGAGGAACGGGAGTTCTTTCTGTTCCTCTTTACTGAATTTCCCAAGAACATAGGAGGTGATATCTTTATGATCCGGTCTTGAGATACCAATTCTGAACCTGTTATAATCTCTTGTCCCGATGGAAGATGTGATCGATCTGAGTCCGTTGTGTCCTCCCAATCCTCCTCCATATTTAAAACCCACGATTCCAAAATTGAGTTCAAGATCATCATGAATTACCAGTATCTCTTCAGGGGTGATCTTATAGAAGTTTGCAGCTGCAGCTATGCTCGATCCGCTTCGGTTCATAAATGTTTTTGGTAAAATAATATGTATCTTTTCATCTCCATTCCTGAAATCTGTCATGGTTCCGTTAAATTTTTCCTGCCATTTCAGTTCCTCGAAAAAGGAAAGATGTTCAATAAGCTGCCATGCGGCATTATGCCGGCTGGACAGATATTCCGGCCCTGGGTTTCCAAGGGGTGCAATCAATTTTATCATTTGTTTCCTTTACGAAAATTTTCAGGTAGTCGTGTGATCACAGTGGGATTATCATCTCCTTTTAAAGATTCATAAGCATCGATTATATTGAAGAACCCTTTTACTTTGAAAGGCAATTCATACGATTTAAGTGAAGAGAGGTCAGAAAAGCCCTTTCCTTTTTCGGCTTTGAGAATACCATAAGGCTGAATATGATCGGGGATCGGTAATTTTACCTCTTCAATTGTTGTTATAATGCTGCTTTTCCTGTCAAGCTCTGATTTCAGGAGTTTTGCATCCTTTTCACTAAAAAGTTCACGAATATATCTCTCGGCATTTTTCCTGTTTTTTTCAGAAAGTTTGGAATAATTAATTATCTTATCTTCATATATCAAACCAATATCTTCCCTGTCAGCTACGAACCAGTGAAATGCTACTTTATCATATGTTCTCATTTCATAGGTTACATTATTAATTAGTGAGGAAACTCTGAATAATCTCTGCATGAATATCTCCCGGAAATAAGCTTTACTATAATATAAATTCAGGAAGAATTCAATGTATTGGAAATTATATATTCATTGGTTGTTTTGACATTTTTTTTAAAAAAGTTTAAAATTAATTTACTTTTTATATGGAGACAAGAGAGGAAAATGTTTAGCGATTCTGAAAAAACAAGGACAATTCTAATTGTTGATGATGAAATTGAAACTCTTACTCTATTAAAAGAATTCCTCGAAGATAAAAAATTTAAAGTTATCAGTACCGATGATCCTCATAAAGTTGTACCTATTATTGAGAAAGATGAGGTAGATCTTGTCATAGCAGATCTGAAGATGCCGAATATGGACGGGATTACTCTTACCAAGGAGATCCTTATTTGTAACTCTGAAATGCCGGTTATTATAATGACTGCATATGCGTCAATAGAATCGGCAATAGAGTCTATCAAAGCCGGTGCAATAGATTTCATTACCAAGCCTTTCAAGTTCAAACATACTCTTTTCGTAGTAAATAAAGCTCTCGAGAGACGGGCCCTTACTCAATTGGCAAAAAAGAGCATATACTACAAAAAACTTTCTCAGACTGATGAATTAACAGGACTTTTCAATCTGAGATCTTTTAAATCGGTGCTGGATGAAAATATGAAGGAGCATGGAAAGCTCGGGAAAGGGTTGAGCCTGATGATGGCTGATATCGATGACTTTAAAAGGGTCAATGATACCTTTGGCCATCAATCCGGTGACAAAGTTCTTTCTGATATCGCGACTATCCTCTCTAAATCAGTGAGAGGTTGTGATTTCCTTGCCAGATATGGTGGAGAAGAATTTGCTGTCGTATTACCTGAAACAGGGAAAAGAGCTGCATTAAAAGTGGGGCAGAGAATTCTTGAAGAGATTGAGAAATTCAGGTTCAAATCAAAAAACGAAGAATTTATAGGCCTGATTACGATCACTGTAGGGCTTTCTACATTTCCCAGAGATGGACAAACAAGCCAGTCACTTATCGAAAGTGCAGATAAGGCTTTGTACAAAGGGAAAAAAATGGGGAAGAACAGGATCTGTACTATTGACGAATGTTTTTAAGATATTCTGACAGCCTGTTCCTAAAACCCTCCTGATCTAAAGGAGCTGAGCCAGCCTTTTTATTCCCTCTTCTATCATTTCAGTTTCAGGATAAGAAAAATTAAGTCTTATTTCATTTTTTCTCCCTGTCCCTTTCGGATAGAACTTTGCCCCCGGTATAAAAGCAACTTTATTCCTGATCGCTTTTTCAAACAGGTCATCAGTGTCAATAGATTTGTCAAATGTGACCCAGATGAACATACCTCCATCGGGGTTTGTCCATTTCGCGCCATCCGGCATATATTTTTCAAGCGAATCCATCATTGCTTTTTTTTTAGGTTTGTAAAGATCTATTATCTTCTTAATGTGAGATCTCATATACCCTCTTTCTATATATCTTGCTGTGACCCTCTGAGTAAGACAGTCGGGGCTGACATTTACTTTCTGTGCCCATTTGACCATATGATTTATTGTTTCCGGAGGCCCGGAAGCAAAACCCAATCTAAGTCCCGGTCCAAGTATTTTTGAAAATGATTTTGCAATTGTCACGAGTTTCGGATCGTTGAATTCTGTTCTGGCGATCTCCCAAAGTGTCATTACCCGTTCACCTGAGAACCTCAGCTCCCGGTAAGGCTGATCCTCAAGGATGGGGAGACCGAACTTTGTTGCTACTTTAATGATGTCTCGTCTTCTCTGCAGATCCATAGTCCTTCCCGTAGGGTTGTGAAATTCAGGAATAACATATATAAATTTTACCGGTTCATTTTTTGAAGTCAGTTCCTTCAACTTTTCTTCAAGAAGATCGGGGCGCATTCCCAGCTCGTCCATTTCTATTCCGACAAGTCGGGCCCCGCATGCTTCCATTGATGTAATGGACCCGGGGAAGCTCGGAGCTTCACAGATGATTATATCTCCGGGATTTATGAGGGTTCTCGTAAAGTAATATATTCCGTTCGTTGACCCGACAGTGATCATAAGTTCATCATCTGCAAGATAGGGGACATCTTCGAAATTTTTAATAGTATCCTTAAATACTTTATCACCGTCACTTGCTCCATATTGAAGAGCTTCCGAACCTTCTGTTTGTATCACTTCCGAGAACAGCTCCGATAGTTTTTGTTTCGGGAAGGAATCAGGGTGGGGCAATCCTCCGGCAAGTGAGATTATCCCCTCAACACTTTTTGTGACCTTGAGGATCTCTCTGATAAATGAATGCTCCATCGCATTGGTAGCTTCCGAATATAAATCATTAAATAAAATATTATTCATTATAACTCCTAATTGCCGGAGTCCGAATCCGGACTCCGGATATATAGACTAACCTCTGTTTATCCTTAGAAGATCGGTCAGAATTGAAAAACCTGTTTCGATCTTTCCTGCACCCGGACCCACAATCGTTACATCTCCCAGGAGGTCTGTTGTAAATGTAAGCGCATTTGTCGCTCCCATTACACCGGCAAGGGGATGGGACATGTCAATCATTTCAGGTGAGACTGATCCTTTTACTTCCCCGTTATTGTTTTCTACACTACCTATAAGTTTCCATCTTTTATTATTGTTACGTGCATTTTCAATATCTTCCGGTGTGATCTGCGTGATACCCTTACAAGGGATATCTGATACTTTAAGGGATGCACCCATTACTATATTTGCAAGTATTGTTACTTTTCCCTGAGCATCATGTCCTTCCACATCACCAGTAGGGTCAGCTTCCGCATATCCCTTCTCCTGAGCGATTTTCAGAACCTCTTCGTATCCAACACCTTTCTCCATTTCAGATAACATATAGTTGGTGGTTCCGTTAAGGATCCCTCTGATCTTTGAGATCTCACATCCTGCAAGAGGCCCGTCTGAAAGGTTTATAACCGGTGTTCCCGCACATACAGTTCCCTCGATGAGAAATTTGGAACCGTTCTCATCGGCTATTTTTTTCATTTCCGGGTAAGCTAGTGCTGCCGGCCCCTTGTTGCTTGTTACTATATTCTTCCCTGCTCCCAATGCTGTTCTGCAATGTGCCATTGCAGGTCCACCAGTTTCAAGATCTGTATATGTAAGCTCGAGGATTGTGGTTGCATTGCTCTCTTTTATCATCGCCAGATTATCCCACTCTTTCAGATCTGAGGAAAACGGTGTTTTCTGTGAACCCTTCTCAAGCAGCTCATTAATATCGAGCCCTTGAGGATTATACACGTTGCCGAAGTGAAGATCGGAAACAGCAACAATATCAAATTCAAAATCATATTTGTTCTTAAGGTATCCTTCCTTGTCCCGGAGTATCTCGCAGATCCCCTGTCCGACAGTACCGAAACCAAGTATTGCTAATTTATGTTTCATTTAATCTCCTTTTATCTGTATGACAATTTACCGAATGTTGCTTTATGTCCTTTTCTCATAATTTCTTTTGCATCATTCGAACATCTTACACTTTTATAATATATTACATCACCGATCTCTTGACTGTTTGCAAGTCTTTCATCCTTGGGGAGAAAGTATGTGCCCATTGTATCAAGTTCTCTGGAAGTCCCGTCACTTTCATATTTGATCGTCATATCTGTTCCTGAATCCAGTACTTTATGAGCATTCTCTGTCCAGTCAAAATCGGCAATTCCGAGGTCGGGGTTGATTCTGAGATGTCCTGCAACGGATACCCCGGGGATTCCGGATTCCTTAAGTTCTTTTGCGCATTGAATGAACATTTCAGGTGACTGGCCATTACCAAGATTGATCTCGTAAAGGGGAGTGGTACCGTCATCTCTAAGATATTCTTTCATTATGTTCATGAGCATCCTCAACTGGATTGCATTCTGAGTGGAAAGGAGCATTGATATTTTAAAACTCAGGTTTTTTATATCCCGGGCATAGTAACAGGCGGCTACAATAGTTGACCAACTTGGATTGAGGAAGAAATCTCCTCCGGTATTAACCGCTCCTCTGGTTACACCATCCAGATAAATAAGATGGTTGTTGTTGGCAACTTCGACTCCACCCAGGTTACCGAACGGTGTACCCATGTTTTTAAGGATCAGAGCACGTGAATTGTTGTCCGGAGAGAATGTATCGAATTTCTCACCGGTTATTTTTTCCAGTCTCTCATATGCTTTGTTACTAAGAGGAGTGCTTACCATATTTGTATTACAAAATTTTTCTGCCCCCATTATATTTTCAGCCATTGCCAGAGTTGTTAGAAGTTCCCCGTTAAGGACATAATCCTCGGTAAGAGCCATTACCGAAATAAATTCTTTTGCTATAAGTGTCTCCTTGTCTTCCGCGATCCTCTCCATTGCTCTAAGTGTTACAGGTGCGCCCTGCCAACCTGAAACCTGTGTTGTAGCAACTCCCGGTTTTGTGAAACTGATATTCTCTTTTTCAATAAAATCTTCTACTTTCGCGAATGACAGTGCATATTTTTCGGCTTTTTCCAGCGTATCACCGAACCCTTTCTTTTCAGCTATTTTTTTCCTGACCGGATATTCTCTCATCTTTTTTATTGATTCTTCAATAGCTGATGCTCCACCATAAGATTCTTTCAGAGCATCGATCTGCTCCATATCTTTTTTTGATAAAAACGGAAAATGTAAACTCATTTGTTCTCTCCTTATTAATTTAATTTAATGATAGTATCTTTAATTTTTGAAAGTGCTTCCTCTATCTCGCTGACGGATGTTGCATAACATAAACGGAGGTACCCTTCACCGTTCTCTCCAAAGGATGTACCCGGGAGAAGTGCTACTCCGGCTTCGGACAGAAGGTAGTCGGCGATCTTTTCGGAACTTTTTCCAAAACTTTTAATGTTCGGGAAAACATAGAATGCGCCGTCCGGCCGCAGACATGTTATCCCGGGTATATTGTTCAGGCCATCTACAATTATATCTCTTCTCTTTTTAAATGTTCTTTTAACTTCTTCTACCTGTCCCTGGGGTCCGGCAAGGGCTTCGATCCCTGCGATCTGTGTAAAAGAGGCCGTACATCCAACGGAATGGGTCATAAGAAGACCAACTTTATCCGCTAATGCTTCGGGCATAATTCCATAACCGAGGCGCCAGCCGGTCATTGCATATGTTTTTGAGAATCCATCCATTATTATTGTACGCTTCTCCATCCCCGGGATCTGGCATATACTGGCAACCGGTTCTCCGGAGTATACAAGCCTTGTATAAATTTCATCGGATAATACCCAAAAGTCGAATTTCTCTGCCAGTTCTGCTACTTTTTTCAGGTCATTTTCAGGGGTTACTCCTCCGGTTGGATTTGAAGGGGAATTAATTATCAATAGCCGTGTCTTCTCATTAACCTTTGATTCCAGTTCATCTATATCAAAAGAAAAATTCTTTGATTCCCTGAGAGGAATTGGTACAGGTTTAGCTCCCATGGTTTCTATTATAGCCTTGTAACTCGGGAATCCGGGGTCAGGATAGATTGCTTCATCTCCCGGCTCCAAAAGCGCCATCATCGGGAAGAAAAGGAGGGGCTTGGCTCCCGGGCCAACAACAACCTGGCCGGGAGTGAAGTTCAACCCAAGTCTTTTTCCTGTGTATTCTGCAATTTCCTTTCTTAAGGAGGGTATCCCTGCAGAAGGCGTATACCTTGTTTCACCGTTAATGATAGCATCTGTCCCTGCTTTGGCAATATTGGCAAACGTCTGGAAATCGGGTTGTCCTATCTCAAGATGAATGATCTTTTTTCCTGAGGCTGCAAGTTCATTTGCTTTTGCCAGGACTGCATAGGCTCCCTCAGGCTCAAGATGAAGGGTCCTGTCAGCTAATTGATCGAATTTCTTGTTCATTTCAGTCACTTTCCCTTAGAACTTTTTTATTGAAAGATCGTTAAGCTTTTCCGGAGTAGGAAATCCTTCGGCATCCCATCCTCTGACTTGATAATATTTATCCAGCCAGTCGGAAAATATTTCTTTTGTAAGAAATTTATCTTTAAACATTCCTGCTTCCTGTTTTTCTGAAAAAAACCGTTGAGGTAGGGTATCACTTGATCTTGATCTGCCGTTTCTGTAATTGTACATCCTTGTCATATTTGATATCTTTTCTCCGAGGTCAAGCAATTTTTGAACATCTGTCTTTAATCCCGTCAATGCCTGCAGAACGGGAGCCAGCCTGTCTAATCCAAAGGGGACAAAATCGCATACAACAAGAGAATTCCTGGCATTTACATCATCCTGTCCCTCTTTTATAAACTTCGGAGTGTTCTCAAACGTAAGATTTCCTGCCATCTCATCAGAGCATGACCAGAATCTTGTATGGCTTGCAAAATCAGATGTGGCAAGAGTAAGGCCCATCGAAGAGCTCCCTTTTATATTAACTCCGGACAATTCCATTCCGGCTATCTGGATAGCAAAATATTCCGATCCTTTCCCTATTTTTTCAGAAGCTATCCTTGTACCCTCTGCAAGCAGATCACCGATTCCGTCTCTATGAGCTATTTTTTTCAGCAGGGTGAATTGGGCTTCGGCATTTCCAAAATTGAGTTCAATACCGTCAACATCGGATGAAGTAAGTATCCCTTTTTCAAATGCCTCCATTGCAAACGAAGTTACTACTCCGGCCGAGATCGTGTCAAGACCAAGGTCATCACATAAGTAGTTTGCATATGCAACACTTTCTGCATCACCGATCCCACAGCCTGATCCAAGATATGCAGTGGTTTCATACTCGGGGCCCTCAACTTCGAGACCCTTCCAGGTAGCCAGTTTCGAACATTTGATAACACAATTAAAACAACTTACACTCTTCCAATTCAGTTTCTTTTTCATTGTTTCAGAGGTAATTCCTTCATAGTCTTCAAACTGAACATCTTTGAAGTTCCTTGTTGGGAGGAAGTGTCCATCCTCCTGTCCCTGTCTTATCCACATGTTTGTCCCGAGTTCATCTCTCTTTGCAGGACCCGGGTGAGCAAGGATATCTTTGGTAAGTTCACCATTCAGTTTTTTAAAGTTCTCCGGGTCAAAGATTTCAATTTTTATATTACCTTCAACAACTATGGATTTCAGGTTCTTTGATCCCATTACTGCCCCGGCTCCTCCTCTACCGAACTGGCGGTAGAGATCTGAACCTATACAGGCGAATTTAACCAGCTTTTCGCCAGCAGGGCCGATAGAGGCGATTCTTGAACCCGGATATTGCTTTTTCAGAGATTTCTCAGTTTCAAAGATACCTTTCCCCCAAAATGGAGTTGCATCAATGAACTCGACCTTATCAGGAGATATATGAAGGTAAACAGGTTTTTTTGATCTTCCGGTTATAATTAAATAGTCAATTCCGGATCTTTTTAATGCGGGCCCCCAATTGCCACCCATATGGGAGTCGAGGAATGTCCCGGTCAATGGAGATTTGGTCACAAGTGTTGATCGTGCCGAGGTCTGAACCTGAGAACCGGTGAAAGGCCCGGTTGTGAATATAAGCGGGTTTTCCGGAGAAAGGGGTTCCTGGGTAATTATACCCATGTCGATCAGTAATTTAAGGCCCATACCTTTTCCACCGATAAATTCTTCAAATAATTCCGGTGGAGGGGTTGATAAGGAATATTTTTCCGTTGAAAGATTTATCTTTAAAAATTTGTTCATATAACCTTTATACATCTCGAAACCTCCTTTAATGCTTTAGTTTTTCAATAATTATGTTTTTATATTTTTTTAATTTTTTGGAAAGTTCCAGAAGGGTAGCCTGGTCAAACCGGATAGAAGGCCCTGACAGGCTGAAGCTTCCATAAAAATTGTGATGCTTGAGGTAAAGGGGAACGGATATACAGACCAGACCCTCTTCAAATTCCTCATCATCGATACTATAGCCTTTCAGTTTTATTTCATTGATCTGTTCAATAAGTTTTTTCGGATTACTGATCGTTTTGTTAGTTGTTCTCTCAAAATTTATATTCTTTATTATCTCCCGCATTTCATCTTCCGGGAGAATGGAGAGGATCGATTTCCCTAGTGATGTACAATAGAGAGGCAGGGTATCACCTATCGATGACTGGATCTGTAAACTTCTTTTACTTTCGATCTTGTCGAGATAAAGGACCATGCCATTGTGGATCTTTGCAAGGTTAACCGTTTCATTCACATCTTCAGAAAGTTCTCTCAGGATGGGGTGGATCTTTTCAATGACTATCTGTTTAATGTACACTTTACTACCCATTTCAAAGAGAGATATACCGAGATAATACAGATTGTTTATCTTTTCGAGAATATTTAATTCCTCAAGAGTTTTTAAGTTTCTGAATGCAGTGGTTTTGTTGATCCCGAGGATTTTCACAATATCTGTCAGTGTATACTTACCCTGGTTTTTTTCTATTAGTTGGACGATCTCGAATGCTTTTTTTATAGTGTTGCTCATGGTTTCACTATATGAAACTTCGTTTCATATTGATAAATTTATTTTATTTTATCGAATTCGGATTGTCAATAATAAAAATAAATAATTTACAAAAAAAACAATTAAAGAATCAGATGATTGGTTTCTCCGTAATTGCTTTTATCAATTAGGTTCAATCAAATATCATTTATTTGTTCGTTCACCACGAAACGTCTGACCGGGGATTATTCAGCGGCATTAAAGAGGCCAACTCGCATACCTGAAAGACATATGCTCAGACAGTGGCCTTTTTCCTTCGGAACATTGCCGCTTCGGTAAAACCGGTTCCCAGCCGCTCTGTTTCGTTCCCTCACAAAAAGAATGATATTTTACCAGCACGGAGTGTCAGGCGTAGCCATCCATCTGCTGTTGCGGCCACCTCAGGGGTGACTCGTTAATATCGATCACCCCGGGGACAGGAAGCGTTAAGCGGATGAGCACATCCGTAGCGGGAGCGAGGTAGATGATGGCGAAAGCCGAAACTGAATGAATGATATTTGAGCGTCATTGTAAAAGTAATTACGGCAGAGTCACCAATCCTGGAGAGAGTGTGAAAAAAGCCAACAAGATTTTTTTCTTCTGACTCCTGACTTCTTGCTTCTGTCTTCTAATATCTACATATAAAAAAATGCTATAATTGTGTGAAATGAATTTACTTAAGATCGGAGATTTAAAATTGAAACACCGGACCGTTCTGGCTCCAATGGCATCTCTTACCGATATTGTTTTCAGAAGAACAGTTGATGAGATAGGGGGGATAGGCCTGATGGTAACCGAATTGATATCGGCTGAGGGGTTGAGGAGGAAACAGAGGAGAACGCTGGAAATGACAAGGACATTCGATTTTAAAACTCCTCAATTTATTCAGCTTTTCGGATCGGAACCTGAAGCATTCGCAGAGGCATCTGAATTCATTGAAAATGAGACAAGTTTTAGCGGGATAGATATAAATATGGGATGTCCGGCCCGTAAAGTAGTGAAGAAGGGTGCCGGATCTGCTCTCTTGCTCGATCCCCCGGAGGCTGGAAAAATATGCAGAGCAGTCAGAAAAGCGGTCTCACTTCCCCTTACAGTAAAAATACGGTTGGGTTATGAATCCGAAAACCTCCATGAGGTCCTCAATGTTCTTATCAGCGAGGGGGTTGATGCCGTCACAATTCATTTCAGGCTGAAATCTGATTATTATAGCGGAGATGCCCGGTGGGAGTTTGCTGAGGGGTTAAAAGATAAGTTCGATACTGTTTTAATCGGAAACGGAGATATAAAGAGCCCTGATGATGCAAGGGAGAAATTTGAACTGGTTGACGGAATAATGATAGGACGTGCAGCGATAAAGAATCCTTTTATATTCTCTGAAATAGCCGGAGATCCTCCGGGTATGGACGGAAAGATGGAGGTGGCGGGAAGGATAATGGAACTGATTGAAGAGTATTACCCGCCTGTGCTCAGGCTTCAGAGGATCAAGGCCTTCACAAAATACCTTACTGCAGGAAGACCTCATTCAAAAAAGATCAAACATGAAATATACAGATCTCACTCCTTTGAAGAAGTGAGATCCCTGTTCGAAATTATTTTTAATTAGTTATCTTTTAATACTCATTCTCATCAGGCATATCCTGGTCGGTTTAATAGTGATCGAAACCCTGGTGGATTTTCCGGCCTTATCGTACGCTATTGCATATAATTTATGAACTTTAGAGGTAAAACGGGCCTTCGGTACAATGATCTCGTAAGGGCTTGATGTGTCACTTCCGATGAATCCCCCTTTTGTTACCCTGTCAAAGAAAAGGGAAACTTTCCTGATACCGCACCCCGGATCCGAAGAAGATATCTTTACAAGGAGACTCCTGTCCTTGCATAAGATGCTGTTGTTAAGAGGTGAAGTGATCCTGATAGTCGGAGAGGAAGTGTCCGTAAAGAAATGGAGAAAAGATCTGCTCGTATTTGGCCTTGCAATATCCTGGTATTCGGCCATAAGTGTGAATTCCCCTTCGCCTCGTCCTAACATTCTGAGCATGAAGTTGTAGCTGGCAACAGGTGGAGCATAAGTTGCTGTTGCAAAGGTCCTCCCCCAGATCCTGGACCATGTCCCTATGGCTCCTTTTGTTGTATGGTGCCCTTTTTTCAGCCATATTATACCCTGCTTAACTCCAGACTCGTCCTCTGCATCGACTCGTACACCTATACTTGGATTTGAGGCATTTATCTTAAGGCACATATTTTCTGTAGGCCCCATCCATCTGATCTCCGGCCCAGTCCAGTCCCCGTCCGCAGAAATAGTCCCGGTCATAAAAAATCCGATCACAATTGCCAGTATTGCAACACCTTTTAAATTCTTCATTTTCTCCTCCATTCTAATAAAAATTTTAGTAATTCATCAACTTACTCTGCTTATTGTATAAAGAATATAAGAAAATATCTCACTATTCATTACTGTAATAAGATTTATGAAAACAGGATAAATGTAACGTAACTGGTGTCAGTTGGGGGTTTGGAGTATAATGTTGTTATGAGCAAAGAGAAGGTTGTTGTAGGGTTCAGTGGCGGGAAGGATTCGACCACATCCATAATTCTGCTGAAAGAAAAGGGGTATGATGTATCTGCCCTGACCATGAGACTCGGGTTGAGCGGAGAGGATGAAAAGCTCGTCAGAGTTAAAGAACTTGCAGGGATACTCAATGTTCCCCATGAAATAATTGACCTTAGAGCAGAATTTAAAGAGAGGGTCATTACATATTTTGTAGATTCCTATAAAGCAGGAATAACTCCTAACCCGTGTGTGATCTGTAATAACAGGATCAAATTTGAGCTCCTGATGGATTTCGGAACAAAAAATATGGGATCTGATTTTTTTGCCACGGGGCATTATGCTGATAAAATTGAGATAGACGGGAAATATTTCCTTACGGAACCTGAAGAGAAGAAAAAATCTCAGATCTATTTTCTCTCAATGATCGGGGGAGAAAGATTAAAGAATGTGTTATTCCCGATATCTTCCATATCGCTTGACAAGGTCAGGGAAATGGTTGCTGACCTGCCCCTCGGAAACAGAAAAGAGAGCCAGGATGTATGTTTTCTGAGCGGCTATAAACTTGTTGACTATCTTAAGGAACATATCCCTGAGGCATTTGAAGAGGGTGATATCCTTGATATGTCGGGGGAAAAGATCGGGCGCCATAACGGATCAATAAATTTCACTATCGGGCAGAGGAGGGGGACCAATTTCCCTTCTGACGGAAAGCTGTATGTTGTTAAAAAAAATGTAATTGGAAACACAATAACACTTGGAAAAGAGACTGACCTCTATTCAGATAGATTTGAAGTCAGAAAACCGGTTATATGGAAAGAGATCAAAAAAGGGGAGTATTACAAAGCACGTATAAGGTATATGAGCAGATTTGAAGATGTTGTAATTGTGGAAGTTTCAACGGATTCAATAATAGCTGAGTTTGCTTCCCCTGTGAAGTCAGTGACCTCAGGGCAGGTCGGGGCATTTTTCCAGAATGATATTATTGTTGCTTCCGGATTTATTAAATAATTTTAAGTTATAACTTGCTCAGAAAATCAACTTTACCCTTTTCCCCGAGAATGAGAATAATATCATTGTCTTCGAAAGTATAATCTCCTCCCGGTACTTTCGTGATCGGTTTTCCTGATAATGCAGGTTTTTTTACAAGGACAATGTCAACCTTATATTTGTTCCGTATGTTGAGATCGATGATCTTCTTTCCTCTGAACTTTATTGGAATTTCAAGCTCCAGAAGATAAAGGCCTTCAGCAACTTCGACCGGAAGCTTCGATGAAGATGCAGTCATCAGGTGTGATACCTCTCCTGCCATGTCTCTTTTCAGGATCTCTTTATTGTAGGCGGATATTACATCGATCCTCCAGATGCTTCCAATTATTTCAGATGGGTCTTTGCTGCTGACAACTGGTATCTCCCCGATGTTCTCCTTCGCAAATTCTTTCATAACATAGTCAAGATGGTCATTTTCGCGGACCACAAGGTAATTCGGGGTTGCTATGTCTGCTGCAACCACAATATCTTTAAGGTGCTCATAATCGGGTGCAATTGATGCAAGTTCGGTCTGAGATATCTTGTCTGTGATAATATTATCTTCGTCCACAATGTAGAAGAAAGAATGATCCGAGTACACAAATTTATTGGATAATTCACTTATTGAGGTTTTGGGGCATATGATCTCTATACTTTTTCTCATTACATCTTCAACTTTCATTGACCTGAGTATGTTTATCTCTCTGCCCTGATGAATGTTTATTCCCTTCCTTAATAATTTAAGAGTATAGATAGATCCTTTTCCGGCCTTTGTCACAACAAGGCTGATTATGGTAGCGATCATGAGGGGTAGAATTATCTTATAGTCATTTGTCATTTCAAAAATGATCATGATAGCTGTTATCGGCGCGTGAGTAGTCGCAGCAACTACTGCACTCATCGCAACCAGAGAATAAGCTCCGGCGCCGGCTGTCATTCCGGGAAATATCTTATTTAAAATATTTCCAAATAATCCACCTGTCATTGCTCCCATAAATAGCGAGGGGGCAAAGATCCCTCCGGAGCTGCCTGATCCCAGAGTTATGGAGGATGCCAGGACCTTCATGAATATAAGAGCAAAAAGCATCCATATCTCCATATTTCCAAGTAATGCAATATTCATTGCACTATATCCCACTCCGAATATCTGTGGAAATGAAAGTCCGATAATTCCGAGGAGAATTCCCCCCATGGCAGTTTTATAAAAATCGGGAATCTTGACTGCATCAAATTTATCTTCAAAATAGTAAAGTACTTTTACGAATAAAATACCAACCAGGCCTGCGATTAGTCCCAATATTGCATAAGGGATCAGCTCAAGCCAGTGAAGGAGTTCATATTTCGGGATGACGAAAGCAGGATAATTGCCGAAAATGGCTCTTGAAACTACGGTAGCAGTGACAGATGAGATCACTATAGGAGAGAATTGACTGATAGCAAAATCACCCAGTATTATCTCAACAGAGAACATCGCTCCGGCTATCGGAGCATTAAAAGCAGCTGCAATTCCTGCTGCAGCCCCGCAACCTACAAGAGTCTGCATTCTCCTTTTTGATATTTTAAAAAACTGCCCGAGTGCGGATCCGATTGCTGATCCGATCTGAATGATCGGGCCTTCTCTCCCGACAGATCCTCCGGATGCAATTGTAATTGATGAAGCGATTGCTTTACTGACAACAACTCTGGCTCTGATAATACCATTCTTTAATGCGATCGCCTCCATTACTTCCGGTACACCATGTCCTTTCGCTTCACTCGAGAAAAAATAGATTATCATTCCGACAACAAAAGCACCTCCTGCAGGGATCAGGATCGTAAGAAACCAGGATGAAGAGTAAGCCTGGTTTCCCCAGAAAAGGTCCTGGAAAAAATGGATCAAAAACTTCAATCCGGCAGCCCCGACACCGCCAAGTAATCCGATTATGATCGGAATTATGATCATAAAGATCTGTTCCGATGTTTTAAATTTTTCAATAAGATTAATAATTCTTTTTTTCATTGTTTTTCAGAACCAGAATGCTAAAGCAGGATTATATATTATATTCCGTTACATGAACAGATAGTTGTTCATATATATTTATATTTAATATTTTTCAGAGTTAGAACAATGTTTTTATTTTAAACAATTTGAAGATTTGCCATTTTTAAATATTATATAAACATGAGCGAAAACTTCAAGGATATATTTTCAGAACTGCGGAGAAAAATGATCTCGGAACAATTGATTTCCAGAGGAATAGAAGATAAAAGGGTTCTTGAAGTCATGGGGAAAGTTCCCAGAGAAGAGTTTGTGGCCCCGGGAGAGAGGGCAAGAAGTTACTTTGACGGCCCTCTCCCGATCGGGAATGGTCAAACAATTTCGCAACCTTACATTGTTGCTTATATGACAGAAATGTTGGAACTTACTGGTAGTGAGAATATTCTTGAACTCGGGACCGGTTCAGGATATCAGACCGCGGTACTGGCTGAAATTGCAGAAGAAATTTCGACAATTGAATTTATACCGGATCTTGCCGACAGATCGGAGAAATTGCTGACCAAAAAATTAGGATATACAAATATCCGGTTCAAAACAGGTAATGGAGCAGAAGGGTGGAGTGAGTATGCTCCATTCAAAAGAATAATTGTCACTGCAGCTCCGGAAAAATTCCCGGAATCACTCTTTGATCAACTTGAGGATGGGGGAATGATCATTGCTCCGGTAGGAGGATTTTACCAGAATTTAATAAGATACAAGAAGATAAATGATGAAATAATTCAGACCGGATTGATCGCCGTTTCTTTTGTCCCTCTTATTGTATAAAAGCAGTAGGCAGAAGAAAAAATCTAAATATAAAAATCTTATTGGCTTTCGCCGTGATTACTTTTGTTACCGCAAAAATGCTTATCATTTTTCGCTGGGCGAAAATCCTCAGTTCGATATTGGCGAGACTTCGGATTTGGCCCCACAAAAGCAATACATGTCAATGCCAAGTTCTTAATGACAATCTCTAAAGCACCTATTGATAATCTTAACAATTTCTTGACAATGTTTTACCTTTCAACTATCATTTAGCTATGATTATCGGATTTAATACTGATATTAAGTACCGTGATGAAGTCTTTCATATTCAGACAGAAGATAAAGGTGAAGGCAATCCTACCATTGAAACCCTTGTTTACCATAGTGGTGAGATCCTTTTATCCAGAAGAATTTCCTATGGCCATCTTAAACTCGAACGAAATGATATGAGAAAAAAAGTGAAATCAATGATGAAGATCCAGCACGACCAGATCATAGGTGAATTGAAAGAGGGGAAATTCCTGCATCTTTTATCCATGGAAACTCAGCAGATCGAAGATGAAGGCCTTGATGCAATGGTCCTCAGGTATCTTGAAGAATCTGCAACTTCCTGACCTAAATAAAATGTACCGGAAAGTTCTTGTTATAGATGCAATGTATCTTATCTTCAGTTCCTATTATGTTAATAGGCATATGAGAACCCTTAAAGGAGAACCATCCGGAGCTCTATTCGGATTTGTCACAAGGATTGAGAACCTGATCAGAGATTTGAGCCCGGACAAGATAGTTGTGGCTTTTGATTCAAAAGGGAAGACATTCAGGAATGATATTTATCCGAAGTATAAAGCCAACAGAGATGCACCTCCTGAAGAATTAGTAACACAGATACCTTTTGTAAAAGAATTTCTTGAAAAAAGGGGGATAGAATATATCGAAGCTCCCGGTTTTGAGGCTGATGATATAATTGCACAAATCTCATTTGGATTGGGAGAAAATGAAAGAGCAATAATATTTTCCGCAGACAAAGATTTGTTTCAACTGGTAAATGGACATGTAACAATCTGGCATCCGAAGATGAAGTCAGAACTTGATAAGCAGGGGGTAAAAGATTACTTCGGATTATACCCTGAACAGATCGTGGATTATCTTTCAATAACCGGAGACTCTTCTGATAATATTCCGGGTGTTCATGGCATTGGTGACAAGGGGGCTAAAAAGATCCTCGAAAAATTCAATTCACTTGATAATGCACTTGAAAATCCGGATGAACTTGAAGAAAAGCATAGAAAGAAAATTTTTGAAGATATGGAATCTCTGAAGATGTCCAGGGCACTTGTTGACCTTAAGAGTGTGCATAACCTGGAAATTAAGGAAAAAAATTGGAGTTATCCTTCGATTCCTGGAAGAGAGCTGATCTCCTTCTACAAAAGGTTCTCATTCAGCAGCATTATAAAAAAACTCGGCATCAGTGAGGAGTCGGAGAGTTCATCTCTGGATATTGAATATGAATTTGTCTTTGATTTGATCGGGCTGGACAGGTTAAAAAAGAGAGTATTAAAAGAAAAATATTTTGCTTTTGATCTGGAGACTACTCATCTGGAGTTTTTCAGATCGGAAATTGTAGGGATCTCAATCTCATTTTCAGATTCCGGGTACTATGTGCCTTTCCTCTTTCCGGAATTTGAGAAGAACAAAGTAGATATTAGTTTTGATGATTTTAAAACTGAATTTCATGATATTTTCGGCAATGACAAGATTAGAAAAACAGGCCATAATCTTAAATTTGACACACTTCATCTCATGTATAATGGGATCCCGGTAAAAGGTATATCCGATGATTCAATGATCATGTCCTATCTGCTTTATCCGAATCGAAGAGCTCATAAACTTAAAGAGCTCACATCAGAATTCCTGGATTATGATCAGACCGGATTTGATGGATTAACGGGGAAAGGAAAAAACAAAAAAAGAATAGATGATATTGAGATAGATAAAATCGGGAGATATTGCATTGATGATTCTGCCGTAACACTTATGCTTGCAGATATACTGGGTAAGAAAATGGAAGCTCAAGGTCTTAAAAACCTTTATCGGGATGTTGAAATACCTTTGTCAAAAGTACTGACCACAATTGAGTTCAACGGCGTAAAACTTGATATAGACTATCTTAAGAAAAGTTCAGAATATTTGTCCGGGATGATAGAGACTCTTGAGAAGGAGTTACATTCTGCCGCAGGATATGATATCAACCTGAACTCTTTCCAGCAATTGGGAGTATTCATTTTTGAAAAAATGGGACTGCCTGCTGCCAAAAAGACAAGAAAGACGGGTGCTTATTCAACTGACAGTGAGGTCCTTCATGAATTAAGAGGATACCCGATAGTTCAGAGTATTATAGATTACAGGACATTAAAGAAACTTAACTCAACTTTTGTTGAAGGGTTGATAGATACTGTTGATGAGTCGGACAGGGTGCACACATCATACAATCAGACCGTAGCAGCAACAGGCCGGCTTTCCTCCTCGAATCCGAATCTGCAGAATATTCCTGTCGGAGAAACCGGTGGGATCTCTGTCCGGAAGGGGTTTATAGCCGAGGGAAAAAACATCTTACTTGCAGCTGATTACTCCCAGGTTGAATTAAGGATTATGGCTCATTTCTCCGAAGATGATAACCTGATGGATGCATTCCGGAACGATTTTGATATTCACCAGTATACGGCAGACAAGGTTTTCGGAAAGGATCTGTTCCTGAGTGATCATGAAAGGAGAAAGAGAGCAAAGATAATAAATTTTTCTGTCCTTTACGGTTCCGGCCCATTTTCTCTTTCAAAGGAGTTAGGGGTAAGTTATGGAGAAGCAAAGGATTTTATCGATATGTATTTTGAGAAGTATATCGGGGTTAAAGAGTTTATTGAGAAAGTGATATCAGATTGTGAAAATGAGACGAGAGTTAAAACCATTCTCGGGAGGATCAGGCCAATTCCCGAGATCAATAGTGAAAATAAAAATATAAAAGATAATGGCAGGCGAATGGCAATTAATACTATCATCCAGGGGAGTGCTGCTGATATAATCAAAGTTGCCATGATCAATATTGACAAGAAAATTAAAAAAATGATGAGCCAAATGGTTATGCAGGTTCATGATGAATTGATCTTTGAACTCCCCCCCGAAGAAGAGAATAACCTGAGAAAAATAGTTAAGCATGAAATGGAAAACAGCCTGAAATTGAAAGTACCTCTGACAGTGTCGATCAAAACCGGAAAAAACTGGGGAGAAATGGAGTAGGTAATGGAAAATATTAAAAAGAAAAAACAATTCAAACTTCCTCATACACTTGTACTGATATACATGATCGTATTGCTCGTTTATTCCCTGACATGGATCGTACCATCAGGTGAATTCAATAGAGAAAAGGTAGGGGTGGGGGGAACTCAGCGTGAAATTACAATTCCGGGCACTTTTCAGAAGGTAGAAAAAAGGATCGTAAGTCCTGAAATTCTCCTTACCGCACCGATAAAAGGATTCTCGGAAGGGGCTCCGATCATAGCATTTCTTTTTGTAGTCGGTGGTGCATTTTTAGTCATTCAAAGAACCGGAACGATTGATATTGCGATTAAAAGGTTAGCTGATTCATTTGCCAGACATCCCAGATCCAGAAAATTTGTAATTCCAGTTCTAATGATAGTATTTTCTCTGGCGGGATCTATTTTCGGAATGTCGGAGGAGACTATTCCATTTATTATGGTTTTCATACCCTTGTCTCTCTCCCTCGGATATGATTCGATTGTAGGTGTCTCAATCCCTTTTCTTGGTGCTGCAGCGGGATTTGCTGCCGCATTCTTTAACCCGTTCACAGTAGGAATTGCCCAGGGATTATCAGGCTTACCACTATATTCAGGCCTCCCATACAGGCTTATTGTCTGGGCGCTGGGGACATTTACGGTGATTGCCTTTGTAATGAGGTATGCGGCAAAGATCAAGAAGAATCCGAAGTTAAGTCCGGTTTATGAACTGGATAGGAAAAGGCTGGCTGAAATGTCGGTAAACGGGCAGGTTTCTGAAGAATGGAATTCGAGACACAGGGCAGTTCTACTGATATTTGCGGGGGGAATACTTGTGCTGATCCTCGGGATCTTATTATTAAACTGGTATATAACCGCTATTGCAGCAGTATTCATGGGGATGGGGATATTGTCCGGATTTGCGGCAAAGATGTCTCCAAGTGATATGGCGAAAAATTTTGTTGAAGGTGCAAAGGATATGATGAATGTTGCATTTATTATTGCATGCGGCCGTGCGATACTTATAATTGCATCAGAGGGACAGATTCTGGATTCGATACTGTTTTATGCATCAAATTTTATATCTATGTTTCCGAAGATCGTTACAGCTCAGATGATGTTTTTCACCCAGTCGGGTATAAATTTCTTCATCCATTCAGGAACGGCACAAGCGGCACTGACAATGCCTGTTATGGCACCGCTAAGTGATCTTGTCGGAGTAACAAGGCAGACCTCGGTTCTTGCGTTCCAGTTATGTGAATTCATACTTCCGATTCTTCCCACATCAGCGGTGACGATGGGAGTTCTGGGAGTTGCAAAGATATCGTGGGAAAAATGGGCAAAGTGGTTTCTCCCCCTGATGCTGATTCTTGTGGTTTTAAGTATGTTGTTGCTTATCCCGCCAGTCCTGATGAATTGGGGCCCGTTCTAAATCTGTTGAATTGGTTATTGTGTTTTTAATGCTTTATTAACCCTAACCTCCGTCCCACAGCCCAGGCTGCATTCTCTTCGCCAAGGCGAATTCACCTTGTTTTCCATAGGTAGATGGGTAAAAGTTGACAATGTGCATATTATGTGTATAATAGTATGTAGAGGAAAAAATGTATACAAGGCATAATATAACACTTGATGAAGATATATCCAGAGAACTGGAAGTCCTTGCCGAGGAGTTGGGTGAGAAGAAAAGTAATATTATCGGTAAGGCGCTTACTGCCTATTTTGATCTTCTCGATCTGAAGATTGCCCGAAAGAGATTGAAGGAACTGAAGAATGGTAAATCCAGAACAATAGATGCTGAAGATGTCTGGAAAGAGCTGAATCTCTAAATATGTACTGCCTCAGGTTTCTGACCAGAGCTGTAAAAGACCTTAAAAGGATAGATCGCCCTTTTCAGAAGATTATTAAAGAAAAGTTGAGCATACTTGCAGAAAATCCGAAAGTTTTAAAGAACAATATAACTGCTTTAAAAGGTGAGGATGATCTGTTCCGCTTAAGAGTCGGTAATTACAGAGTTATATTCAGCAAAGAAGATAAAGAACTTATAATTCTTATAATCAGGGTAGGTCACCGTAAGGATATTTATTCAGGTTGATACAAAAAAAAAGGGCAGGTCATTGACCCGCCCCTTTATAAAATCGTGATTTATTTTCCTGATTTTTTGTACAGATATTTGAAGAACTCAAAATCTGTGGTCAATATTTTTTTCATATTAGGTAATACTTTCTGGTATTGAACAATTGCCATCCAGAATTCTGCGAATTCAGTATCTTTTGAGTAAGCTTTGTTCCTGATCTGAAGGGCCAGGGCATCGGCTTTTGCTTTTTTCTCTTTAGCTATTCTTTCAGCATCAGATGTAATGGACAGCAATTCCCTCTGCATCTTACCAAGCCATCTTGCGTTCTCACCCTCCCCATCCGAACGGAAGGCCTGTGCGATCTGGTTCCTCTCTTTTATCATCCTGTTATAAACACTCTGGGTCAGATCATCCGAATACTTTATCTGCCTGATGATAATATCGATCAATATGATCCCGTATTGAGGTGTTATCTCTTTTGCAGCTTTGAGCATATCGGCAGACAATTTAACCCTGCCTTTGTTAATGTTCGCATATTTTACATTGGTAAATGTCGAAATGACCTGATCATCACTTTTCTTTTTGTCCTCATCTTCAGTCTGGAAAACATTCCTTCTCTCGATCTCATTGATGACATTCGAGTTCCTGATAGCTTCCCTCAGAAGGTTATTTGCAATTGAGTTCCTGACACTGGAATCGATAACATTATCAAGCCTTGATTGTGCCTGAGAGATCGTACCTACTGATTCATAGAATTTTTTCAGATCGGAGATCCTCCACCTTGCAGTAACATCAACCCAGACGAACTGGTTCTCTTGTGTAGGAAGCCTGCGGGCATCACCGTCCCATGACTGGATCTTTTTAGAGTACTTGGACACCTGGTCGATAACGGGTACTTTGAATTTTAATCCTGCATCGGCTTCTGTGTTTATTATCTTTCCGAATCTGGTGACAATTGCCATCTCTCCCTCTTCAACCACAAAGTATGGCCCCATAAGAAAGAAGACAATAACCAGAACTCCGATTATAAATGATACCGGTTTAAGCTTGTTCATTATTCTCCTCCTTTATTGAGGGATTTAAAGGGGACGAAATTCTTAAGCATTTTGTCAATAAATTCCGTCTCGCCTGTTTTAAATATCTCTTCGAACATTTCGTAATAGAGCCTGGTTCTGGTTATTTTCGGGTTCTTCCTGTATTCCCCGAAGACAGCCAGAAATCTTGCTATATCACCTTTAGCTTTGTTCACTTTCTCAATGGCGTAACCTTCTGCTTCCTCAATGGTCTGCTGTGCCTGGCCTCTGGCCTTTGGAATAGCTCTGTTATAGGATTCTTTTCCGGTATCTATCAAGCGGCTTCTATCCTGGATTGCTTTGTTGACATCTTCGAATGCATCCTGGACCGGTCCTTTCGGTGGTTCGATATTCTGAAGCTTGACTGTTGTGACATTAACTCCCAGGTCGTAAAGATTAAAAAACTCATTCATCATTATCTGGCCCTTTGATTCAATATTTAATCTCTCATTACCGATAACATCAAAAACCGTTCTGTCACCAACAAGATTATTAATAACCGATTGTGAAATGTCGCGGATCGTTTTCCTCTGGTTATCAATGTTGAACAACCATGCACGGGGATTAACGATCTTATACTGAATGATCCAGCTTACGTCAACGATATTCAGGTCACCGGTCAGCATAACAGATTCGCTGCTGTAATTCCTTGACGAATAGACCGTGTTAACACCAGCCCTCTCGGTTCTGAAACCGAACTCTTCATTAAGAACTCTCTGAGTCGGAACATTGTAATTTTTTTCAATACCGAAAGGTAACTTAAAGTGAAGTCCCGGTCCGGTTATTCTGCTGAATTCTCCCATAAAAAGGATCACAGCTTCCTCTTTCTGATCAACCATATAAAAGCTTGATAATCCGGCGATGATCAGAAAGATAACAATAATTATAGCTACTATCGATTTCGGAGTCAGCTTCTTTTGAAGTTGATCCAGATCGATTACATTATCTGTCATATTCTCCTCCTTGAATGTTTTATAAGATATATTATATATCATTCTCCTCTCTTTTTAAATTAAAAGTTTAAGAAGTAAATAAAAATCGGTGATAAACTAAAATAAATCGTTGTAAAATCAATTACTTCAGATTATTATTAACTTAAAATATACAGGAGGAAATTATGACTAAACAGGATAAAGTAAAGACTTCGGAAGATTATGTAAATGCGTTGAAAAAATTGAAACCAAATGTTATTACAGACAAATTACTGGAAAAACCTTATGAGAATGAAGATATTATTAAAGGTATGAACGTTGTTTGCACATGTTATGACTATGCGAAACATCCGGATTATTGCGATCTGATGACAGCGGATTCCTCACTGACAGGAAACAAAGTAAACAGATATAATTATATTCCAAGGACCAAGGAAGATCTGAAAAAAAGGTTGAAAATGGTTCATGCTCTGGCCAGGGAAACTGTCTGTGCTCAGAGATGTGTCGGTGGTGATGCTCTATGGGCATTGTATATCGGTACTTACCAGCTGGACAAGAGTAATAAAGGTGAAACAAATTACCATGAAAGACTGAAAAAGTATCTTGAATATATTCAGGAGAATGATATAGCACCCGCAGGTGCAGTTACTGATGCAAAAGGAGACAGGTCTATTGCTCCATCAGCGCAGGAAGAGAAGGACACCTATTTACACATTGTTAAAAAAACTGATGAAGGAATTTATGTCTCAGGTATTAAAACTCCGATCACAATGAGTATTTATGCAGAGGAGCTGATAGTAATGCCCAGTATGCAATTAAGTGAATATGATAAGAGTTGTGCAGTTTCTTTTGCAATACAAGCTGATGCTGAAGGTATTGAGAGATATGCACTCGGATCTGAGATAAAAACTCTTGAAGGAGAGCATGCCCCTACACATGGCAGGAAATATCTTAACAAGGAAGGGATGATAATATTCAACAATGTATTTGTTCCTAATGAAAGAATTTTTCAATGTGAGGAACATAAATACGGAGCAATCTATGCGAACCTTTTTGCAACACTGCACAGGTTCTCATATCTTGCATGCAAACCTGCTCTCTATGACATTATGACGGGTGCAGCTATGCTTATATCTGATTTTAACGGAACTAAGGGTGAGTATTTTCTCAGCAATACTGCGGAAAAAATATTTCAGATAGCAAAACCGGCAATATTATCTCGTGGGATGGCAAAAGCTGCAATAGAGGAATCAACTATAACTGAAAGTGGAGCGATACTTCCGGACGAGGTATTTACAAATATGGGAAAATATATGGCAACTGATAATTTCCCTAATGCAGTGAGTGTTCTTCAGGATATGTCCGGGAACCTCCCGGTGAATCTTCCATATGAGGGAGTACTTAAAGATAAAAAATACGCTGAAAATGTAAAAAAGCTTTTTAAAAGGAAAAAGGGTATCACACCTGAGCAGCATTTTAAGTTGAATGAGTTTATAAGAGTTCTTGTCGCCTCTACAGAGGGAGGCCTTCTCCAATTTGGTTCCAAGCATGGCGGCGGGAATAAAGAGGCTGAGAAGGTTGCAATCTACGGAAATAATCTCAGACACATGTTCCAGTGTAAAAAACTTGTAAAAGATATAGTTTTTAATAGTAACTGACTTCAGGAGGGTTATATGAACTACTATTTAACTGAAATTGAAGCGATGGTTAAAAGCCTCTTCTCAGAATATGTGAACAAGAGAATAATTCCTCTCAGAAGCGAACTTGATGAGAAAGATGTATTCCCGGAAGAACTTTTCAAAGAGATGGCAGCCCAGGATTTTTTCAGAATAATGATCCCTGAAGAATATGGAGGTATGAGTGATTCTATCATGGTCTCAACACTTGGAATAGAAGAACTTTCCAGAGGTGATGGCGGTATCGGTGTCACATTTGCCGCTCACACGATCACTTCCAAGGGAATAGTACTTTATGGAAATGAAGAGCAGAAAAAAAAATATCTCCCGGGTATAGCAGACGGAAAGTTGTTCACTGCATTCGCCCTGACCGAACCCGGAGCGGGTTCTGATGCTGCTGCCATCAAGACAAGAGCAGTGAAGAAGAACGGGGGATATGTGATAAACGGGACAAAGCAGTTTATTACCAGCGGGGAGATTGCAGATATATGTCTCGTTATAGCGAACACAGATCCGGAAAAAGGATATAAAGGGCTTACAGCTTTTTTAGTTGATAAGGGGACACCCGGTTTCTCGGTAGGGAAAAAAGAGGATAAAATGGGGATCAGGTCTTCTGTAACGAATGAATTGATCTTTGACGAGTGTGAGGTCCCTGAAGCGAATATTCTTGGAGAACTGGGGCAGGGGTTTTATATTGCATTGGGTCTGCTCGACAGAAGCAGGATCGGGATAGGTGCTCAAGCTCTGGGGATTGCTCAGGCAGCACTCGATGAATCGATCAGTTATTCAAAGATGAGAGAACAATTCGGAAAGAGTATAAGTGAATTCCAGGGGATACAATTCATGCTTGCCGACATGGGTACATCAATTGAAGCTGCAAGATCTCTGATCTACCAGGCTTCCAGAAATGTTGATTCAGGTGAAAAGCACCTGACAGCCGGTTCTGCAATGGCAAAACTTTTTGCAACCGATATGGCGATGCAGGTTACAACAGATGCGGTCCAGATATTCGGCGGGTACGGTTATATGAAGGAATATCCGGTTGAGAAAATGATGAGAGATGCAAAGGTTACACAGATATATGAAGGGACGAACCAGATACAGAGGATTGTAATTGCATCGAAACTTTTGAAATAATGGTGGCTTAAATGGATAATAAACAGAAGTTTTCCACCGGTTCTCTCCTGACAGGTTTAGTTTTTTTACTGATCGGTCTAGGCCTGGTGCTGAAGAATCTCGGGTATATCGATCTTAGTTTGAGGGAGTGGTGGCCTCTTATTCTTATTGCTGCAGGCTTGCTGAATATTTCTAATCACAGGAACATTGTTTCTTTCCCCGGATTATTTCTGGTTTTCCTGGGCGGGATATTTCTTTTGACGCAAAATAACATTCTTGAATGGGAACTTATAGTAAAATTCTGGCCGGCAATTCTTATTATTATAGGATTGTCATTTCTCACAGGTAACGGGAAAAAATCTAAGCGTGTGAAAGATTCCGGAGATAAGGATAATTATATTTCAGGATTTGCACTTTTCTCCGGTCTCGAAAGAAAAATATCTTCAAAATCTTTTCGGGGAGGAAATATAACTGCATTATTCGGAGGCGCAGAGATCGACCTGAGAAATGCAAAGATCAGCCCCGATGGAGCCTCGCTTGATCTTACAGCTTTGTTCGGTGGAGTAGAAATCAGGCTTCCTGATGAATGGAATATTGAATTGAATTCAACTACACTTTTCGGAGGTGTCGGGAACAAATGTAGAAATGAGAATCCCGGGGATGGAGAGTCTTTAACAATCAGTGCCACAGCTATCTTCGGAGGCGTGGAAATAAAGAACTGAATGAGCAATTTTTACCTTGATAGTATCAGGGATAGTCAAAAAGGATATATTGATGATCCCTGGGTCTTCCTGAGGGAACTTGCACAGAACAGCCGTGATTCAGGTGCACTTGAAATTAAAATTGATCCCGGTGGGCATGGGTCTGATAATGAAGTAATAATCTTTTCGGATAACGGGAAGGGGATGACCTATAGGGAAGCAGAGAAATACCTTTTCAGACTCTATTCCTCAAGTAAGTTCAAAGAGAAAACATCTGTAGGAATGTACGGGGTCGGATTCTGGACTGTTATGAAATTTGAACCTGATGAGATAAAAATCGAATCCTACTCTGAAGAAGAGGATAAATGGGCAGTAATTCTTGATGGCAGCTTAAATCATAAAAGTGCAGAATGTAAACTTGAAAAGTTTGGAACCAGGGTTACATTGATCAGGAAAAGGGTCTGTTCCGATCATGAATCATTTTGCATGGAATTGGAGGCCGGTGTTTTAAGGTATTGCAGGTTCATTGACAGAAAAGCAGAAAAAGGTAAATTGCTTCACGTAAAATTCAGGGGAAAACTGATATCTGAAGGTCTTAAGTATGATGACGGAATATCTTTAAAATACGGAGGTCGTAATTTCGAAGGCGTAGTCGGATTGGGAGATGTTCCGAAGGTCAGTTTGTTCACAGGTGGGATACCCGCATGGGAAGGTTCAACACTGGATGAATTATCACTGGTTAACAATAAAGGTAAAGATAAAAATGATTATATGAAAAGCGGGATAGCTCCTGTTTTCCATATTAATGGTCGAAATCTCAGGGTTAATATGTCAAGGAGAGAATTAATCGATGATAATTCCCTTCAGGATGTATTAAAGAATTCGCGAAAGGCTTTGAATGACCTTGTTCAGATATGTTCGGATCATGCATATCCCAGAACCAGGGCAAAAAAAGTGTGGTACAGATTAAGGAAGATCTACAAGGATATAACTTCTTCATATTGGAAAATAATTATGGTCATCCTTATACTTGTGATCCCTCTTGAAATATTTTTATTGAATAAATTCCTCCCCTCTAAAGCCGGAGAAGTAATCACACCCGATGTAGTTAATGTTGAGAGATACAGGCAGTATAGTGCAACAGTTAATAAACTTGGTGATGGCGTTATCGCTGACATAAGGTATACTCCTAAGGAAAATATTTGGATGAAAATGTTCACTGCACCGGTTTTCGACAGGGAGAGAGGATTCATCTGGGAGGGATCATCAGGGAATATCTCTCAGGTGGCTTCGACAAGCTCAGCCGCCGATAATTTCAGGATCAATATTTATATAAGAAACGGAGGTGATGTTTTCCTTCCTCACCCCTCAGGGTTCAGAATAGATGAGGATAGCATCCGGATCAGTGGCGTAAAAAAAGTCAGAGTGAAAAGTTCAGTGTCGGGAGAAATCATAGTTAATATTCCCGGATACAATAAAACACTTGAATATAGCTGTTCCGTTCAAAAGGAGGAAGATGATCCGGGAAACAGGAAAAAATATCTGAATATTCCAGGAGAAGTCAGATTCCCCGATGAGGTTGAATCCAGGATCAGCGAATTGTTCTATCAGAACATGGAAAATAAAATATCAAAATCAATCAAACTTGCTAATATACTTATAGATTATGATATATCGGATGGAACTGCAGGATATTATAAAAATTACAGAAAGAACGATAACTGGCTTAAGAAGGTTCTTGAGATTGGTGCAGGTGATTGTGATGTAGTAAATGGTGTACTCTGTCTTATCCTAAGGAGATCAGGAGTAAGATCAAAGCTTGTAGTCGGCCTTATAGGTGAGAAAGGGTTTGTTTTACCCCAACTTCATTCCTGGGTTGAATATTATGAAAATGGATGGGAAATTGCGGATGCAACAGCTTTTTCAAATATCAGGAGTAATAACACGGGGCCGGGATCAGGTTTGTCTTTTATAGGTACTGACAAAAATGGTGATAAAGAAAAAGGGAATGAAATATTACCTCTTTTGATCAAAATGCTCCTGCTTCTTTTGCTCCTTTCGATCTTCCCGTTAATTCTTTTTTACAAAGAAAATCTGGTTAAAGAAAAAGAGAGAAAAAAGAAGTTGAATCCGAGGAATAAAGTGAAAGCCAGGCGTGATGTAATTGAAATAGGCAAAAGCTATCTCCTTGCTCCAGAATTGTGGAACTATAATTTTGACATAGTTGAGCAGGAAATAATAACAACTATTTCAGGAAAGAATATTTCAATAAAAAGGGCGATCAGGTTATTAAAACAGAGGAAACTTTTTCTCGGGAAAGCAGGGAATCCACTTGTAGATGAACTGAAGGGGTCGGATGAGGTCATTATTGATTCTGATAATAGTATTCAGCATTCGCTGATAAGATTGTTTTACGGAATAATTGATCTGGGCTGGCTTAAGGGATTGGGACTGGATTTTGAGAATGTGAATGGGACTGAATTATCGACAGGATTTATAAGTGATGTGAATCAGGTCCTTGAAAAACTCTCATGGAAAGATTTGTCATGTGTGAGTGCTGTGAACCTTGATGTACACACTTTCAGGGATATTGATCTTTCTATTATTTCATACAGGAAATTCTTCAGAAAAACAGGTTATCCCAAAAGGTTTATCGCTCTGAATATGAGATCTCCGGAAATAGGTGCAATTCTTGAATTGTATGAAAACAGCCGTGATCTGGCCATATACAGGTTCTTTAAAATGATCACTGAGAAGTCAATGTTCTTTTATATCGACAGGAATATATCTTTTGTGAAGATACTCAGGACAATTTTGAAAAATGGATGATAAAATGAAAGAGAACCGGTTATTTTCACTCGATGTTGAATCCTATCTTCATAAATCCGCAGTTTTCTCACAAAGATCATCTCTATTATATTCTACAGAATTGATCAAAACAGCTTTCAAAAGGGGTGCTGATAATATAAATATCATAATTGATCAGAATAAAACTGAAATATTTGACAATGGAAGCGGTATCGATCCCGGGAACCTGAATATGCTTGCAGAACTGAAGACTAAACATGCTCCTGTTGAGAGGAAAGAGGCCGCGGTAAGAAGACTGAGAGGTGATTATGGTGCAGGATTGCTGGCTGTTTTCGCTTCAGAACCAAAGAGTATAAAAATTGAGACGGTGTCTGACAGCATAGGATATAGCTTGAGTATTAATGATGAAGAAGTGTTCATGGAGGAAGGGACTTCCCTTGAGAAGGGAACAAGAATTTTAATATCCCGACGTAGTAGAAATTATAAAAAAGAGATAGAGATTGTAAAAGAATATTTGAGGTGGTCCGGGAAGAAAATTATCCTTAACGGGAATGAGGTCATTACTGAAAAAACAATTCCTGATACCCTTGTATCAGTCAAGGTCGGGGATAATAACTCAGCGGTTACCGGAATGTGCGGTATTCCATCCTCCGGAGGAATGTGCAGGATATGGTTTACAGAGAATGGTATCATAAGGAAAAAGATGGATTCCCCACCATTCCGGGGGTTGATCTTCTCAGCAGTTATTGAGACGAATAAATCAGAGTGGGAAGATGTTCATCCGATCGTTGTTCCATATATTTATAAACTTTACCATTACCTTGAGGAAAAATATACGAAGTTGATATCAGTGCATAAAAACAGAGTGGAAGAGTTGATATTTCTCCATACACGAAAAACAGGTGAGAGAAAATTTACAGAGATTATAAAACCTTTTCGTGTTTCCGGCAGTAATACTTTTATTGGTCTTGAAGAGCTTATAGATCTTTCCAATTCCGGGAAATTATATGTAATAAACTCGGATCATGATAAATCGGATCTGTCTGATAAAAATTCTGAATTTACAATTGAGTTAAGCCCCAGACAGATCGATTTTGTTATGAATCATTTGAGGATCCCCGCAAATATGGTTGAGGCAACTATAGTTAACAGAAAAAGGTTGTTTTTCAAAATCTTTTTAAATTTCCAGAAGTTGAAATATCGGATTACTTCAAAACTGAAATTTTTTACAAAAAAAATAGAAAATGGCCAATTATGGAATGAAGAGAGGGAACTTATATCTCGTCTCGGTGATTATTTCGGTAGTGATCTGAGAGGGTATAATAAAATCAGTTTTCACATTATTAAATGTATCGGATTTGCTCCTGTTTATTTCAAGACCGGAGGATCCGGTATTATTGATAGTGAACTTGAAATATATCTCAGAAGAGGCAGCAGGATCGTAAGGAGAATGGTTAAACTTAATGATATTGATAACGGTAATTTTGAATTAGTCGCTGCATTTATAAAAGCTGAACTCAGTTCAGTGCCTGAACATAAATGATCTTTTTTAGAAAGTGATTTTAAGGGAAGAAAAAATTTTTGTTTCAACTTCATCAACCATTATATCTTTAAGCGTACCTTCTCGTACTATTCTTTTGAAGAGAATGGAAACAGAGAATTTACTTCCCGGAATATTGTATCCAAGAGCACCTTTTAGTATCGATCTGGAATCATAAACTTTGCTGTCATCCCGAATCTCATCCTGAAATCTGTCGAGTCCCTGGATGGAACCGTATTTTTGATATCTGAAACCCCCGCTTATAAAAATATTTGAGATTTCCAGTTTTGAATTCATATTGAGGGTATATCCGAATGCATAGTAATATCCATAGTGGGTAAGGGTTGTTTTCATTCTTGGAGAAAAAATATCATTTTCCTCAGAATACTTGTTCAGGGCAAAAGAGTTTACAAGTCCGAAATCAAAATAAGCATCGGCTGCAATATCCAATTTAAAGGGAGATGAATATAGAATCAACCTGGCAGAAGGCCCTATAAGATTAATAATTGCAAGTTTGTCAGTGAAATTTGTCGGCTGATCAGGATGTTCATTAGCAGTGAAATCGAAGTGATATTCACCTGTATCATAATATTCAACAGCTTTTTTCTTATAAAAACTATAAGCAGATGAAGCACCGATATAAAAGGAGTATCCTTCCAGTTTTCCACTTTCATATTTTTTTATTTTCTGATTGAATAAGCCCAGATATATTACCTTTGTATTAAAGTTATATTCTTCAATACTTCCATTATCAATAGAGATCCCGAATTCAATATCCGAATAAAAAGTGGTAGTGAGTTTAAATTTGACATCTTCATTTCCAGGCTTACTGAATTCCGGTATTTTTATAAATTCCGAGCCTATACTTAAATTGAATCTGTTACCATTGTCTTTGCTTTTATCTTTGTAACTGAAATTTTCATTGCTTAGAGAGAATCTGAAACCTGGCGAGGAGAAATATTCCTCTTCAAAATTTGATCTCCATTTTTTCCCGCCGAAGAGATCACCTAATCCTACTATAGGATTGAGAAAATAGCCGGCAATATGATTCAGTGTCCCTTTTTTGCTCAGGAAGTATTTACTTAATTGATAAAATGGTTCACCTATCGGTAACCCGCCTAATCCGCTGAAAAAATTGTCGTTAAGAGAAATAACTTCCCTCCATTCGGTAAAATATTCCCATACCATTGAGCTACCAATTTCAAACAACACTGATTCAAAAAGATTAAGGTTGTGATATCTGGCAATACTAAAATATGCTGCACCGCCGATCCCATGACCCCAATTTGTAAGGAAAGGATTTGAATCGAATCTGTTAGCATTGAAAGAGAAAAATCTCCCCTTCTGATCTGCCCAACTAAGCTGGAATTGCCAGTCCTCTATCCAGGCTGCATATGTCGCCCAATACCTTATCGAATCTATAAGCCACCAGGTTCCCATATACAATACAGCTCTTCCCAGTTTTTTTCTCTTTATTGTTTCGGATGATTTTTTTAGTGTTGATGGTTCATTTTCATTAGAGAAAAACCCCCTGAGAGCTGTGGATCCGGGGTCGAAATTATCTTCATAACCGAGAGAAAAAATCCCCCTCGTCTCCAATTCATTCATCTGATTTGCATATATAAAAGAAAAAGGAATAAGTAAAAATAGAATAAGGATTTTAAATTTCAATGTTACCTCACGAACAAGAAGTGTTTTTAACATAAACCCGGATCATAGTCAATTGTACGGTTTGACCTGAGATTTATACTGTATCGAATTTATAATCTTTGAAACTTTTTATGGAATATTGAAGTCATAAGATTTAAGGACAGCCCATTTCTATTGAAATGTTGACGATAATAATGTAAAATTCGGGATTAAAAGGTGAACTTAATGAAAAATCTTAAAAATATTATCTTACTGACTATAGCATTGATTTTGATTTCATTTTCTTTCAATGGTTGCAACGGATTCGGAAGTCCTGAGTATACTCTGAATGTAATTCTGGAAGATGGTTGTACCGGAACACCGGAAGCCGGCACATATACATTGAATGAACTTGATTTTGTAGAGTATGAATATTTCCCGGTAGAAGAGAATGTCCAGATAGAAGTACTTATGAACAGCAGTTACCGTGGTTCTTCCGGAACACTGATCATGTATAATAACGTCACCATGATTGTAAGGATAATTGATATCAGAGATAACTGGGCGTTCACTTATGATATTGAAGATAGTTCTGAAGTCGAAATGACTATTGCATTTGCCGGAGATACTCCGTTCGCAGGGACATTCTCAGATTCGCGTGGATATTCCGGAACCTGGACTGTGGAGTCTGATAGTTTTATAATGACCTATGAAAACTGGGCTGACTATGTTTTTACCGGATCTGTAACTTCAATGTCAGGAGATTATATCGGTGAGGGGATCCAGCTTGGTTGGACTGCAGTAAGAATAGACTAAGATTATCTGAATCCATTTTATTTTTTGTCTTCATCCTTACCTCTAAATTGACAATATTATCCCTCTGTGTTATCAAAAATAATATAATTCGATTAACAGGAGGACTTCATGAAATATGAGATATTAAAGCTTGATGTAAGGGATAATATCGGCCTGATACATATAAGCCGCCCTGAAGCTTTAAATGCATTGAACAGCAGATTTTTTAGTGAGATGGATTCACTGCTGGAAGAACTAAGAAATAATAATGCTGTAAAAGGTTTAATTATTACAGGTGAAGGGAAAGCGTTTGTAGCCGGAGCTGATATTGCAGAGATGGTAAATATGGATGAGGCAGCGGCAGTTAAATTTTCAAAAAGTGGTCAGAAAACTTTCAGGGGTATTGAAATGTTCAGTAAACCTGTTATAGCTGCAGTCAACGGTTTTGCCCTTGGTGGCGGATGTGAACTTGCAATGGCGTGTGATATTAGAATTGCCGGAGTGAAAGCAAAATTCGGTCAACCTGAAGTTAGTCTGGGGCTTATTCCCGGATTTGCCGGGACCCAGAGATTAACACGCCTGGTGGGATTGGGGAATGCGTTACACCTCCTGATGACCGCTGACATGATCGGGTCTGAAGAAGCATTGAGAATAGGGCTTGTCCAGATGGTAGTTGAGCAGGAAGAACTATTGAATACTGCACTTGATATAATGAAGAAAATATTGACAAAGGGGCCTAAGGCAGTTTCAACTATAAAGAAAGTTGTCCGTAAAGGTATTGAGACAGATATTGATTCCGGTTCTGAAATTGAAGCTGAAGAATTTGGAACACTTTTCGGAAACGAAGGAACTGAAGGGATGAAAGCTTTCCTTGAAAAAAGGACACCGGAATGGGAGGAGAAATAAATGAAGTATGAAGATATTCTTGAAAATGTAACGGTACTCGGAGCTGCAGGAAAAATGGGAAGTGGCATACTGCTTCTTACTGCAGTTGAAATGGCTGACCTGAGCATGAAGCAAGAAAATAAAGAACGAAATTTCATTCTGAATGCGATGGATGTTTCTGATTCCGGGTTGTCAGGGCTTATGAATTATCTCAGGGTCCAGATCACAAAGATAGCAGAAAAGAAAACTGTTGTTTTACGGAGCGCATATGCTGACAGGGCTGACTTGATAGAGAATGGTGAAATAATCGAACAATATGTTTGTGATGTTATGAATATAGTCAGGCCGACAACGGGACTTGTCCCTGCTTACAAATCAAATTTGATATTTGAAGCAGTGAATGAAAATCCTGAATTAAAGGTGAAGATCTTCAGGGATATTGAAAATAACACAAAATTATCTCCCTGGTATTTTACAAATACTTCTTCTGTACCGATAGGAAGTCTTGATAGTAAAGCAGAACTGGGAGGCAGGATCCTTGGATTTCACTTTTATAACCCCCCTGCAGTTCAAAAACTTGTAGAGGTCATAGTCACGGATAAAACTCTTCCCGAGCTTAAAGAATTTGCTGCCACCTTCGCGTCAAAACTCAGAAAAATTACAGTTCCCTCAAATGATTTTGCCGGATTTATCGGGAATGGCCACTTCATGAGAGATGCTCTTCATGGAATCGAGGAGGCTAAAAGGATTAGCAGTGATCTTGGATTCACAGGAGGGGTTTATGCCCTCAACAAAGTAAGCCAGGAACTTCTTGTAAGGCCGATGGGAATATTCCAGTTAATCGATTATGTCGGGATAGATGTATGTAAGTATATAATGCAGGTGATGAACCCGCACCTGGAGGACGAAGATCTTCACAGTGAGATCCTCGATATGATGATAGAGCAGAATGTCAGGGGCGGACAGAATTCGGATGGTTCTCAAAAAGACGGTTTTCTTAAATATGAGAAAGGTCGTCCGGTGGCGATCTATGATCCTGATAATAAAGTATATGTCCCGATAGATGATCTTAAAGGAAAGACAGATGAATTTCTCGGGGCTATCCCTGATTGTGTCCCGGCCTGGAAGAGTATTATTAGAGAAAAAGATAAGGATGATATTCTTAAGGGGTATTTTATCACTTTGAAGGGTATGACTTCGAACGGACCAGATCTTGCTGTAAGATACATAAAGAGGTCAAAAGAGATAGGTGAAAAACTTGTAGCGGATAATGTTGCTGCGAATGAAAAGGATGTTAATACAGTTATGCTTACAGGGTTTTTCCACGCATATGGTCCTATAAATGACTTTTTAAATCAGGGGTAAAAAATGAAAAAATTAAGAAAAAAAGTATACATGACCGCAGGTTTTAATACAGTTTCACTCGGAACAGGAAGAAAAGAATTCCATCCAAAAAAACCCCGTCCCGGTATAGAACACTATATTAAAGAGAGTGGAGAAGGGACTCTGTCAAAGATCGGCGGTGGAAAGAATGTTGATGAAAGTGTGATCGGTAATTTTATGGCTGCCCGGTTTAATAAGCAGGCAAATCTCCCGGGATTTATTCCCATGATCGACAAAGATCTTCATGGAAAACCTGCAACCAGTGTTGAAGGTGCATGCGGGTCCGGAGGACTTGCCCTTATGGCAGGGATCAGATCTGTCCTCGCTGAAACTGCAGATGTAGTACTGACCATAGGTGTGGAAGTGCAGAATACCGTAAAGGCGATCTATGGAGCCGATATCCTTGCCGGCGCCGGATGGTATCAGGAAAGAAAGAAGGGGCATGCATATTTTTTTCCGGGTCAATTCAGTGACAGAGCAGGAGCATATTTTGAAAAGTACGGTAGAGAGAAATCAAGAAAAGGCCTGGCCAGATGGTTCAGGAATGCAATTGAAAATGCACGTCTCTGCCCGACTGCTCAGGAATTTCATAATAAAGTAGAGGATCTGGAAGCTCTTGGTATGAGTGAACCAAATGGAAGAACATTTGTTGATAATCTGAATGTATTTGATTGTTCAAAAGTTTCAGATGGAGCATCTTCAATAGCAATAGTATCTGAAGAGGGTCTTGAAAAGATCGGGATCGAGAAAAAGGATGCAATTGAGGTGGTAGGGTGGGGGCAATGCGAAGCGGATATCACAGCTCCTCCTGAAGATCTTACAACACTGAGCACAATAAAAATGGCGGCAGAGGAAGCATTAGCCTCTGCAGGGATCACAATTGATGATCTCGGAACTATCGAAACTCACGATTGTTTTACTATAGCCGGGATCCTGGCGGTAGAAGCGCTTGGATTCGCAAAGCCGGGAGGTGGAGCTGATTTTGTAGCGGAAGGAAACACTGCAAGAGATGGTAAGATCCCGATGAATACAACCGGTGGGCTGATAGGCTGGGGACATCCCACAGGTGCGACCGGTGTTCATCAGGCGGTAACGATATGGGAACAGCTGACCGGAAGAGCAGGAGATGCTCAGATAAATATTGATCCGAAAAAGCCTTATGGACTTACCATAAATATGGGCGGTGATGACGTAACTGTTGTTGCTATAGTCTATAAAAGAGGCTGAATAAAAAAAGAATTACCTTCCACCATGATTACTTTTTGCTACCGCAAAATCCTGATGGTATTTTGCTGGACGTCCGCCCTCCGTTCGATATTTACGAGACTCAGGCTACCAGTCCCGCAAAAGTAAAACATGGAGGCGGCTGAAACTCCATGCTTGACTTTTAAAAGCCCTGGCAGAGGCAAAACTAAACTATAGTTTTTATGTATAGAATTATTTGTTCTTTGTTCAGCCAGATCAGTCGTGCAAGGAAGATGAATAGGGCGGATCCTGCCAGATAGAGTGCATAGGGATTTTTTATTAACGCTCCTGCTATTCTGAAAAAGATGACATTGATAAAGAACAGGAGCAGTGCCGGGACAATGTAGAGCCCCAGTACGGTAAAATGTGGTTTCCACCCCGGATTTATTCTGTTTCCCGCATTGTTAACGCAGGTCATACGGGCCTGAGTATATGTTTCTCCCGGTACCGGGTTTAGAGTCCGCACCCATACTTCAGCATGATATCCTTCGGGACAAACTAAGGGGCCTGTGAATTCCAGAATATCATGATTATAAATTACCCCGACACTCATCAGCATAAAACTGAACCATATGATTACCACTACAGGAAGGAATATCCATTTCTTTTTGTAGGAAATGAACGAGAAAGCCAGAGGAATAAATACCGCAAGAAATTTCCAGGAGGAGAATGAATCGAATGTATAAATTGAAAAAGCAACAAAGAACACAGCCGTATAAAGCAAAATTCTGGATTTTACTTTTGAAACGGGAAGGGCCTTTTCTACCATGCTGTTTTTCTCATAGTCCATTTATTATCTCCTCCCTTTTTTTCCTGTACTCATCTTCGGTGATAAGGTCCCTTTCATGCATCCTCTTCAGTTCTTTGAGCCTCACTTCCGCTGTCCGGTCTGTTCCGGGGGTGTTTGTCTGTCTCTGTCCTGATCTGAATTTTTTAAATAGTTCCTTCCTTTCCGCAATGGAAACTGGCCTGAATAGAACAGATTTTTTCGCCCTGTTGCTTATAAGGGTAAAGATAATGTTCAGGATGATAAGTACGGCTCCGATGATATAGTACTTATGTTCCGATTTATTCATAAGATTATAAAAAGGGGCGGCAACCACTATTGATAAAAGGAACCGGTGAACTACGGATGATATATTCATTATTCCTCCGGTCACATTATACTGAATTCAATAAATTTTTTTAATACTTATTGAAAATCCGATAAATCTATATTATACTAAAAGCGAACAAAATGCGAACAGTAAAATGAAATACATTCCACTGAGGGTTTATTCGGTATTTTCGAGAGGGAAGGGTGCGGTCTCGGCTTCAGGACTTTCTTCACTGATGAAGAAAGGGGGAAGGGTGATCACCGTTACGGACCCTTTCTCAATTCTTGCATGGGAAAAATTTTACAGGACTGCGGTGGATAACAATCTCAGATTTATGCCGGGGACGGAAATAGCTCTTCGGGGTTCGGGGTCACTTCTCCTTTTTCCACAGACTCCGGAGGGATACTTCTCTGTTGTTTCTTCCTATAACAAAAAAAGGCTGACGCCTATGAAGGAGGTTTCAACAGTTTTTATTCCCGGGAAGATCAAAGGGGATATTTCCGCCGTGTTTAATAATATCAGAGAGAGGATGCAGGGAGGGGAAATATATTTTGGGCTCGAATGGAATAGTGACAGGAGATACCTTGACTATGCGGAGAGGAACAGGATCCCTGTAGTCTGGGCAAATACCCTCCGGTGGACAGGATCCCCGGAGAGTTATAAGGTAGTTGCCTCAGTATTTCGCCACCTTCCGGCCTGTGAGGCTGCGAATGATCCTCATATTCCATTATACGGGCCGCTCAGTTATAGTGCGATAACGAAGCGGTGGGGGAAGTATGGCAGGGATGCTCTTAAAAATACTTTTATGCTGGCAGAGTCTGTCCGGTTCGATTTTGCCGACCGATTCAGGTCATCTTTCGGGGGATCTCCAGTGAAGGGGAGCGGGAGTACCCATTCAACCCGTCTCCGTACCGTTATACAAAAGGAACTTGACAGAAGACGGTCAGGAACAGATGCCAGGGAAAGGGCTGAAAAAGAGTTGTCAAAGATAGATGAATTGGGATTTGCCCCTTATTTCCTTATCGCTGAAGAGATAACCGGATACTGCAGAAGTAATGGGATCTATTTTAATATCAGGGGCTCCGGCGGTTCATCATATGTATTGTATCTGCTTGGTCTTTCCAGGGTGGATCCAATGCAGCATAACCTGTTGTTCGAGAGATTTGTTAACTCACTAAGGGATGAACTTCCCGATATAGATATTGATATAGACTCATCCCGCAGGGAGGGGGTATTGAAGTGGGTATTCAGAAGATTCCCGGGGAAAGTGGCTTTTATATCCACTCATAAGTTCTTCAGAGGAAGGTCAGCGTTATATGAGCTTGCAAGGAGTTACGGGTTCGATCCTGAAGAATCTCACAGGATGAGTAAAGAGGTTGATATATTTGCCTCACCTTCGGAATTGAAGGGAAGGGGTACGGGTCAGATAAGAGAGATCAATGAAAAGGCCTCTTTACTGAAAGGTGTTTACAGAGAATTATCACTTCATCTCGGAGGTGTTATATTTTCCGAAAGAGATATAAGAGAATCATTTCCGGTGGAGGTTTCGCCTCACGGGTTTGATCAGATCGCATGGGATAAGGATACGGTGGAGAGGCTGAAAATATTTAAACTGGACCTTCTGGGGGTAAGGGGGTTTGATGTTATTTCTCCATATATATACGGCAATAATATAAATTTTAGTGATAATCTGGTATGGGATGCAATAAAGAGGGCTTCGACCAGAGGTTGTTTTCAATTGGAGAGCCCTCTTGCCAGGGAGAACCTTCTGAAGGCAGCACCTTCAAACCTTGAGGAACTTGCTATCTCGATAGCAATAATAAGGCCCGGCCCTGCAAGGTCCGGAATGAAAAGAGCATACATTGAAAACAAAGCACCGTTCCATCCTCTCCTGGGGAAGATATTTCCCTATACCAGAGGGGCATTGATATATGAGGAACAGATATCGATCCTGATCCACCATGTGACAGGTTGGGGACTTGAGATGTCGGAAAAGGTGAGGCGAAGACTGAAAAAAAAGAGCGGGGATGAATTCAGGGATAAATTTTTTGCTTCAGGGAGAGGGAAAGGGTGGAGCGAGCCAGAGCTTGCCAGGTTCTGGAAAATAGTTTCGGACTTTTCACTTTATGCATTCAACAATGCACACAGTATATCCTATGCATATTCGGCCTATGCTTCTGCATGGATGAAGACAAAATTCCCTATCCGTTTCTTCTCCCGCCTGTTTAATTCCGGCGGCGGGTATTATCCCCTTCCGGTCTATATTGAGGAGGCGAAGAATTGCGGGCTGAAACTCCTCCCTCCGGATATTAATCTGAGTAATATCGGGTTCACTGAGGAGAACGGGTCGATCCGGACCGGCCTTATTTTCATTAAGGGGATCGGCAGGAAATTATCCTCTGTGATCCTTAAGGAGAGGGGGATAGGATACACCAGCCTTGAGGACTTCGTGAATAGAACAAAAGCGGGGGAGAGAGACCTTTCGGCCCTGATGGCGGTATCGGCTTTTAATTCGGTAGGCCACAACGGATTCTCGGAAAAAGAGTTGAAAAAGAACTGGAACAACTACCTAGGCTTCATTCCGGAATAATTATAAAGTGTTGATTTCGATCTCCGTTTGATCTTATCTTGAGTTTATATATGATGTGAACCAGTATGAACCGAAATGTGAACTCTTTCTTAATTGTTAAATAATTTAATTTAATATATACTGTTTTCTTATGAAATATCTTATGTATTATATGGATGGTTTTGTAAAGAAATTCCCCCTTGATAAGCCTGAGATAACGATTGGATGGAATAAAGATAATGACCTGTCTATAAATAATGAATTGATATCGGATTACCATTTGAAAATTGATGTAAGATCGGATTCAATCAAAATAATTGATCTTAATTCAACCAATGGGACATATTACTCCGGAGTTAAGATCAGGGAATCGGTCATCAGGCTGGGAGATCTGTTCTCAGCAGGAAGTGTTGAATTCTTACTGAAAGAAGGTGACCTTGATGAGTTCAGAACTTCAAAAAAACTTATTCCGATCTTTAATAAGATACGGGAAGAGAGTGAAACAAGTATAAGGAAAAGGAAAACAAAGTATATCAAAAATATATTTGAAGAGATCCTTAAACATATCCTGAAGACAGGGGTCAGAAAACATAGTGTTAGTGAGCTTCTTTTTGAAGTGTCAAATTATTTATCCAACATTTCTGATCTTGGCAGTATCTTTATTATTACCAAAACCAGAAAGGGGTATGATTTCCCTGTGACGATCAGGAGGAGAGAATCTGATGTTGATAAGATAGAGAAGTTTTTGGTCTCAACCTCAGAAATATTTGAATCAGGAACGATTCCCGGTAAAGATCAAAGAAGGAAGAATGACTTTTACTCATTCCCGTTTTTTCTGGTAAAGAAGAAAGCTGCATTGATCTACATTCAGGTTGAAGCAGGAAAGACAGAGAAAAGAATACTTGAGTTTTTGAGAACTCTTACAAAAGAGATAGAACTCATCTCAAAGATGATAGAAGGAAATGAAAGAGTTCCCGGAAAAGAAGAAGTGATAATCCGAAATGGTGGTATTATCGGAGGCAGTAAGATAATTAAGAATCTGATAAAGCAAACTGAAAAGATCTCTAAAAGTGAGTTATTTATACTGATTTATGGCGAGAGCGGCACCGGGAAAGAATTGTTTGCAAGGATGATCCATGAAAGATCATCCAGAAAAAATGGAAAATATGTGGCAATTAATTGTGCTGCAATTCCGGAGAATCTTCTGGAAGCAGAACTTTTCGGGTATGAGAAGGGTGCTTTTACCGATGCATATGCAAGAAAAAAAGGCAAACTTGAATTAGCCTCCGGCGGGACATTGGTACTTGATGAGATCGGAGATATGCCACTTACCCTTCAGGCGCGTATCTTACGGGCACTACAGGAAAAAGAGTTCTATAGAATAGGAGGAACCGAACTTGTAAAAGTAGATCTAAGGATAATATCGTTAACAAATAAGGATATGAATAAACTGATCGAAAACGGAGAGTTCAGAGAGGATCTTTATTACAGGCTTGTCCATCACATTGTTAATATACCCCCGTTAAGAGAAAGAGAGGAAGATGTATCTATCCTTATAAATTATTTTTCCGGTGAATTTTCCAGAAGATCAGGAAAAGATTTCAAGGGATATTCAATTAAGGCACAAAAGGCAATGTTGGGATATAGCTGGCCAGGCAACATAAGGCAATTGAAAAATGAGGTAAACAGGATAATTAATCTTACAGATAGTGATGAATTTATTAAATATGATATCTTATCGAGCGATATTAAAGAATTTTTTGAACAAAAACATGAAAAGTCTAAAAGTGAAAGTGAGATCAACAACGAGAGCGAAACAGCAACAATAATAAGAGTTTTAGGTGAAAACAACTGGAACAAAACTCATGCTGCGAAAGAATTGGGGATGACCTACAGAGGTCTTCATAAAAAAATGATTCGCCTTGGTATTAAAAAGATCAAACCATAAATGACAGAAGAACTCAGGAAAACACAGAAGATTGGTTTATCAAATTCTGACGGAAAAAATTCCGGCCTTGAACTAGAGCAGGGACAAATCATTAATTCCAGATACAGGATAATTGAAAATATAGGCTCCGGAGGGTTTGGAACCGTGTTTCGTGCAACTGACCTTTTATTAAATAAAGATGTGGCTTTGAAATTTCTTGATCCGGAGATCAGGGATAATAAAAAAAAATTTATCAGGGTCCAGAGAGAGATCAATACTTCACAAAAAATATCCGATGAAAGAGTTGTGAAAATATTTGGTATTGAGTATATGAATGATACACCTTTCCTGATCATGGAATTTATTAAAGGTGTTAACCTGAAAACGTTTATTAATAAAAAGAAATTTTTGAAATGGGCAGAATTTAAGCCTCTGTTTATTGAGATATTAAATGGGATAAAGTCACTTCATGATAAAAATATTATCCATAGGGATATCAAACCCTCAAATATAATTATTACATCTGATGGTAATATAAAGATAATTGATTTCGGGTTATCAAAAGAGCTCAGTGATACAGAAAAGACCTCTTCATTAGGTGAGATGATCGGCTCACCAAAATATATGTCCCCTGAACAGATTAAAGGTGTAAAACTCGATCATACTTCGGATATTTATCAATTGGGGTTGATCCTTTATTA
>Ga0190293_1000017_pt1:0-40000 | contig 61025 bp, 46 predicted proteins | sample 48693001_MG_FD_161671 | JGI IMG/M metagenome (GOLD analysis project Ga0190293, IMG submission 161671) | Hydrothermal vent microbial mat bacterial communities from Southern Trench, Guaymas Basin, Mexico - 4869-30-0-1_MG | ecosystem: Environmental > Aquatic > Marine > Hydrothermal vents >...
TCCGGAAAAATTACATAATTCTGTATACCGTGTCTCTTTCTCGGGGAAGACAACCGAAGATGAAGTACAAATATTTTGTAAAGAGATCATCTCCATATATAAAGAATTGTCAGAATTGCTATGATTAATGGAATATATAATACAATTATTGTTAACATAGATGAACTCTGGCTTAAGGGGAAAAACAGGCCTTTTTATTTCAAAACCTTAAAAAAAAATATAAAAGCAGTATTAAAAGCTGTCGGCAGGAAGAATATCTCTGTTGATATTGAGAATCACAGATTTATTTTAAACGCTGAACAGCCTTTCACTGAAGAAAATATTAATGCTTTAAGCAATATTCCCGGAACAAATTCAATAATTCCGGCTGCCAGGATAGATAAAGATTATAAGAATATTTTTCCTTCTGTAGTGAAGGAGATCGAAAATGCAGATCTGACAAATGTTGAAACATTCAGGATCTTTACAAGAAGGGTTGATAAACATTTCACAATAAAAAGCATGGATGTATCTAAAGAAATCGGTGCCATGGTAATTGAAAAATTCCCGGATCTTAAAGCGAAAATGGTGAAGCCTGATCTTCAAATTGAGATAAGAATCCTTAGAGATTTCATATACATATCTTCAAGAAAAATTACGGCTCCGGGTGGGCTTCCGGTTGGGACTAACGGGCACCTGATAACTATGCTGTCGGGAGGGATCGATTCACCGGTTGCAAGTTATCTTATGTCAAAGAGAGGATGTAAACAAACCTTTATGTTCTTTTATGCATACCCGATGGTTGGAGAAGAGGTGAAAGAAAAGATCGAGAAACTGACCTCAATTCTTGGAAGGTATCAGTATCGGAGCAAGCTCTACATTATAAAATTCAGCGATTTCCAGAAGAAGTTATCAAAATTGTGTAAAGAGGATTACCGGACAGTCCTTTTCAGAAAGTATATGATGGAGTGCGGGTCCATTCTCGCGAAAAAGGTTGGGGCTCAGGCACTTCTAACCGGAGACAGCCTCGGTCAGGTATCAAGCCAGACATTGACCAATATTTCAGAAATTGATCATTTTACCGATCTTACTATATTCAGACCTCTGGTCGGGTTAAATAAGATCGAGATCATTCAGATTGCAAAAGATATAGGGACATATGAAACATCTGTGATTCCTTTCGATGATGCCTGTTCGATGCTTGCTCCCCGTCATCCGGTATTAAGATCGGAGAGGCCGTATCTTGAGAAGTTTTTCGGAGAGAATGATCTTAGTAATGATATGAGTGAACTTGTTGAAACTGCTGAGATATATGATGTTGACCCTGCGGGTGTATTGACCGAGGTAATCTGAGATAAAGTCTATCCTTGTGTTTCCTTATTAATACTTATTTGATGATAACTTTCATCATAATGCGGCCGAAGTAAACACTTGCAAGGCCCAGAAATATATGAGAAAAAATGTTCAGTATGCTCAACAGGATTCTTTGTTCTCTGAAAAGATTCAGTGTATCGTTGCTGAATGTGGAGTATGTTGTAAAAGCACCGAGAATACCGACCATAAGGAATAATCTTATTTCAGGATTGATATCAATCTGCTTTTCAAATAACTGAGAAAGGATACCAATAAGAAAACATCCAAAAACATTTACAGTAAGAGTACTGAAATAGAAAGGGAGATGTTTTGTTAAAGTATGAACATAGCTCCCGAGAATATGTCTTGATACGGCTCCGATGAATCCTCCGATTCCTACAAAAAATGCATTATACATATTTGACTCCTGTTTTTTGCAGGAGTCATCAGCACTTTGGCGGTTAAAGGTGAACCCCATCACCCGGAAATCTTCTTAAAAAGCTATTTTACACAAAATTGGGATAAAATCAATATAAATTTGAGATAATATGCATAAATTGTTAAATACAAACATAAATTGTTCAATTTTTTGATATATGTGATAAAATAGAATATAAATTGGATATTTAAATGAAAAAATACATAATATTTATTCTTATATCAGCAACTTTTGGCTCTTTTGCAATTTACCCAAGTCTGAAGTTTAATGTAGGTGCTTCTTCATATTACATATGGAGAGGCTTTGATCTCAATCCGGAAAATGAGCTTATGATCAACCCTTTTGCCAGCCTTAGTATTGGTGATACAGGATTATCGCTTACTGCATGGGGAAGTTATGCTTATGAGGAACAGGAGATGAGGGAGCTTGATCTGACCCTTACTTTCGCTTTTAATCCGACCAGGCACCTTCTTGTTAAACTGGGTTATACCGAGTACAGGTTCTTCAATATTCCGGATCCGCTTTATCTCAGATCGGACAGCAGGGAAGCTTTTATCTCTCTGGGATTGCCATGGACCCTGTTTCAACCCGAATTGACAGCTTATTTTGATTTCGGTGCAGGCGATGGTATGTATTTCAAATTCAGGGCTCAGCATGCTGTTCCCTTATTGGATTTTTTAGCACTGGAATTTTATTCATCTCTGGGATACAACGCCGGACAATGGTTGCCCGAAGGAGCGAAAACCGGTTTTAGTGATTTTAATTTCACTACAATGTTGCCGATTAAACTTGGCAGAGTCTATATAATCCCTTTTGCCAGCTACACAGCGATATTACTTGATTCTATTGGAAATGCCAGATATTTCTGGTATGGAATAACATTCGGATACTAAATCAGTAGTAGATCACATCCTATCTTTTTTTTCATGGAGTTTTCTCTTTGTGTGCGTTCCCCCATTGTAAAAAATTGAAATAATGTGGGAAAGTATATATGATAATATTTAATAATACTTAAAATATATAATGTAATTTCTGAAGAAATACAGACCGATGATTCATTGAGGTGTCGGGAGGAGTAAAAATGAAAGATGTGATCGCTGTGATTCTCGGAGGCGGGCAGGGCACAAGACTTTATCCATTAACTCGTTTAAGAGCGAAACCTGCAGTTCCTATTGGTGGAAAGTTCAGGCTTATTGATATCCCGATCTCCAATTGTATTCATGCAGGCGTGAAGAAAATATTTATTTTAACTCAATTCAATACTATGTCCCTTCATAAGCATATTACCAGCACTTACAAATTTGATGGATTTTCGAAAGGTTTTCTCCATATACTTGCTGCGCAACAAACTCTTGAGGATAAGAACTGGTATCAGGGTACTGCGGATGCAGTCAGGAAGAATCTGAGATATCTGAAATCTCAGAGAGGCAAATATGTTGTTATACTTTCAGGAGATCAGCTTTATAGAATCAATATCAGAGATTTTGTAAATTTCCATATTGGGAAACAAGCCGATATTACTATAGCTTCAAAACCAATATCAAGAAAAGATGCGGAAGGATTGGGATTATTAAAGATAAATCATGATAGAAAGATCGTTGATTTTTCAGAGAAACCTGAAGATCCGAAAGTGATTGAAAAATTATTTAATCCTGAGGAAATGACAGGTAGTTCCCGTGGACTTAACTATCTTGCTTCAATGGGTATCTATATATTCAATAAGGATCTATTGATCGAGATACTTGAAAATGATCTCAGAGAAGATTTCGGGAAGGAAATCATTCCTGATGCGATAGGATCATATTCAGTCTATTCTTATATCTTTGATCATTATTGGGAAGACATCGGAACTATTAAATCTTTTTTTGAGGCAAATCTTGATTTTGCCAGTCCTGTACCAAAATTCAATTTTTATGATGAAGATGAGCCAATCTTCACAAATGCAAGGTTTCTTCCCGGTTCGAAGATATCAAGGTCCGAGATAACAAATTCCCTTGTTTCTGAAGGAGCAATAATTGATGACAGCACTATATCAAATTGTGTGATCGGTGTGAGATCTATCATCAAAAAAGGGACGAATCTCGAAAGAGTGATCATGATGGGTGCCGATTTTTATTCCAATCATGCAGAAGAAGAAAAAGAAGCAGTGGGTGTCGGTGAGCGCTGCAGGTTAAAGAATGTTATTATCGATAAAAATGTAAGGATAGGGGATGACGTTGTTATAGATTATAAGGGGAAGAGTAAACCTGAAGGGGATGACATCCATATTGTTGATGGAATCGTTGTCCTTTCAAAAAATGCTGTTGTCCCAGCCGGTACAAAGATAATCTGACCCTCACCCATCCTTGTATTTGTAGAGGTGTTTAAATTTATCCAACTCCTCCTTTGTCACTTCTCTCCAATGTCCTATAGGGATTCCTTTGAGTGAAAGATTCCCGATCTGGATCCTCCTCAATCTGTCAACCGGATGTCCTGAGAATTTGAATATCTTTCTGATAATATGTTTTTTCCCTTCAACAAGGGATACCCTGACCCATGAATTATTGTTTTTTGTTTTCTTTACAAACTCAACATCAAGGAGGCGTATTTTTCTCCCATCCAGGAAAATACCTTTTTTGATAAGTTTTTCCTTAAGTGAACTGGATACGATCCCCTGGACTTTAATAAGATATATTTTAGGGATGCTGTTCTTAGGTGAAATAACAAAATTTGTCAGGTCGCCGTCATTCGTAAGCAGGATCAATCCTTCTGAATTATAATCAAGCCTTCCCACAGGAAAAACTCTCTCTCTTATTTTTTTTATAAAATCTGTTATGGTGACTCTCCCTTCTGGATCTTTCAGTGTAGATATTACTCCCAGAGGTTTGTTGAAAATAAAATACACCTTATTTTCCAGAGTGTGCTTTATCCTTTTTATCCCGATCTTAACTATGTCTTTGCCGGGGTCGATCATGAAGTTCGGGTCATCAACCTTGTCACCATTAACATTGAATTCTCCTGCATTGATCATGCTCCGGATCTCTCTACGGCTTCCAAATCCTGAACTCTGCAGGAATTTTTGTAATTTTAGTTTTTCCATTTTATTTTTTTATATTCAGCCTTTTCATTAGTTCAGAAAAAGTTGTAGCTTTAAGTTCAAGTTCTTCAGATGCTTTTTTCTGAACCCAGTTATTTCGTTCAAGAGCTGATAAAATGATCTCCTTTTTGAAATTGTCCACAAGATCATTAAAGTTACCTTTCTTGCGGAATTTTTTTACATTAATGATCTCAGGGGGAATAACACTTTTTAAGATAGTTTTCTTGTCAGTAAGAAGAACACATCTCTGTACAATATTTTCAAGTTCTCTGATATTCCCGGGCCAGTCATATTCCATTAAATACTTAATCACCTTCTCATCGGGATATTTGATCTCCTTATTATTCTCATTATTGTACTTATCAAGAAAGAATTCAAAGAGGATGGGAATATCCTCTTTCCTGTCTCTGAGGGGGGGGAGTTCAATATTAATAATGTTCAATCTATAGTAAAGGTCCTTCCTGAATTCACCGGATTCTACTTTTTCCATAAGGTCGACATTGGTAGCGGTAATAAGTCTCACATCTACTTTTATTACTTTATTGCTTCCAAGGGGTTGTATCTCCTTTTCCTGAATTACTCTAAGGATCTTTTTCTGAGTCTCTTCGCTCAGGTTTGCGATCTCATCCAGAAAAATGGTCCCGGTATGTGCTTCTTCGAAAATACCTTTCTTGTCAGATACTGCGCCTGTGAATGTACCTTTCTTATATCCGAAAAGGATACTTTCAAATAGTGTTTCGGGGATGTTACTTGAATTGAATGAGAAAAAAGGATTGTTTTTTCTGTTTGAATTCTGATAGATAGCTTTGGCGATCATCTCTTTCCCGGTTCCGCTCTCTCCTGTAATAAGTATTGTTGAGGAAGAATTAGCTACACTTTCAACTACTGATAAGGTTTTTTGAAGTGCTTTGCTATTACCGATTATATTTTCAAAAGAAAACCTTTTATTGAGAGCTTTTTTTAGTCTGACATTCTCTTTATTTGTATGTTTCTCTTTTACAATCCTGTCAATTTTATGCTTGATCTCCAGATTGTTGAAAGGTTTCTGCAGATAGTCAATTGCTCCCATTTGTATTGCTTCAATTGCAGTTTCAATAGTTCCGAAAGCAGTAAGGAAAATAGCATTTATTGACGGGTCGATCTCTTTAAGGCTGGCAAATATTTCAAGTCCTGATGTTCCGGGGATCATCAGGTCAATAATTGCAACATCTACATCTAATACATGATTCTCAATAGCTTGAGGTTTGTTTTCAGAAATAATGATCTTATATTCTGATTTGTCGAGAATTCTATTGAAAATATCATGAATAATACTTTCGTCGTCTATAAGATGAATGGTTTTCCTGCTCATATTTTCATACTCCTGAGGGGGCTTTTAAAAGGGAATATAAGGGTAAATGTCGATCCCTCACCATATTCACTTTCAACAAAAATCTTCCCGTAATGTTCTTCTACAATATTATATATAATGGAGAGCCCGAGTCCTGTGCCTTCCCCTTTCTCCTTTGTAGTGAAGAATGGATCAAACAATTTATTCAAATACTTTTCCTCAATACCCGATCCGTTATCGATTATCCTGATAACAAAGTGGGCATCAATTTCTTCTCCCTGAACGCTGATCTTCCCTTTATTGTGATCGATAGAATCACTTGCATTAATTAGAAGATTTATGAATAGCTGCTGTAACCTTGTCGAAAAACCACATATTGTACTTGAAAATTTGATATCTTTTGACAACTTGATATTCTTTTTCTTCAGTTTGTACTCAATGAGGGAAATACTTTCGGTGAGGAGTTTCCCGGGATCAAGCTCAAGAGGATTTTCCCCTTTCTGTCTTGAAAAGTCCAGAAGGGTTCTTATGATCTTATTTGCTCTCTCGATCTGTTCCTGCATTTTAGTGACAAGTGAGATGTTCTCCGGATTATCAGGGTCGCTTAGAATAAGCTGACAATAAGAAGAGATGCCTGTTAGAGGAGTATTTACTTCATGAGCTATTCCTGCAGAGAGTAGTCCTATCGAAGCCATTTTCTCAGATGTAACGAGCTGTTGCTGCATCAATATATTTTCCGTAACATCCTCAAAAACAAGAATGGTTCCTATAGTTTTTCCTATGTTATCAATAAGAGGTGAAATGTGGATATTGAAGATCAATCTTGTATCTTGTATATCAACCTCAACATTCGGAAGTGTCCGGGATTTGTTTTTATTTATATAGATCTCCTTCCATAATTTATTACCGAAGACATTAAGAGCTTTTTTATTAACAACCTTTGATGCCTGTTGTTTGAACTTTAATTCCATGAAACTGTTCCATGTTTTAATCAGGTTTAGTTTTGTAAGAACCACAAGGCCCATATTTATGTTCTCTATAACATTTTCATTGAATTCCTTAAGAATATTGATCTCATTGAATTGTGATTCCAGTTCCGAATAAAGTGATGCATTCTCAACAGACAGGGTCAAGGATCTGGTAATACTATATAAAAGCTCCCAATCCTCAACAGTCAAATAGGAGTTGTCAGTTTTGAATCCGAACGCAACGAAACCGATGAGCCTGTCCTGTGTTTTTAAAGGGAGGAATTGATAGAACTCTTTCTCTCTCATCACCCTGAAATCTTTGGGGTAAAGCTTCTCGAAGTTGCTTTTGTTAGTGAATACAAGACTTTCATTTTTTAATAATTCGTTAAGAAAAGTTTTTGAAAACAGGCCCTTCTTATTCTCAGGAAAATATATGAATATATTTTTTTTGAAATAAATTATAAGACTGCTCTCTTTCAGTTGGAAACCGTTATTTATGGTTTCGAGGAAATTTCTTGATAATGAGACAAGATCTCTCTCAGATCTCAGGGATTGGATCAGGTCTTTAAGTTTCCGTCTGAAATGGAAGGTGCCTTTGAGAAAGAATTTTTCGAAGTATTCCTGGATGGTGCCCTCAATAGGCCTGAATAAAAGTCCGGCTGTAATTATAGCCAGGACTGACCAGAATATTCCCACCAGTTTATTCTCTTCAATATTAAAACCCAGGAAGAAGAAGACTCCAAAAATAAAAAATAATATAAATGAGAGAAATACTGTTCTCTTAATTATATTCTCTATATCCCTGTATTTTTTATTGCTGAGGAAGTAAGTGACCGATATCGGCAGAAGTGTGATTAAAAAAAGACCCGGATAGAGCAGGAATGAGATTCCAGGTTCAGGATTTATCAAATTGAGAATGACTATGGAAGGGATACTTAGAGCCAGGCCTCCAAGGGGCATCAGAAATCTTTTCTGACCGATATCCCTGATCATTGTCAGCGATGAATTCACAAATACTCCGAGTGCTATTAACAGATAGAATGAAAAATAGATCAATGAAAGTTTTCTGAAATAGTTAATAACAAGGATCACGATATCTGTGGTTGGATTTATCATGCTTGCAAAGAGAAAATAGACATATAAAAGGAAAAGAATTACAGGAGGAATGTAGATAGAAATGAAGATTATCTTTGACCTGATTCTCTGGAATATTGCAGATCTTACAGGAAAAAAGATCGAATAGTGTAGAAGGAGAGCGGGAAATAATATGAAGCAGAGCCTGTCGAGAAAAAGGAAAACAAAATCTGAAAAATTATATGCCCCGGTAGGTGAGAATATGAGGAAACCGGAAAATGCAATGCTTAGGAGATAGAATTTTTTCGGAGTGATAATACCTTCCCCTTTCTTCAGATTGGAATTAAGGATCATAAGGGTCATGAAAAGCATAAGGACTCCCGACAATACCAGAATATAGTAAAAAGAAGGTGTGTATCTGAATATGATATCTATATCGTTTCTTTTAAGGAGATCGTCTCTTTCGATCTCATAAATACATATCGCTTTATTCTCGATCACACGGGCAAGGTCAATTTTATCTCTGACTATATATTTGTTTATTGTGAAGAGGATATCGCCTTTTTTTATCCCTGTTTCAGGAGGAGCCTTTTTGCAGACCAGTCCATCTGTGGTCTCAATCCAAACTATATTATCAGTTCTCGTTTTCCATTGGATTTTCTGAAATATGTTAGTAAGTGAGAATATTACAAATATCAGAAATATGAAATGCCAGGGGTATTTTTTTATCATAGAAAGATATCTGTATCAGCCATTTTAAAAGACCATTTTATCTTATCTTTTTTGTTTAAGGGTTTCAGGTTCTTCTGATAAAGTTTTCTGGAGAATATATCAGGTTCAAGTGAAAGGAAATCATCCTCAATTGATCTATCTTCACCTTCTCCGATAATATCTCCTGCTGATGTTTCTTCAAAATTATCACTTCCTGTATTTAATTGATCCTGAGGCCTTGTAAAACCGGGTGGCAAAAAAAGAATAATTATTATAAGAATCAGAACTCTCATATAAGTATTATATCAGTATCCGGAATATTTTGGAATAAGGTGTTCTTGCAGGAAAGAAAAAGCGGAGACATGGTCCCCGCTTTATAATTAATGATTATCTGTTGTTTAAAAGATATTTGGAGAATGAGCTTCCATTCACCTTTGCATATTTGGAATCGATGTCACCTTCGAATCTTGTGTTTTTCAGGTTTACATCAGCTCTGAACTTTGTATATTTAAAATTCACATCATCACCGAACACGACATTCTTAAAGGTCACGCCCCTTTTGAACTGGGCATATTTAAAGTTGGCTTCTCTATTGAACTTTGAATCTTCAAACATTCCGGCCTCTGGAAACTTTGTATACTTAAAATTTGCCTCATCCTTAAAAGTACATCCTGTAAATACCGACTCTTCATCGAAATCAGTATACTTGTAATTTGCTACCCATTTATAAACAGATCCGGTGAAATCAGCATCCTCGTTAAACTTTGTATATTTAAAATTTGCATCTTTTTTAAAAAAAGATCCGGCAAAACTAATTGTGTTTTCAAATTTAGCATATTTGAATAGAGCTTCATCATTAAAAGTACAGCTTGTAAAGTCAGAGTCTTCATAGAATATCACATACTTGAAAGCAGATTTACTCCTGAATTCAGATTTTGAAAAGAGGGCATCTTTGTAAAACCTCACATTATAAAGTTCATCCTCTTCTTCATCGTAGTAATATCCGATAACATCTCCGTCAAAAATACAATTTGTGAATTTTACCGGGACCCTGACATGTATAGTATATGTTTTATTCTTGTTAAAGAACTCTTTCTTTCGTGTCTGATCATCAACTTTTCTAAAATCCAGGTCACCTTTAATTGTTACATTTGAGTAAACAACTTTCTCCCCTGAATTGATCTTCCTGATAATATCATTTGCATTTACTATGGTGCCGGAATATGCCAGAACTGCTGAAAATACAAGAATCACTAAAAATACTATTTTTTTCATATTAACCTCCAAATAAACTTCCTTATGTTTAATAAAACGGAATTATTATGAGAAAGTTCCGTTATTTAAAAGAATATAATCAATTCAGATATCCTGATGCCGGACAATTTCACCACTTATCATGTATATGATATCTTCAGCAATGTTTGTTGTATGGTCCGCGATCCTTTCAAGGTGGCGGATTATGTGAACATATTGAATAAGTATTTCCATGTTATCGGGAGAATTCTTTATTTTCTTTATCATTTCGTTATAAAGTATTGAGTTGAGTTCATCGACCTTATCATCTGTTCCAAGTACTTCCCGAGCTTTTTCAATGTTAACAGAGGATAGTGCATCTATACTCATTTTCACCATTGATTGCACTGAATTACATATATCATCGATATCAAAGCCCTCAACAATAACTGATGATGATAATATCCTGAGCACACTTTTGCTGATATTTTGAGCCAGGTCTCCGATCCTCTCAAGATCGTTATTTACTTTCAATATCATAACAAGCCGTCTCAGATCAATTGCAACCGGTTGGTGCAGTGCAAATATCTTCAAACATTCTTCTTCGATATCAATCTCTTTTTGATCTATTATCTCGTCATCTCTGATCACTTTTGCTGCCATTTCAATATTTCTGTTAACCAGAGATTTTATTGATAACTTTACGCTTTCCTCAACTTGAGCACTCAGATGAATAAGTTCACCGGTGAGTTTTTTTATTGCTTTTTCAAGGTGTAATGCCATTTTGGCTCCTTAACCGAACCTTCCGGTTATATATTCTTCAGTCTTCGTTTCCCCGGGTTTTGTGAACAGTCTTCCTGTCGGGGCAAACTCTATTAATTCTCCTTCATAAAAAAAAGCAGTATCATCAGAAACCCTTGCTGCCTGCTGCATATTATGTGTAACAATTAAAATTGTATATTTCCCGTTAAGTTCATCTATCAATTGCTCTATCCTTTCTGTTGCTCTCGGATCAAGGGCAGATGTCGGTTCGTCCATAAGGAGTATTTCCGGCTCCACTGCAAGTGCCCTTGCAAGGCACAATCTCTGTTGCTGCCCTCCCGACAGGCCGAGGGCGTTCTGATTCAGGCGGTCTTTTACCTCCTCCCACAATGCTGCTTTCTTAAGGCTCTCCTCGACAATCCCGTATAAGGCCCCCTTTTTTCTTGAGGTATATAGAGAGGGACCGAATGCAACATTATCGAATATAGTTTTCGGGAATGGATTCGGCTTCTGAAATACCATACCGACCCTTTTCCTTAGAAGCACCGGATCAACCAGTTGCCCATAGATCTCTTCATTGTTGAAAAATAATTTTCCCGATGTGTAACAGGAAGGGATCAGATCATTCATCCTGTTAACAGCTCTCAGAAATGTACTTTTGCCGCATCCTGACGGGCCGATTATGGCCGTAACACTTTTCTTCGGAATGTCCAGGTCAACCTTTTTTATTGCTTCGGTAGAACCATAGTAAACAGAAAATTTTTCTGATCTGATATGTGCTCTGTTTACTGCGGTATTCTTTTTTCTGTTATTTGAAGTGTTTATTGTTTTATTAGTAGTATTCCGTATCATCTCTCTATCCTCTCAGTTTTTTACTTATCCTTGCTCTCAATATAATTGCAGTCAGATTGAGCAGAAGGACGAGCAGGACAAGGGCAAATACCATTCCGAATTGCACATGCCTGATCGATTCCACAGATTCATGCTCAGTTACCAGATTATAAATATTCCATGATAGTGCAGGTGTTGGTTGGGAAAGTGTTTCAAATAGTTTTAACGGATTTCCTACACTCACAGCCGCAGTAAATATTATCGGTGCAGTTTCGCCTGCTGCACGTCCCATACTTATAACGATCCCGGTCAATATTCCCGGGAGTGCTGCCGGGAGTATCACTTTGAAAATTGTATAGATCTTCCCGGCACCCAAGCTTAATGCCGCTTCTTTGTATGTTAATGGTACAGATTTCAATGCTTCTTCCGATGCTCTGATTATTGTCGGGAGGACAAGCAATGCCAGGGTTAAAGATCCTGCAAGAACACTTTTTGAATTTGAGACTTTGATGGTCATTATAAAAAAGGCCAGCCCGAATAATCCAAATACAATGCTGGGAACTCCGGCAAGTGTACTTATGGAAATATTAATAAAATTAATGATTTTTCCGGGCTTTGCAAATTCTGTAAGATATATGGCCGTAATTATTCCAATAGGGATCGCAAATATCATTGTACCCAGAATAAGATATAAAGTCCCTAATAATTCAGGTCCTATTCCTCCGAACAAATGAGAGTCAAATGATTTATCAAAGAAAAAATTCCAGTAAAAAGTGATCTGCGGGAGCATCAGTTTGTCAAGATTATTTTCAAGATAAGGGAACATGTTCTCAAGTATTGTTCCTCTGAAGTTGTTGATCCTTGGTGTCAGGGTCAGTTTTCCCATGCTGCTTTTATCAGAATAATCCCATGTCTCGACAAAAAGGATCCGGTCCCTTATCTCCTTCGCTTTATCCCATCTTGAAGCTCCATATCTGTCTCTCATCATAACCGGAGATTCTTCTCCCGGGAATGGCCCCAACAATTCTTTGATATGATAAATTGTTTCTTCAAGTTCATCTTCATATTTATAGGCATCTGGGATATCATCTTTCTCAATTTGCTCTTCGAATTTTGAGATCAGGTCATAAATATATTTTCTGGCTTCTCCTGTTTTGAATTCCTCTTTCAGAAGATCTGTTTTTTTACCTCTGTTGAATTGCTCAAAATTGAATTTTCTAAACTCTATTGTACCTTTAAACAGGAATGCGCCTGTACCCTTAATAAATATCGGAGCAAGGATAATGATCAGTGATAACATTAACATTCCGATAGAAAAGAATCCCATGCCGCTGAAAGTTTTGTCTAGCAATTTTCTCGATCTCAGGTCCATTATTTACCCCATTTTTTTCTTGAACGCGACATTATCCATTCGCTTATAAGGTTTCCTGCAAATGAGAAGATCAGAAGAAATAGAGCCATGGCAAAAAGGACATGATATCTTGCCGATCCTGTTACATGATCCGCTTCTCCCATATCCCCGGCAATAGTGGCTGTTAATGTCCTTATGGGCTCCATTATGTTATATATGGGATCGGGAATCTGAGCGGCATTTCCCGAGGCCATCCAGACTACCATTGTTTCTCCAAGGGCACGCATTATTCCCAGAATGACAGCGGCAAAGATACCTGATTTTACAGCAGGGACAACTACTTTCAACAATGTTTCCGCTCTGGTAGCTCCGAGTGCATAGCTGCCTTCCCTGATCTCCCTCCCTGCAGCAAATAATACATCTTCCGCTACACTTACTATTGTTGGAAGAGCCATAATTGCAAGTATTATTGAGACATTGAAGGCATTTGTTCCACTCTCAATTTTAATTGCCGATAGAGTTTTAAACAATTTATACAAAATATGAAATGCAGGAACAATTAAAACCGAGTAGATAATAAAATCTGATATTTTTGAGCGCGATGAAATGAATTTGCCGGAAATAGCCTGACCCAGGATTATTATTATGACACCAAAAAGAGGCATTCCGATCATCCAGACTCCGATACCGAGGAGATGCCCGCCGCTTCTTTGAAGGAATGGGGCGAAAATTACAAGTGCAAAAAATCCGTAGGCAACGGACGGGATTGCTGCAATAATTTCGATTATCGGTTTGACAACCTGCCTGACCGAGAACGGGAGAATATCAGAAAGGCTGAAGGCTGAGAATAATGCCAGCGGTACAGAAATTAAGGTTGATAGAATGGTGACAAGAATACTTCCGAAAATTATTGGAAGGACTCCGAATTCAGGGGGCTCTGATGCAGGATACCATTTGATACTTGTGAAAAATTCTCCTATCCCTCTTAAATGGAAGTAGGGGAGTGCATCTTTTGCAACGAACAGAATGATAAGAAAAACTGCAAAGATCGAGATTGACGTGATGAAGAAAAACCATGAACGTGTAAAAAACGAAACCAGCCGCCTCAGACGGCTGGTACCTTTACTTATTAAAATGCTATGATAAGTCCGATTTTTCACTTTTTCACTTTTTGTATGCAGTTACAGGTACAAATCCTATCCTCTTAATAATGTCCTGACCTTTTTTTGTCAGATAGATCCGGATGAAGTTATAAAGGTGACTTCCCATTTTAGGGTAGCCGTTTGTGAACATGAAGAGGGGTCTTGCAATCGGATACTTTCCCGAGGTGACTGTTTTTTTTGAGGGATAGATCCCATTTATCTTAAGAGCTTTTACAGTCCTGTCAACAAATCCGAGTCCTGCATAGCCGATTGCATTATTAGTGCTCTGAACCCTGCCCTTTACGGCGCCGTTACTACCGACATATTCACATTCCTTAACAATCTTCTCCTTCTTCATGACAAGTTTGCTGAATGTTTCATATGTTCCTGAATTTGTGTCTCTGCTGATAAGGATTATTTTTTTATCGGGTCCGCCAACTTCTTTCCAGTTCCTGATAATCCCTTTGAAAATATTTCTTACCTGTTCCAGTGTTAATTCTTGTACAGGATTACTTGGGTGCACAAGAATTGGAAGTCCATCGAGTGCAACAATATGTGCAACAGGGGATATTCCTTTTTCTACAGCTGCCTTAAATTCCTTTCCCTTCATGAATCTTGACATGGTTGCAATATCACACTTATTGTTGATAAGGCTTTTTGCTCCGTTTCCGCTGCCGGACTCGCTTACCGAAACATTGATGTTTTTGTTTAAAGCCATATAGTACTCTGCGAATGCCTTAACGATAGGCCCTACTGTAGTAGATCCGTCAATTACTATCTTCTGATTTGCACTCAAGATAATCATTGAAGATATTAAGACTAAAGCAAAAAATAAAATTGTAATTCTTTTCATATGTCCTCCTGTGTCTTATTTGCTAGTATGATCGATCAGGGTTAATTCAAAATGAAAAAATTGTTAATATTGTGTTAATAATGACAAATATTAATTTTGATCAAAAACCGGAAGATCGACTGTAAATGTGGTTCCCGTTTGTAGATTTGTTTTAACTGAAATCTTACCGGAGTGAAGTTGAACAACATGTTTTACAATGGAGAGCCCGAGTCCCGTACCGCCCAGGCTTCGTGATCTGGATTTATCAACAACAAAGAATCTTTCAAATATCCTCGGTATCGCATCCTCAGGTATGTGTGAACCTGTATTATTTATAAGGAATCTTAAAATTTTTTCTTCCTTTAGATGGGAAAGTGCAATATTAATTTCACCCTTATCTGTGTATTTATGAGCATTATCGATCAGATTTATGAACATTTGCTCCAGCTTGAACTCTTCACCTAATATCTCGGGGAGTTTCTTCCCGAGATCTATGTTAAGTGTGATCCCTTTATTTTCGATCTTTTCACTGAACATTTTAATAATGTTCGAAAGCATTGAATATATATTTACTTTTTTTAATTCAAATTCTGTATTTTCATCTTCAATTTCAGAAATTACCATCAGATCTGATACGATCATATTCATTCTGTTTGTATGTCTCTTTATGATCTCTATATATTGCATATTCTTAATATCTTCCTCATCCTCCAGGGTTTCGACAAATCCCATTATCGCGGTAAGAGGAGTTTTAAGCTCGTGGGTCAGGTTCAGTACAAAATCTTTTTTAATTGCCTCAAGTTCCTTAAGCCCTGTAATATCTTTAAATGTAATTACCATCCGATCACTATTATAGATCTTTGAAAATGTCGCAAGATAGTGCCTTCCATCGTATTTCAATTCTTCAAATACTGATTTGTCTCTTTTAAAACTTCTGGATATCATTTCTTCGATTTTCGGGATTCGGATCACTTGCCAGTAAAGGACCTCACCTGTATTTTTTGCATTGCACATTTTCCTGAAACTGTTATTCGAGTGTATTATTTTTCCACTCCTGTTAATTACTATCAGTCCCTCTTCCATGGAAGATATAATAGTGGAAAGCTCTTCTTCCCGTTCAGTAAGCTTTGAAATGATATATTCCTGTTGATCGACCATTTTATTAAAACTTCCGGCAAGTTTTCCAAACTCATCATTGGAGTCGAAGAACAATTTAGAGTTGAAATCTCCTGATGCAAATTTTTCCGTTGCATCGATTATTGATCTTACAGGTTTGTTGAGTTTTTTTGAAAGCAGCCAGGAAATTGCAATAGCGATAAAAAAGAATATGAGGGAAATCTTCAACAGGTTTTGTTTAAGTGTTCCCATAAAAATTGAAATATCCCGCAGATAAATACTTGTCCTGATAAGAGCCGACACTTCTCCCTCTTCAATTATTGTTGTTGCTACATATAGCATCTGTTCACCAATCGAAGAACTGAACCTGATTGAATGTCCCTCATCATTTTTAAGAGCAGAAATCATCTCGGGTCTGTCAAAATGGTTGTCCATCGTGCCCGGATCTTTGTGAGAATCTGCAATGACCTCACCTTCGGGTTTGATTATGGTGATCCTTGTATTGATTTTTTCACCGATATCTTTTATCCAATTATTCAGATATCTGAAATCTCCGTGTTTTATCAGTCTTTTTATTTCAGGTTCCAGGCCGAGGTTCAACCTTGTCAGATTATTTTTCAAACTTGAGATATTAAAATTTTTTAGTGGTTTGTGAAAAAAAAAATTAATACTGAGCAGTAAAAAAAGGATTAAGAAAGTGAATCCAACGAAGATCTTGAGTGAGAAACTATTTCTCAAAAAAATGCTGCCTCTTCTCAGGTCAGCCATTATCTTTCTCTTCCGGATCAAACTTGTATCCGACTCCTCTGATGTTGGATATCAAACATCCAGCTTTCCCGAGTTTGTCACGGAGATTCTTAATATGCACATCAACCGTTCTGTCAAAAACATCTTTCTCATCATTCCAGAGAATTGATAAAATCTTTTCTCTTGAAAACACCCAGCCTGGTTTTTCGGCGAGCATTCTCAATATTTGGAATTCAGTGGTAGTCAGGTTTATTTTTTTTTCAAAAACAAAAACATCAAATTTTTCCGGTATTATTTTTAATATTTCACCAAACATAATTTCTTTACCGGGAATAGAGTCTTTTTCCCCCCTTCTTAAAACAGCTTTGACCCTCGCAACAAGTTCACGAACTGAAAATGGTTTTGTTATGTAATCATCGGCTCCGATTTCAAGTCCCAAAACAATGTCCAGTTCATCGGACTTTGCAGTGACAAGAATTATGGGAATTGATGAATAATCCGGAGATTTATTAAGTGTTTTGCACACCTCAACTCCGTCATTATCGGGCAGCATGATGTCGAGAAGTATAAGGTCCGGTACAGACTTTTTCAGATTTGAGAATAAATCCGATGCTGTCATGAATTTTCTTACAAAATACCCTGATTTCTCCAGGTTGATTGCTATCAGTTCCAGAATATCCGGTTCGTCCTCAACTATAAATATACTTTTTTTGCCCACCATTTATCTCCTCTTTAACAGACTGAAGGAACAGAGTCAAATAATATAAGTATAATAAATGCAATTTGTTAAAGGATGTTTTTAATTGTGTTAATTTTGTGTTAATAATGAACTGACAGCAAAAAACACCTTTCACTCCAATTCCTCAGAATTTTTAACTGAAAATTAACTTATAATTAAAACCTTCTAAATACTAAGAAACTAAAATCTCCTATTAAAGTAAGGAGAAAATTATGAAAAAAAATCTAATTATTTTTACAGTTTTGGTTATGTTCGTATTTACATCGTTTATCTCAGCGGATGATTTTAAAGGGTATATGATCCCTGAGTATTATTTTGTTGCAGATCAGAACAATGAAGATCTTTCAGAACAGCATGGTATCTGGTTAAGACGGATCTATTTCGGCTATAACACAAATCTTGGCAACGGTTGGTCAGCAAGAGTCAGGTTTGAAATGAACAGCCCTGACTTTGAAGAAGGGACTATGGTTCCATACATCAAGAATGCACATCTTAAGAAGAAGCTTAAAGGCGGTATGGCTTTTCTGATCGGGATCATTGAACCACCGAGCTTTAACAAAGTAGAGAAGTTCTGGGAACTCAGATACATTGAAAAAACTGCTCCCGACTTCTGGAAACAGGCCTCATCCAGAGACTTTGGTGTCGCACTCGACGGTAAGACCAAAGGTGGTATCGTATATACGGTAATGTACGGTAACTACGGATCCAACAAAGGTGAGGACAATACAGGGAAGGGTGTTTATGGAAGACTCGGATACGAGAAGAAGAATATGTATATGGAAGCAAATGCTCACTTTGCAGGTGATGGAAGTAAAGATAAATCTTTCTTTCACTTTTTCGGTGGACTTAAAGGGGGATGGGGCAGATTTGGTATCGGCTACAGCAATTATATGCAGAAAGAAGAAGGGAAAGATGATTTCTCTAACGGTATAATTTCAGCTTTCGGCGCTTTGAAGATCGGCAGGAGGAGCGAAGCTTTTATAAGGTATGACATCCTTAATGATTTTAATCATAAAGATGTATCAGGATATATTCCTGTTCCGGCAAAATCAGACAAAGCTAGAATGCTCATTGCCGGTTTGAATTTCAAGGTAAATAAGAATATAAAATTTTCTCCAAATGTTAAATATGTACATTATCAGAACAGTGACCTGAAAGGTGATATTTATTTTAATTTAACGGCAAAAGTTTCCTTCAAGTCGGTTTTCGGTAAATAGTTATTTGTTTCTGAGCGGGTGGGCGGACTGCCTGCCTGTTTATTTTTATTTCAATTCATATAACATTAAAATCCATTGCTTTTTTCAAAGCCTGGGTTCTCGACTTAACTCCCATTTTTTTGTACAGATTATAGACATGGGCCTTAACTGTCTTTTCACTGATAAAAAATTTTTCGCTGATCTCAAGGTTAGAGAGGCCTGATGATATTGCCTCCAGTATTTCCAGTTCTCTTGTGGATAACTGGAAAACATTTTCGGTGTTCGGAATACCTCTACCACCCTGACTCAGGTTGATCAATTGAGAAATAAGGCTTTCATTCATTTTCCTGCTTATCCAGAACTCATTTTTTGAAATTGATTTTAAGGCTCTTTTCAGATTTGCGGTGGATATACTTTTCTGCAGAAAACCGCGTACTCCCAGTTTTATGAACTCCACTTTCTTATCATGATCAATGGTATCTTCAGTAAAAACTATTTTTGAATTAGGGAAGAAAATCTTAAGTTTAGTGATGAATCCGGAGGGGTCATCAAAGTGCTCTTCGTTGCATAAAGGGCATAAAAGTGTAAAGTCAATTTCGTTATTAAAATCAGACTTTTTAATATAGTCAAAAGAGTGAAAGGTATGGATAAGGCGAAATTCTGATTCATGTTCGCAGAAATTTAAAAATCCCTCTTTTACAAGGGTATGGTTGCATACCAGGCCAAGCTTGTATTTCCCTTTATTTTCAGAATTAAGCTTTGCAATCTGTTCATTTCTTGATTCTACAGCTTTTTTTATCTTTACCAATATATCTTTTTGAAGCTCAGATTTTGAAATATAATCGAACACACCGGCTTTTAGTGACTCGAGAGCAGTATCATAAGAAGGGTATCCTGTTATTATTATTGTCTTTAAAAATTCATCTTTTTTACTGAGTTCAGAGGCAACCTCAATTCCGCTCTCTTCTCCTAACCTCAGATCAATAAGACAAATTTCAATAGATTGTTTTTTTAATAATTCTGCAGCTTTCTCTCCTGAATTTGCAGTGAAAACTGTAAATCCCTCATTTTCTATCCACAGCTTGAAGGACTTTAAAATATCTCTTTCATCATCAACAATTAAGATCTTAGTCTGATTTGCCATCATGTAACACTCCTATATTTGGAATTGTTATAATAATATGAGATCCATTATTGAATTCACTGTCTATTCTGATAGTTCCGCCATGATCTCTTATGATGTTGTATGATATGTAAAGGCCAAGGCCGGCTCCTTTACCGTTCTTTGTGGATTTAAATGATTCAAAAGCATTGTTAATTATAGATTTTGTAAATCCGGGCCCATTATCAATAAAATCTATAGTATAACCATGTTCATTTCCTGAGATATTAATTGTAATATCTCCTTTCCCCATAAGTGCATCGATAGAATTTATAATAAGGTTAATAAATACCTGCTGAATTGCTCCGGGATTACAAAATAGATTTACTTCCTTTTTTATCTTTTCCCTCTTGAAAGTGATCTTGTCTATACTTCTTGACCATTTAGCCACCATTATTGCTGAATCTATTATATCATTCAGATCGGTCTCGGAAAAAGTTTTTGATTTCTGGATCGAATACCGGTTAAGGTTCATTGCTATCTCTCTGACACGAGATGTCTCACTCTCAATGATCTTGAGAGCTTCAAGAAGTTTCCTGTCATTGCAGCAATCCGAGTTCCTTATATATTCAACTGCATTGGATACAGCGAAGAGGGGATTGACCATTTCATGTGCAATATTCGCAGTAATATTACCCAGAAAGATCATTTTCTCGTTTAGCATCAGCATGTTCTGAGCGTCAATAGTTTTCTTTATCTCCTTTTTCATTCTTTTAAGCATATCGTTCAGGTTTCTTTTCAGCATACATATTTCATCATTTGAGCTGACAGGGAAAACAATGGAGAGGTCATCAGAAGTAACGATCCTAGATGTTTTTTCAGAGATAGACTCAATTTTTTTCAGTATGAACTTATTAAAAAACAGATAGATCACTATTGCAGCAGTGATAAATATAAAGATTAATCCAACTGAATAAAAGATAATAATTCTTTTAAATGTACGGGAGAAATTCTTACTTGCTGTTATTCCCAGGGTGTAAGCATATTCATTGTGTGAATCATATATATCTTTGAGAATTTCAAGATTGTCCTGGTCCTCATATAATTTGTATCCGTTCCGGGAGAGAAGCAATATACCGGATCCCGGAACAAAATCTCTGGTCCTGTATCTTACTTTTTCACCCAGAGTATTTGAAATCGCCAAAAAAAAGTTTTTATCCAGGATATTCCCCAACAAAAACCTTCCCCTTGGAGCACCACTCCCGTCACTTTTGGTTATTGGAGATGATACAACGACCATAACTCCATATTTTGTTTTTATCAGATGATTATGGCTGTTTTTTAATGTGGATGATTCCAGGATGAAGTCCCACAGCTCTCCCTTTTTGTATTTGATATGATCAAAATATATCTTCTGATCTGTTATCCAATCATAACCGGTTAGAAAAATGACATCGAGATCGTTGTTAATTACTGAAAAAAAGCCGAGTTTCATATATTTTATGAAAAGATCGGGAGCCATATCTTTTTCCAGATTTTTGTCCGGATTCAATACATATCTGTACATAGTATCCCATCCGGCATTATCGTCACACAAAAGAGTGATTCGCGATATCTCTTTGTCCAGAAGAGTTTGAACGCCATTAACCAGAATTTCTGCTCTCTCTCCTTTGAGTTTTGTCAGAGCTGCTTTGAAATGTAAATTATAAAATAGAACAAAAATTATTAAAATAGCCAGTACGATCAGTCCATGTAATATATAGATCTTCCTTTTAAGTTTCACGCCTCTAGATTTTAGAATATTTTTTTTTTTTAAACAAACAAAAAGTAAGTATAAAGGCCTAATGGTCACATTGTCGGTATTCGCAGGAATTCACCGAATTCGCAAGTTCCTGCGAAAGAACTGCTTTCCTTCTTGCTCCCTTCAGAGCAAAATTATGTAATAGAAACAAATCCCGTATTTGATTCTGTTAGAAGAAGTTGGCATGAAAAATGCAGTATGATTGCATGGAAATTAATGGAAGTGTAAAAAAGAAGAAAAAATTTGATATCAGAAGTTTTATAAGTTTCGGATTGTTGTTCTCCTTCATTATTATGTCTCTGACCGGGATCGTCCTTTATTTCACACCTCCGGGGAGAGTAGCAAAGTGGGTGAAATGGACATTTTTTGGATTGGAGAAAGAAGAGTGGCAGGCTGTTCATACTATATTCTCCTACTTTTTTATGATATTGGGGATATTTCATGTTTTCTCTTTTAACTGGAAAGTTATTGTTGCTTATATTAAAAAGAGATCGGTTTCAGGGATAAATAAGAAAAAAGAGCTCATTGTCAGCTCCCTTGTGATCCTGTTCCTGTTTTTCGGCACATTGTACAATGTCCAGCCTCTGAAGGGTATCATGGACTTTGGTGAATATCTTACCGAATCATGGGAGACAAGGGATGAGGCGGCACCTGTTCCTCATACGGAGGATATGACAATTGAGGAACTATCGAAAAATATTATTAAACTTGATCCGGAAAGTATTATAAAAAAACTTACCAGGAAAGGGATCAAAGCAAATAAAAATGAGACATTAAAGGATATTGGGATTACAAACAATTTTTCCCCCCTTGAAGTCTACAGGATCATTGCTTCTGATGAGGAGAAAAAAAAGGAGACCGGTAACATGTTTCGTTCAGGAAGAGGTATGGGGCGAAGAACATTAATAGATTATGCTGAAATTCTCCAGACAGATGTTGGAAAGATATTATCAGGCCTTAAAGAGTATGGAATAGAGGCATCAGTAGATGAAAGGATAAAGGATCTTGCAGAAAAGTATGAAATGTCGCCATATGAATTTGTGGAGAAGTTAAAAATCATTAAAAATAAAAAGGAGAAATAATGAAACATTTTAAAACAACTATTGGTTTAGCAATAGTAATTTTGTTCGGGTTGTCATTGTTTTCACAGAATCAGGATTTCAGAAGAATGGGAAAAAACAGGGCTCAGAATACTCAAAACAGGAATTTTTCACTGGGAAAAACCAGGATTGTAGAGGGAAAGATCACAAAGGTAACTCTGGAGAACAATGGCCGGTATGGTTCACCTGGTATACATCTTGTTGTTAATGATGGGAAGTCTGACCTCAGCATTCATATGGGGCCTGAATATTTTTTCAAGAGTAAAGGGATAACTTTTAAAAATGGTGATTCGATAAAACTGAATACTTTCGAAGGAACTTTTAATAAAAAAGTCACTCTTTTTGCTTCAAGTATTGAAGTCGCCGGGAATGTCACTCTCATTAGAAATAGATATGGAGATCCTGAATGGAGAAGGAGTGCGGACAATCGCTCAGGAAGAGGCAGAGGCAGAGGTGGAAGTTCATACGGTGGATATAGAAACAGATAATGGATATAAGGGGGAGGGGGAGCACCCCTCCCCGCTATTGGAGCGCAAATGAATAAAAAACTGATAATCTTAATATTTTTTGTTTTAAGTATAAATGTAATATGGGGGAAAGGATTCAATGTGGGGACAGGGATTAACAGTTATTTCAGCAATAATATATTTCTGAACTCTACATCGGTTAAAGATATGGTCACAATACTTTCAGCAGACCTGAACTTGACGGGGAACAATGTTAATCTCTATTTTGAAGGTGACTTCTCATTATTTAAAGATAATTCCGATTTCAATTCTTTCAGGTTAACACCGGGTATTCAATTCCTTAAGTATCTTAAAGGGCGAAATTATCTCTATTTTAATCTGAGTTATCCTGTACTGGAATACAGAGATTATTATACAGATTTCAACTATAGTGGACCTAGTTCAGAAGTGGGCCTTAAATATTATCTGGCACCAACTCTTTTGCTTAAATCAGGTTATAGTTTTGAACTGAGGAACTATTCAAATTTTTCCTCATTTGATTTCATTAATCACACGGTCTTTTTTGAGATTAACAAATTTTTTCCGTCACAGACAACTTTACGTCTTCAGACCGGAATAAATTACAGGTATTACAGGCATATTGCCAGGATCATCCCTGAAGAGGATTGGAATATTGATACAGATATAAATGCGGTTAATTCAATGTCAGTCCCTAATCTGAGTGGGATATTACGTGTTTCTCAGGGGATAGGGTCCAAGGTCGGGATTTATGGTGAGGCTGAATACAGAAAGAATTTCAGAGGCCTTGAAAAAGCAGAAACTCTTATCAACAATTCATATGTTATATATCCTTATAACGATAATTATTTGTGGGAAGGAACAAGATTAACTTTAAATCTGAAATTTATTCCATTCTCGGAGATATCCGTTTCAGGAAGATTATCTTTTTTGTCCAAGAATTATCCGGGAATATTCATTATGGATGATGAAGGGCTCGTAGTTGAACCACGGGAAGAGAGGGAGGACAATACGACCCAATTTGATATTTCTGTCTCAAAAAAGTTTCCCAAAGCCAGCATTTTTCTTAATATGACTTTCAGAGATAACAGATCCCTTGATTCATTCTTTGATTACCGGATGTTGACACTTTCAGCAAGTATCAGGTACTATTTTTAAAATGAAAGAGAAAATAGCTTTCCTGCTCCTGTTTGTTTTTATAGTGACCGGAACAGTGTTGCCTGGAAAAGATAAGTTCAAATATTTTAGAATTGATAAGATTGTTTCAGTTTCCGGCAAAATCATTAAAATAAGGATGGAGGACAGTTACAAAAAGAACAAGTTCATTATATTTGAATTAAAAGAACTGAAAGGTAGCGATCAATATGATATAGAAGTTTCTCCTCAATGGTTCTATGGCCTGGATGTTGCTGAGGGAAGTATGGTGGAAGTAAAAGGTTCGCTGAATATTCTTAAAGAAAAGAAGATCATCCTTGCCCAATCAATAATATTCGAAGGAGAGGTGTTCAATTTCAGGGATAAATTTGGTTTCCCTCTCTGGCGTGGTAAAAGGCAGGGGTTTGACAAGAATAGATGGAAAGGGGAAATGAGAAGAAAAGGTAAACGTTGAAAAAAAGAAAAGGGTTTTTTTTTCTACTTGTGGTCTCCTTTGTAATAATAATAGTTATTACTATTTCTCTGAACAGGGTAAACCGGGACAGAATTAACAATGAGTTTAAGGAATTAGCTATTGCAAGCGGAGAAGCAATAAAGGGGCTGATCGAGATCTCAGGATATCATCTTGTTGAACAGGGTGAAGATGCCCTAAAAATTTTTCTCGACCGCTTATATACCAACAGATCAATCTTATATATCGGGTTGAAACAGAACGATGAACTGGTGTACCTGCTCTCAAGGTATGAAGGATATTTCCCGGTTGTAAGATCACAGGATCAAATAAGGTTTATCTCTTCTCCAATCGGGATGGTTTTTGAAGTAAGGGGAAACTTCGAACTTCCTTCTTCCGTTGATTACTCACTTTTTATAGGTTTTGACTATGATTTCCTGAATTCATTTGAAAAAAGTTCCGGAAAGTATTTTCTTTTCATTATTGGAATAATCCTTGTTATTATGCTGGTAATTGTAGTTATTGTTCTCAGATATGACAAAATCCTCTATCAGAAGAATCTTCAGTATTTAGCAGAAATTGAAGAGAAAGAAAGGTTAAGGGAGCTGTCACTTCTTACATCTGAAATAGCTCATGAAATAAAAAATCCTCTTAACTCAATCTATCTCTCTTTTAACTCTCTGGACCGGTATTTTGATACTTCAGAGGATGCAGTTTTTTATAAAGGAGCCATCAAGGCCGAGATCAAAAGGATTTCTGACATCATTAACTCTTATTCCGGTTTATCCAAAGAAATTGTTGTTAATTATTCCCTGATAGATATCAATGAAATGGTTGATCAGTACAGGGTTCTGAAAGATCCTGAGATGAAGCAGTTAGGTGTCAATTTTAAAATAGTATCGGATGTTGACAATTTTGTTTGTGACCGGGACCTCTTAATGCAGATACTTCAGAATCTGGTAAATAATGCAGTTGAGGCAGATGCAGGATTAATAAGTGTCAATTTTTCAAGTAGAAAAAATATTCTTACACTGATAGTTGAGGATGACGGAAAGGGGATTGAACCCGAGAAAATAAAAAAAATATTTAAACCCTATGAATCATCAAAATCAAAAGGAATGGGACTGGGGCTCCATATCGTACTAAAGAATATTCGTGCTATGAAAGGGGATATAGAAATCCTTTCGGGAGAAGAGGGGAATAAAAAATTCAGAGTTACTTTGACAGAAGGAAAATTAAAATGAATAGAAGACCGGAAATTATGATCGTTGAAGATGAAAAACTTGCTGGAAGAGCGATCATTGATAATTTGAAAAAAAGGGGATTTTCCGCTGTACATTTTGAGACTGGTGAAGAAGCACTTGTCTATTTCGGCGAAAACCCGGTAGATATAATTGTTTTAGATTTTAAACTTCCCGGAATTGATGGTGAAGAATTTTACAGGAATGTGTTGGAGAAGCAACCTAATATACCTGTAATTTTCATGACCGCATACAGTTCTGTCGAAAAAGCTGTCCGGCTTCTTAAAATGGGTGCTTACAGTTACCTGACCAAACCTGTAGAGATGGATGAACTAAACCACAATATAGATAAAATTCTTGAAAAGATAGAATTAACTGAAGAGAATGCAAGCTTGAGAGAAAAGATCAGAGAAAATATTTCCATAGAAAATTTTATTTTTAATTCAGAAAAAATGCAGGAAGTTATCAGTCTTACAAATAGAGTTGCAGATTCAGGAGCGAATGTTCTTTTAACCGGAGAGAGTGGAACAGGTAAGGAGGTAATTGCAAATTTACTGCATCATGGATCTAAGAGAAAGAATAATAAGTTTATAAAAGTAAATATTGCCGCACTTCCGGAGACACTGATCGAAGCTGAACTTTTCGGGGCAGTTAAAGGTGCATATACCGGATCTGTTGAGAACAGGATCGGAAAATTTGAAGAAGCAGATGGAGGAAGTATCTTCCTGGATGAGATAGGAGATCTCTCAATTGACCTCCAGGCAAAACTTTTGAGAACAATCCAGGAAAAGGAAATTACAAGGTTAGGTTCCAACAAAGTAACAAAAACCGATGTAAGGCTCATCACTGCAACAAATAAAAATCTTAAAAAGATGATCACTGATGGGACGTTCCGTGAGGATCTCTATTTCCGGCTAAATGTGATCAACATTGATCTTCCTCCATTGAGGGGAAGGAGAGAGGATATCCCCGGTTTGATTGATCTTTTTATCAGGAAATATTCGACCCGGGAAAACAAGGAAATAGATTCAATCTCATCTGATGCACTCTCTGCATTAACTAAATATGATTATAAAGGGAATATAAGAGAGCTTGAAAATATTATAGAACGTGGAGTAGTCCTTGCAAGAAAAGAGAAGCTCACTCTGAAGGATTTTCCTGTGTATATCAACTCTGGAGATGGATCTGAATTTGATATAAGTGATCTGGATAGTTCTTTGTCTCTGGCAGAAAAATTGAATATTGTTGAAAAGAAGATTATAATCAAATCTCTGAAAAAGCATAATTATAATCAGACGAAAACAGCAGAAGAATTAAAGATTTCTGAGTCTGGACTCAGATATAAACTAAAAAGCCTGAAAATTGAGAAAAATTAGACTCAATCTATTTCCTGAATGGTTCAGGAGTAATCTGCATCATTTTGCATTCATAGTTTCAATTCTCTCTTTAACAATGCTGGTAACATGGTGGTCGTTTTTTATTTACAGGTCAATTGAAGATCGAACCCTTCAACAAAGGACAATTTTAAAGCATGAACTTGGAAATATATTTCACAGAATGATCGATGATAAAGAGATCCCTGTTGTGCAGGGGAAAATAGAGAGGGATCATAGATTTGAGATTGTGGGATCAGAGCCAGATACAAGGTCCATATATTCTGTAATTCCGGGAAGCAGCCCGGCTCTTTATTTATCAGTTAATGATCATATCATCGAAGGAATCGAGAAAGATCAAAGAAGAAAAAAATTAATGGTTTTCGGAGAATCCGGGTTACTTGCTTTTGTGGTATTAGTGAGCATAATATTCCTTTTTAAATTTATACGTCTTGAGAAAAGGTCTACAAAAGAGATGGAGGAGTTCTGGGGAAGGATTTCACATGAGATCAGAACCCCAATAACAGGATTAAAATCATTTCTGGAGAGTTTAAGGGATGGATCTATAAGTAAAGAAAAACTCCCTGATTATGTTGAACTCGCACTTAAGCAGATAGGGAAGCAGGAACGATTGGCCGAAAATGTTCTTACCGGATCGTCGTTTAAAAGTAATATCAATCTGAAGATCGAAGAATTTGACCTCATCGGTTTCCTCAACTCTTATTTCAGTGAACATTCTGTTTTTCTTGCAGAGGGAAAGCTGTTTTATGATTTTCCGGATAATTCGAACCTTATTGTTCTTGGCGATCTGTATGCACTTGAAGTTATACTTGATAATATAATTGACAATGCAGAGAAGTATGCTTCGCCGGGCCTGGAATTGATTGTAAAAACTGAAATATCAGGTAAATTTGCAGGAATATTGTTGGCTGATAACGGACCCGGATTTAAAGCATCCTGTTCTGAAAGAATATTCAGTGCTTTTAAATATATGAGAAATGAATTACCTGAAACATCACACGGGACAGGTATGGGGCTTTACATATCCCGTAAACTTGCAAGGCAGATGGGTGGTGATATCAGTGCATCAAGTGATGGAGAAGGGAGAGGGGCAACATTTAAGGTAGCTCTGCCACTGGGGAATTAATATGGATTACAGAATAGCAGTTGTAGAAGATGATGAACTCATTTCGAGTATGCTGGGATTAAACCTTGAAAAGTGCGGATGCATTGTATCCAGTTATGAAAAAGCTGAAGAACTCCTCAAGGACATACATAAAGGAAAGTATGATCTTCTAATCCTTGATATTATGTTACCGGGGATATCCGGTGTTGAGTTATTGAAAAAGATCCGGTCAGAGAATATAAACATACCTGTATTGATGATGACTGCCAAGACCGACCTTAAAAGCAAAATAGACAGCCTTAATATCGGAGCCGATGATTATATCCAGAAGCCATTCAGTATGGAAGAATTGATAGCGAGGGTAGGTGCACTTGTAAGGAGAAGCAGAGGCGAAAGGATGATCCCTTCAAATCGTGTTATGGTAATCAATGGTTTCAAAGTGAATCTTGATTCCAGAGAATGTGAAAGTAATTCCGGCAAACTGATCCTTTCAGAAAAGGAGATTCGTTTTCTGGAGTTCCTTGTTATGAATTCAGGGGAACCTCAGAAGAGGGCTGACATCCTGGAAGAAGTATGGGGTATGGATGTATCCCCAACACCGAGAACAATAGATAACTTTATACTAAAATTCAGAAAACTTTTTGAAAGTACCCCTGCTTATCCTCTACATTTTGTTTCTGTCAGAAACAGAGGTTATAAGTTCGAGCCCTGAACTTCCGATCCCCTTTTGTTCCCCTTAAAGAAGGGGGAAAGCTGATTTTATGATATTGCCCCCTTTAGCAAGGGGGGTGGGTTGCGTAGCTTTAGCGAAGCAGGCCGGGGGGATAAGAAATTCTATTTCAGATAAGGGCCGAGTATGTAAACTTTTGTCATGACTCTGTCATAAATACTTGAAAGAAGTGCAGAGGTCGTTAAAAATCAACATATTAAAAACACACAGGAGAATCACTAAATGAAAAAAATGATCTCATTCAGAGTTATTGCAATCACAATTTTTTTTCTGGTTTTTTCACTGATCAATACACAGGGTTCGATATTTGGAGAAGAGCAGAAGAAAACTGAGGTAAAGAAAGAGAAAAAAGAGAAAAAGGAAAAGAAGAAAACCGAGCCGAAAGAATTATTCTATAAAATGACTGTGACAGCTACAGGAACAAAAAAGGATACATTTGATATTCCCAAAGCTGTAAGTGTTGTCACAGATAAAGAGATTAAAGAAAAATCTCCGAATAATGTTTCCGACCTCCTTCTTCGTATGCCCGGAGTTGATGTAAATGGTGTGGGATCCAATCAGAGCCGCCCTGTTATCAGAGGTATGCGGGGACAGCGGATACTCCTTTTGGAGGACGGGATCAGGATGAATAATTCACGCCGGCAACAGGACTTTGGTGAAATACCTGCCCTTGTTGATATTTCCGAGGTTGAAAGGGTTGAAGTAGTAAGAGGCCCGGCATCTGTCCTCTATGGTTCTGATGCTATCGGTGGAGTTATAAATATTATATCAAGACTTGCTGAATATGATAAAGATAGTAACTCTGTTCATGGAAGCCTTGGCTATAGATACAGTTCTTTTGATGCACAGAATAAAGCTACTGCAAACTTGAATGGAAACATTGGGAGATTCGGCTTCATGATAAGCGGTAATTACAGGAAATCTAATGATTATATGGCTCCTGCCGGATCATTTGGTGATATTACTCTCGCAAATGATACAACGGTGTATGATACCGGTGTTAAGGATGGCGGGCTGAATGTCATGTTCAGATATAAGCTGAAAGATTCTATCGATCTATCTTTGAAGTATGAATATTATCATGCTGAAGATGCCGGATTCGGATATGTAGATCCTGCTGATTATAATCCGGGAGATGCCGAGATCAAGATCAGATATCCTTATCAGGAAGTAGAGAAATATACACTCAAATATGAGAACAGTAATATGGATTTCATTCTTGCAGATCATATGAGTTTTGTGGCCTATACACGGGGAAATGAGAGGGAACTTGTAAATGATATTTTCGTGCCATTCGGGATCCCGGGAATGCCCGAGGTGGGGATAAGTATACTGACGGAAAACTATTCTGATATAAATACAAGCGGATTGAGACTGGAAGTTAACAAAATGGTAGGCACTCATCTCTTTACTTACGGAGCTGACTATTTTGCTGATTCAACCAGAAATAATGATAGTCTTACATCACAGGTAGTAGGGTTTGGCCCGCCTCGTCCTTCAGTGGACACCACTCCAAGTGTGCCGAATGCTTCATATAATAGCCTTGGGATTTTTGTTCAGGACGATATTACAGTTACTGAAAGAGTTTCGTTGCTTCTAGGTGTTCGTTACCAGAGTGTAAATGCAAAAACAAAGGATACACCTGGACTTGAGGGAGAACCAATTTATAATAGTACCGATGATACTTTTGTCGGTGCTGCAAATTTAAGTTACGGTATCACTGATAATCTGAAGCTGGTCGTATCAATAGGAAGAGGATTCAGGTCACCTAACCTGATAGAAAGATTCTATAACGGGGCAACTCCGGAAGGGAGTGCTTTTCAGTCAAGAAGTACTGATCTTAAAGCTGAGACCAGTCTTAATTTCGATCTCGGGCTTAAATTCAGATCAAGGATCCACTTTCTTGAATTTACATACTTTAATAACAGGATTTATGACGGAATTAGAATATCTCCGACCGGAGAGACCATTTTCGGACTTCCTGAATATCATAATGTGAATGTTGACAAATTGAAAATGGAAGGATATGAAATTGCAGCAGGTGTTTATCTCGATTTCGGATTATCTTTGACATTCAATTATACAAATCTCAATTCAGATAATCTGGGTGATCCGGAAACACCTTATGTTGACACATATTCATCAAAATTTAATTTTAGTTTAAGATATGACAATCCGGGCGGTTTATTCTGGGCATCTTATGATCTCAGGATGAATGGTGAACAAAAGGAAGTTCAGTTAGGTGATAATCCTATCGGTGAAACAATTCCCGGATTTATAGTTCATAGTGCCAGCGCCGGGCTGAATCTTTTCAGGAACAGCAAAACTCCGATGCGTCTCGGTGTTATTGTCGGAAATCTGACAAATACATTATATTCTGAATTTTCAAATGCAAGTTTTTTCAGGCCTGCACCTAAGAGATATGTAGTACTTACATGGTCTATGGATTTTTAATAATGACTTTATTATAAAGTATCCTCTAATATTTATTTAAACTTAAAAGGGGAAGCGGTTGCCCTACCGCTTCTCCTTTTTTTTTACTTCACCTAGGAAACAGCTGTTAACTTGTTCTTTTCCCCGATAAGGATAAGAATATCATTCTCAAGTATTTTCATAGTGAGGGAAGGGTTGAAGTGCATTTTTTCTCTCAGGCCACACTCTCTCCAGAGCTGGTGACTTCGCAATACTTTGCGAAATTCAACAGATATTTACTTATATCAGGATCAGTATTATTATTGCATTTAGTTGGCGAAAGTCCCAAAACGAAGTCTGGTAATGGTAAATGGCATTTGTAGTGTTATTGTTAATAGTTGGCATTCTATTTGCTATGTATATGTCGAAACTAAAGGAGGTCGGAAATGACAAAGAAATTGTTTTTATTGTTACTATCAATAATGGTAGTTGGTGTATTGGCTTTGACAGCAGGAAATGGTATCGGACCCGGGGATGGAACAGGGACATGTATTTTTGTTGATGAGGATGGTGATGGAATTAATGACAACTTCAGAGATCATGATGGGGATGGAATACCTAACCATCTTGATCCGGACTGGGTCAGGCCACAAGACGGGACTGGTAATGGAGTCGGAAATGGCAAAATGAACAGGGTTAGAAATCAGAATAAGATCAATGGTACAACTTCATTTAACTCATTTCAGAGTTTAAACAATTTCGGTGGAAATTTTGGAGCCGGAATTTGCGATGGGACAGGAACGGGAACCGGAAGTGGTAACGGCCAGAGAAAAAAAGGCGGAAGAGGTTAGAATACTTCTATAATATTTATTTGAAAGGGGGGATGGGTTTCCATCCCCCCTTTTTTTTATTCAGCTTTGGTTTTAAACCCCTTTTTCATCCACTTTTTAGCAAGTAAAAGGGCCACGGATGATGAAATTGCGATAAATCCGTAGACCAGCCACATAAATTCTGTGTTCAATTTGGTGACGGGTGTGTTGTCAGGGCAATATTTCATTATGAACCATCCGGAATAAAGACTGGTTAATACCTTGGTGAGGAACCATGGGAATTGTCCGATCCCCATATATATCCCGGTCATATTTTTCGGGGCTATCTCTGCAACCCATTGAAGAAATCTCGGCTGCCACATCGCTTCACCAATTGTCATTATCAGAAGGTAACCGATAAGAGTGTAAAAATTAGGACCGAGTGCCAGGATGAATGTGGGTGCAGCCATTACAAAGGTTCCGATTATCATCATGTTATAGGTGTCTTTTTTTATGGTCAATGCAGTTACAATCGGAGTAAGTATGAATATAAGGATCGGGTTAAGATTAACAAAAAATTCAAAATTATCAGACACAAATCCATCAAATGCCCTGCTCGTATAAAGTGGAAGAGTTAACCAGTTGTGAGCGAAAAGGGTCTGTACAGGAATTAATATAAAAATAAAAAAGAGGAATCGTCTGTCTCTGAGAGGAAAATTCTTCATATAGAAGCTCATTTTCTCTTTAAATGACATATCCTGTAGCTCATCTTTCTCTTCTTCTATTTTCCCTTTAGTTTCCATTGAGACGTTTTCAAGGGCTCTTTTCACAGCTTTTTTAGAGATAACGAACCACACTATAGTTATTCCTATTACAGTTAATGCGACATATACCCAGAATACACCTGTGATCCCGAATCCTCTTCTTACAGGGGGTGAGATGAGGCCGGGGAGAAATCCACCAAGATTCATAAGTGCATAAAGCATCGCATAACCCATAGCAGCTGTTTTCTGGGTTGTAAGCTTTTTCACTGCTGCATATGCAGCAGGTTGATAGATCCCGTATCCTATTATAATTCCAACAAGGCCACCCATTGCGATCCAGTGAGCTGAATTCCACAAGCCCGGTTCACCCAGGGAAGGAGACAATGTCAGAAGTATCCTTCCGCCAAGCATGAAGAACAGGGCACTTAGTAATGCCTTCCGGATACCGATCCAGTCAACAGTTGCTCCCAGAATAAGCATGGCAAGGGTAATACCGCCGGTAAGAAATCCAATCATGGGCCCTGCCTGGACATCAGTTAATTGTATATATTCATTAAAAAATATCGCCAACAGGCCGACAACTCCGAAATATGTTATCCCCTCAAAAACATACATAAGGTTAATCCCGAATAAAGCCCTTGACGTATGGGCCAGATCGATAAATGGTTTTGCAAGTTCTTTTGCTACTGATTTGAAAAGTTTATTGTTACCTTTTTCAGACATTTTCACCTCTTTTTGATTATTAGATTGAAAAATTCAATTTAAGATTCTATTTTAAATTAAAGAATATTTCAATACACACAAATCAAATTTCCTGCTTTCGCCATCATCTTCATCGCTCCGCCTGACACTCCCTACAAGTAAAATATCATTCTTTTGTGAGAGAACGAAACAGAGCGGCTGGGAACCGGTTTTACCGAAACGGTGATGTTCCGAAGGAAAAAGGCCACTGTCTGAGTATACGTCTTTCAGGTATGCGAGTTGGCCTCTTTAATGCCGCTGAATAATACCCGGTCAGACGCGTCGTGGTAAATGAACAAAAGAATGATATTTGATTTGTAATAAATTTGACGGGCTGTTAATGGTTTTGATATTATATTTCCATGGATTAAAAATGAAAGGGAATATATTTGATATAAAAAGGTTTGCTCTTCATGACGGTCCCGGGATCCGTACAACTCTTTTTATGACAGGTTGCCCGCTGGATTGCCTATGGTGTCACAACCCTGAAAGCAGACTTAAGACAGGTGAGAATAGTACTAAGAACAGAATAGTTTCATCTGAATATGTTATTGATGAATTAAAGAAGGACCTTGTTTTTTTTGAAGAATCCGGAGGTGGAGTGACATTTTCAGGTGGAGAGCCATTGGCTCAGCCGGATTTTCTAAAGGTTATTATTCGAGAGCTGAAGAATAATTCAATCCATACTGCTATCGATACAACCGGGTATGCTGACAAATCTGTTATTAACGATATTTTCCCTTACACTGACCTGTTCCTTTATGATCTTAAAGTGATGGATCCGGAAAAACATAAAAAATTCACCGGAGTTGATAATAAGCAGATTCTTGACAACCTGAAGTTCATTTTCAATAGAAACGGAATAGTAAGAATAAGATTTCCTCTTATCCCCGGCTATAATGATGATAAAGAAAACATTTCTGAAATGATCAGTTTTCTTAATAATTTAACAGATCACCCTCAGATAGATATATTGCCTTACCACAGGCTTGGAATATCCAAGTATAAAAAACTGAAGATAGATTCCTCCATTGAGTTCCTTTCGCCACCTTCTGATGATAGAATACAGGAGGTTAGAGAAATGTTAAAAACAAACGGAATTGAAGCCGGGATAGGGGGTTAGTTATGAATGAGAGAATAAAAAAACTCAGAGAACAAAGCCTGAATGCTGTTAACAAAATATCTGTTGAGAGGGCAGTTCTGATAACAGAATTTTATAGATCTGATGAGGCCAGAGGGAAATCTGTTCCCGAACAGAGAGCACTTTCATTCAAATATATTCTTGAAAACAAGGCAATACCAGTTAATGAGGGAGAACTAATTGTCGGAGAGCGAGGACCTGAACCGAAAGCTACTTCTACATATCCGGAAGTCTGTCTCCACAATATAAATGACCTTGAAATAATCGATAATAGAGAAAAAGTATCTTTCGAAGCAGATGAAAAAGTAAAAGAAATTTATAAGGAACAGATAATCCCTTATTGGGAGAAAAGAAGTGTCAGAGATATCATGTTTTCCCGTCTTCCCATGGAGTGGAAAGATTCATATGAAGCTGGAGTATTCACGGAATTTCTGGAGCAGAGAGCTCCGGGTCATACTGTTCTCGGTGAAAAAATGTTCCAGAACGGAATGGAGGATATAATTACAGAGATCGATGAATCAATTGCAAAACTTGATCTGATCAATAATCCTGACAGCCCCGCAAAGATAGAAGAGCTAAATGCAATGCGTATTTCTGCCGAGGCAATAGTTCGGTATGCAGAAAGGTATGCTGAGAAATTGGAGGAGATGTCTTTAGTTGAAAAAGATACTTTACGAAAATCGGAACTTTTAAATATGGCTGCTATTTGCAGGAAAGTTCCGGCAAAGAGACCGGAAACCTTTCACGAAGCACTCCAACACTACTGGTTCCTGCATATCGGTGTGATCACTGAATTAAACCCCTGGGACTCTTTTAATCCCGGCAGATTGGATCAGCATCTAATCGGTTTCTTCAATGAGGGGCTTAATAATAATTTTCTGACAGCAGAAAGTGCTAAAGAGTTGTTATATTCTTTCTGGGTCAAATTCAATAATCACCCGGCTCCACCTAAAATGGGAGTAACAGCTAAGGAAAGCAATACATATACCGATTTTGCACTTATCAATTTGGGAGGGGTAAAGCAAGATGGATCTGATGCAGTAAACGAGCTCTCATATCTGATACTCGATGTAATTGAAGAAATGAGAATACTTCAGCCAAGTTCCATGATCCAGGTAAGCAAGAAGAATCCTGACTCTTTTATAAAAAAAGCATTAAAAATAATCTCAACCGGTTTCGGGCAACCCTCGGTATTTAATACTGATGCAATCATTCAGGAACTTACCGCTCAGGGGAAGGATATTGCAGATGCCAGAGCCGGAGGAGCCTCCGGATGTGTTGAAAGTGGTGCATTTGGAACTGAAAGTTACATTCTGACAGGTTATTTTAATCTTGCAAAAATATTTGAGATAACATTGAATAACGGATTTGATCCGCGGACAAAGAAGCAAATAGGACTGAAAACTGGCGATCCTGCAGGATTCTCTTCCTTTGATGAAATTCTTAAGGCATTCCGGGATCAGGTAAACCATTTTGCAGGAATCAAGATCAGAGGGAACAATATCATAGGAGATGTATACTCCAGGAATATGCCTGCTCCCTTTCTCTCGCTTCTGATCGAAGACTGTATTGAGAACGGGACCGATTACAATAGTGGCGGGGCAAGATACAATACAACCTATATTCAGGGTGTAGGGCTGGGTTCACTCACAGATTCACTTACTTCGGTCAAATATAATGTGTTTGATAACAAACAAATTACTATGAAGGAACTCCTGAATATTCTGGATAAAAATTTCGAGGGATATGACGATATAAGGAAAAATTTCATTGATGAGACGCCGAAATACGGAAATGATGAAGACTATCCGGATGATCTGGCAGTAGAAATTTTTAATATATTCCATGATTCGGTGAATGGCAGGAAAGGCCCGAGAAAGAGTTTACACAGGATAAATATGCTTCCGACAACATCGCATGTTTACTTTGGAAGTGTGATTGGTGCACTCCCTGATGGAAGGAAAAAAGGTGAGCCACTATCCGAGGGTATCTCTCCGGTTCAGAGTGCTGACAGGAAGGGCCCATCCGCAGTTCTTAAATCAGCGTCGAAGATCGACCACCTCAAAACGGGAGGGACTTTATTGAATCAGAAGTTCACACCCACATTCTTTAAGGATGAAAATTCATTAAACAAGATCATCAATTTAATAAGAGGATATTTCCGTCTCGATGGCCACCATATTCAGTTCAACGTTGTTGATGCATCAACCCTAAGAGAGGCAAAGAGAGAACCTGAGAAGCACAGGGATCTGATAGTAAGGGTTGCCGGATATAGTGATTACTTTGTTGACCTTGTTGAAGAACTTCAGGATGAGATCATAAGAAGAACAGAACATGAAGCAGTATAAGGACCTGTTTGCCCAGGCTGGCCTTCTCTATTCAGCAGCTATATGGGGATCAACTTTTTTTCTGGTAAAGAGTGCACTGAATCACATTTCACCCCTGGCATTGATCGCATACCGTTTCCTGATCGCCGCTTTTCTTATGTTCATCTTTTTAAAGGTGAAGAAGAAAGAATTATTCAGGGATGCAGGTAAAGGATTGATACTCGGAATAATACTCTGGGTGATTTATTTTCCTCAAACGTTGGGCCTGAAATTCACAACAGCTTCAAATTCAGGATTTATAACCGGCCTTTTTATTTTATTTGTCCCAATTGTGGGATGGCTTTTATTTAAAAGGATTCCGGAATTGAAGAAGATCTTTTCAGTTGTTTTAGCTTTGGCCGGGCTTTGGATACTGACCGGTGGCCCCGGGAAAATTAATTATGGTGATACTTTAACTCTCATCACAGCAGTGGCATATGCATTTCACATTCTTTATGTCGGGAAATATATGGCGAGCGGTTCTGACCCTTATATTTTAACATTTCAACAATTTCTTTTTGTAGGAGTATTTTCTCTGGCAGGGTCATTGTTTTCCGAAGGAGGACTTACCTGGTCGTCCGATTCAGTATGGTGGATCATTGTCTTTCTTGCGGTATTTCCGACTATGTCTGCATTTCTTATTCAGATGGTATCACAAAGGTTCACTTCCCCTTTAAGAGTTGCGATCATTTTTTCGATGGAACCTGTATTCGCAGCGGTATTTGCCTGGACCATTGGAGGAGAACACTTTGCTCTCCACAGAGGCATCGGCGGGTTGATCATAGTTGCAGCAATACTTGTATCTGAACTCCCAACTTTAAAAAAAGAGAGATCTCAACCCTGAGTGTATATTATTCAAAACTATTTTTTTAATTATTTGTCTGATTTACTGTAAAGTTTTTCATGACAATCGGGACAGATACTGTGACTGAATGCTGCATCTGAGTGATCTTTTATGTATGACTCAAGTTGGTTCCAGTAACCTTTATCATCCCTTATCATCTTGCAATTCGAACAGATAGGGAGCAGTCCTGACAGCAGTTTTACATCTTTGACGGCATCTTTGAGCTCTCTGATCAGTTTTTCCCTCTCCTTCAGACTGATATATTCTCTGATCTTAGAATAGAAAAGATATCTGGAGATTACCCATGATAAGAATATGAAGGCGATGAGATTTATCCTCTGGTTAATAACGACTCCGGGTTCAAGATCAACCAGGTTTATTGTAATATAAAGCAGAGCCAGGTTTGCAAAATAGAGGAAAAAACTAAAGATATTGAATAATAATGAAACTATGGACAAGGTGAAGATAGTCCCGAAAAAAACAATAATACTACCTGAGATCAATTCATCTCCGACTGCCATGAAAGTCATAAAAAGTATCAGGAGTACATAAGTTATTCTTACAAACATTTTATGATAGTGTCGTATCTCAGTATTAGAGTTTATTTTTTTGATCGAAAGGAAGAAAAAAACTGATATCGACAGTAACAATACGGCGATTCTGCTGTAAAAGACTATACCTGGGCCAATATTGCCGGATACATTTGTGCTGATCCTGTTAATATCAAAAAACAGCAATGGGATGCTAAGGATTATTACGAAAAAAGAGAATATCCGCAATCGGAGAATATTTTGAAAATAGATCTCTTTTAAAAAATTTTCCCTTTCCCCGGAGATTGAATGTAAAACAGTAAATGATTTTATTTTTTTTTGAAAAAAATTAATAATTTTCATTTGAAAAATCCGGTTCCATATCCATCCTCCATTAACTTCCTGATATTACTTTTGTCTTAACTATAATAAATTACAAGTTAAAAAACAAATTTCCCTATCTGCTTTCTGTCTCTTCTGGAGATATTAAAACAAGGGGTGTGATACTTGAGACTCATCGCCGGAATTATTGCTGCATTTTAAACAGGATTCTGATATCCTTTATCCAGCCGGAAGGCTATAAAAGATTTGAAAAGCATTGGCAGCCCGGTTAATAAGGGGATTTAGTATGAATGTGAATTTTGTTTTACTGCTCTTCTCGCTGATTATTATATTTGGATACGTTGCTGAACTCATTTTTGACCGCTTTAATATTTCTGACACTCTGCTGCTGATCTTGCTGGGTTTTATTATCGGTCCCAATGTGCTCAATTATATAAGGCCTGACTCTCTCGGGATGCTGGCCCCCTTCTTTACCACTTTCACACTCCTTTTCCTTATGTTCGAAGGGTCATTGAAACTTGATCTGAAATCTTTCTTTAAAGGGTTCTCATCGGGAGTTCTCATTGCTATATTCTTTTTCATTTTTTCCTCTGTCGGTGTGACCCTCC
>Ga0190293_1000017_pt1:47500-61025 | contig 61025 bp, 46 predicted proteins | sample 48693001_MG_FD_161671 | JGI IMG/M metagenome (GOLD analysis project Ga0190293, IMG submission 161671) | Hydrothermal vent microbial mat bacterial communities from Southern Trench, Guaymas Basin, Mexico - 4869-30-0-1_MG | ecosystem: Environmental > Aquatic > Marine > Hydrothermal...
AAGACTACAAGTTTGATAGGCTGGATGTGTAATTCCTGTAAGGGAGTAAGCTAACCAGTACTAATAGGTCGTGAGCCTTAATCATAAATTTTATATAGCTTTACTTCCGGCAAATCTAATACAGCAATATTAATGAAAGTGCGCAATATTCCCGGTGACCATAACGAAGAGGCCACACCCGGTAACATTCCGAACCCGGAAGTTAAGCTCTTCAGTGCCGATGATACTGTTCTGGCAACGGAGTGGGAAAGTAGGTCGTCACCGGGGTTTTTTTTTCAAAAAAATCCAATAATTTACATCAATAAACTAATTTCAAAGAAGCTTTAAGTCTTGACTTGAAGCACAATTTTGTGGTATAAACTAATTTAAATTCTATTTTTAGGAAGTCCAAGGAAAAATTCCAGAAAAAAAAAGAATGGGAGGTAATATTTGCCTACAATAAATCAACTAATACGTTTTGGTAGAAAGAGGAGTAAAGGGAAGAGCAATTCTCCTGCACTGGAGAACTCTCCTTTTAAAAGGGGTGTTTGTACAAGGGTTTTTACTACAACACCAAAGAAGCCCAACTCTGCGCTGAGAAAGGTTGCAAGGGTCAGACTTTCGAACGGAATGGAAATTTCTGCTTATATTCCGGGCGAAGGACACTCTTTACAGGAGCACTCTATAGTTTTGGTAAGAGGTGGAAAGATCAAGGATATTCCTGGTGTCAGATATCATATCGTCAGGGGAACCAAAGATGCTACCGGTGTTGAGAACAGGAAGAGGGGCAGATCAAAATACGGTACCAGAAGGCAGAAGGCAGGATAAAACTATAGGAGATCATTATGCCCAGGAAAAAAACAGATAAGAAAAAAGAAATTGTTCTTGATCCCGTTTATAATTCTTCTATCATTGCAAAACTTATAAATAATGTTATGCAGGACGGGAAGAAAGCTCTTGCTCAGAAGATTGTTTACGGAGCAATGGACGTGATAAAGGATAAAATGAAAGAGGATCCTCTTAAGATAGTAGTTAAATCTATTGATAATATAAGACCTCAGGTCGAAACAAGGTCCAGAAGGGTTGGTGGTGCTACATATCAGGTCCCGATGGATGTCAGGAAAGAGAGGTCATATTCTCTCGGTCTGAGATGGTTGATCAGCTACGCCTCAGAGCGTGGAGGTAAATCTTTTCAGGATAAACTCGTTGGTGAGATCCTTGACGGTTATGGAGAAAAGGGTGGAGCTATGAAGAAGAGAGAAGCCGTTCATAAGATGGCTGAATCAAACAGGGCGTTTGCCCATTACAAATGGTAATTGGATAAATGAGTAAAATTTCGGTAGAAAAAATCAGGAATATTGGTTTTATGGCACATATAGATGCCGGTAAAACCACTACTACCGAGAGAATACTATACTATACAGGAGTCACCTATAAGATGGGTGAGGTTCATGATGGAACTGCAGAAATGGACTGGATGGATCAGGAGCAGGAACGTGGTATTACGATCACATCAGCTGTTACGACCTGTTTGTGGAATGACTACAGAATTAACATTATCGACACTCCGGGTCATGTAGATTTTACTGCAGAAGTTGAGCGTTCTTTGAGAATTCTTGATGGAGCAGTAGTTGTTTTTTGCGGAGTCGGAGGGGTTGAACCTCAAAGTGAAAAAGTCTGGCATCAGGCCAACAAATATAAAATTCCCAAAATTGCATATATTAACAAGATGGATAGGATTGGATCTGATTACTCTGATGTTGTGCTTGAGATCGAAGATAAATTTGGAGCCGATACACTTCTACTTCAACTTCCCCTGGGAGCCGAGGATAAATTTCAGGGAGTGATCGACCTGATAACCATGAAAGCTTACAGGTTTAGTGATGATTTTACTCAGGTTGATTTCGAAACGATCGAGATTCCGGAAGAATATTATGAGCAATCACAGATGTACCGTGAAAATCTTATTGAAAAACTTGCAGAATATGATCTGGAGTTGATGGAATTGTTTCTTGAAAAAGAGGATATCCCTGAAGAGCTTATAAAGAAGGTTGTGAGAAATCTCACTCTTTCACTTGAAGCGGTTCCGGTTTTAATGGGGTCATCATTCAAGAACAAAGGCGTTCAGAAATTGCTGGATGCAATAGTGGATTATCTCCCCTCTCCAAAAGACAAAGGGAGTATAAACGGTGTTATTCCGAAATCCGGTAAATTTGTGGAGCGTGAACTTTCTGATAGCGAACCTTTTTCAGCTTTGGTTTTTAAGATAATGACAGATAAGCATGCAGGACAGCTTGTTTACTTCAGAGTATATTCAGGTGTTATGAAAACAGGATCAATGGTCTATAACTCAGTAAAGAAAGAAAAAGTCAGGATTAACAGGCTTCTGAAAGTTCATTCCAACAAGATGGAAGAAATTAAAGAAGTCCATTCTGGTGATATTGCTGTCACTGTCGGGTTGCCCGGAGTTTCAACCGGAGATACACTTTGTGATGAGAGAAATCATATTGTTCTCGATACCATAACTTTTCCCGAGCCTGTTGTTTCAGTAACCATAGAGCCTAAACTAACTTCAGGTCATAAAAAACTGGAAGAAATATTACAGAAACTTATGGTCGAGGATCCAACATTCAGAGTTGAAACAGATCCCAATACCGGTCAGACTCTGATATCCGGAATGGGAGAGCTTCATGTTGAGGTGTTGAGAGAGAGGATCAAAAGAGAGTTTGGAGTTCTTACTAAAATAGGAAAGCCCAGGGTAGCATACAGAGAGACAATAAGAGAGACTGCTGTTGGAGAAGAAAAGTATGTTAAGCAGGCAGGCGGAAAGGCCCAGTATGGACATGTTGTTCTGAAGCTTGAGCCCTATGCCGGTGAATCAAAGTACAAATTTAATATTAAAATAAAGCAGGGGACAATCCCTGCGGAGTTCTATAAGTCAATTGAATCCGGAGTTAAGGAAGCAATGGAGTTGGGTACTCTCGCAGGATTTCCTGTAATTAACATTAACATATCTTTGATGGATGGATCTTACGATTCAGATGATTCAAGTGAAATGGCCTTCAAAGTAGCCGCATCAAAGGCTTTTCACAAAGCATTCAGAAACGGGAAGCCCATTCTTCTTGAGCCTGTTATGAAAGTTGAGCTCACAGTGCAGGATGAATATCTAGGTGAAGTAATAAATGATTTTAATGCCAGGGAAGGAAAGGTCCTTGGAATAGAACTTAAGAACGGACTACATAATGTCGATGGTGTTGCACCGTTGTCGTCAATGTTCGGATATGCAACGGCTCTCAGGACACTTAGTCAGGGAAGAGCGAACTATTCGATGGAATTTTACAAGCATGAAAGATTAACAGACAAGAAGATGGATAGAGTTTTTAAAAATCAATTAGGAATTTATTCATATCTTTAGGAGGAATTATGAGCAAGGAAAAGTTTGACAGGAGTAAGCCCCATTTAAACATAGGGACAATAGGCCATGTAGACCATGGTAAGACCACACTGACAGCGGCGATAACCAAGGTGTTGAGCAAGAGTGATACATCTAATGTTGAATATCGTGATTTTTGGAGTATTGATAATGCTCCAGAAGAGAAAGAGCGTGGAATTACAATTCAGATAGCCCATGTTGAATATGACACGAAAGAGCGTCATTATGCTCATATAGATTGCCCGGGCCATGCCGATTATATCAAGAATATGATCACAGGTGCAGCTCAGATGGATGGAGCAATACTTGTAGTTAGTGCAACAGACGGCCCAATGCCTCAGACCAGAGAGCATATTCTTCTTGCCCGTCAGGTTAACGTTCCTTCGATGGTAGTGTTTATGAACAAAGTAGATATGGTAGATGACGAAGAGATACTTGATCTGGTAGAGCTTGAGATCAGAGAACTATTAACAGAATACGGATTCCCCGGAGATGATATTCCGGTAGTACGTGGAAGTGCCTTGAAAGCAATGGAAAGTGACGAAGCACCAGATGCAGAGTGGAATAAGAACATAATGGAATTGATGGATGCCGTAGACAGTTATATCGAATTGCCGGCAAGACCTATTGATCAGGATTTCATACTTCCGATCGAGGATGTATTCACAATAAGCGGTCGTGGAACAGTTGTGACCGGCAGAGTGGAGAAAGGTATAGTTCATGTAGGAGATGAGATAGAGATAGTCGGAATCCGTGATACCCGTAAGAAGGTAGTAACCGGAGTTGAGATGTTCAAGAAACTTCTTGATGAAGGTAGAGCCGGAGATAACATCGGAGTACTTTTACGTGGAACTAACCGTGAAGATGTAGAGCGTGGAATGGTTCTTGCGAAAGCCGGCAGTATAACCCCTCATACAAAGTTCAAAGCAGAAGTATTCGTATTGAGCAAAGATGAAGGTGGCCGTCATACTCCTTTCATAACCGGTTATCGTCCCCAGTTCTTTTTCCGTACAACAGATGTTACAGGTAGTGTAACTATGTCCAAGGGAGTTGAGATGGTAATGCCCGGAGATAATGCTACATTTAATATAGAATTGATCACTCCGATAGCAATGGAGAAGGGTCTTAAATTTGCTATCAGAGAAGGTGGAAGAACAATAGGAGCAGGATCTGTTACAGAGATCATTGAGTAAAGATGGGCAAGAGCGATAAGAGGATTCAATTACAGTTGATGTGTACGGAGTGTAGTGAGAAAAACTACTCAACGATAAAAAACAAATCTAATACTACGGATAAGCTGAATTTAAGTAAATATTGTTCCAGATGTAGAAAGCATACACCCCATAAGGAGGTAAAATAGGTCAGTAGTTCAATTGGTAGAGCACCGGTCTCCAAAACCGGCTGTTGGGGGTTCGAGTCCCTCCTGGCCTGTTTCTTTAAAAAATGAAAAGAAAAAATATATTTAAGCGGATAGGGGAATATTTAAAAGATATTAAGGGAGAGTTGAAAAAAGTCACCTGGCCGACAAAAAATGATCTAATCAAAACGACAATTGCCGTTCTGGTGTCTTCATTAATTTTCGGTGTGTTTCTTTTTATTGTTGACATGATATTCTCAAGAGTTATTAACAGTATTATCGGTGCATTTAAATAAGGATCATAATGTCTAAACAGTGGTATATTATACATGTTTTTTCTGGTGCGGAAGAGTTTGTTGTGAAGGCACTTAATGAGAAAATTAAAAAATTTAAACTTGAAGAAATTATCACCGAAATTGTAATCCCGAAAGAAAATGTTATCGAGATCAAGAGCGGAAAAAAGATAATCAGTGAAAAAAGGTCTTTTCCAGGCTATATACTTATAAAAATGGAAATGAACGACAAAAACTGGTACTTTGTAAGAAATACACCAAAAGTTACCGGGTTTGTGGGATCAGGGAAAAAACCGATACCTCTTTCAGAAAAGGAAGTAGCAACAATTCTTAAACACATTGAAGTGACGCAGGAAACCCCGAAACCAAAATATCATTTTGATGTAGGTGATGCTGTTAAGATAATTGATGGCCCATTCCTGAATTTTAATGGAGTTGTTGACGATGTACAGGCTGAGAAGAACCTGCTTAAGGTTATTGTGACAATATTTGGAAGACCAACTCCGGTAGATCTGACAATATTGCAGGTAGAAAAAATTTAGGAGAGAATTATAATGGCAAATCCAAAAGAAAAAAAAGTAGAAACAACCTTCAAGCTGCAGTTGCCAGCAGGTAAGGCTACACCGGCACCCCCGGTAGGCCCGGCTCTGAGTCAGCATCAGCTTAATATAATGGAGTTTGTAAACCAGTTTAATAAAGCTACTGCTAAAATGGAAGATGGAATGATCGTTCCGGCAGAAGTGCTGGTCCACCCTGACAAAACTTTTACTTTAATATTAAAAACTCCTCCTGCTTCATACTTATTAAAAAAAGCAGCAGGAATTATGAAGGGTTCAGGAGAGCCGAATAAAACAAAAGTCGGTATAGTATCAAGGAAGCAGATCGAAGAGATTGCTGCAATTAAATTGGAAGACCTCAATACTGATGATATTTCTCAGGCTGCACTTATTATTGAAGGATCTGCCAGAAGTATGGGCCTGGAGGTAAAAAAATGAGCAAGCAGGGGAAAAATTATAGAGAGAAAAAGAACTCTGTAGAGGACAAATTGTATACGGTTGAGGAAGCGATTGAATTATTGAAAGGTTTTAAGTCCCCAAAGTTCAACGAGTCGGTGGATATTGCAATCAGGCTGAATGTGGATCCGAAATATCCCGAGCAAATGGTCAGAGGTACGATCGTACTCCCACACGGAACCGGGAAAGCAAAAAGTGTACTGGTTATTGCCTCAGGTGAAAAACAGAAAGAGGCTGAAGAGGCGGGTGCTGATTTTTTTGGCGGAGAAGAGATGGCTGAAAAGATCCAGAAAGAGAGTTGGACAGATTTTGATGTATTGGTTGCAACTCCCGATATGATGGGTAAGCTTGGAAGACTTGGGAAAGTTCTCGGTCCGAAGGGATTGATGCCGAGTCCGAAAGCAGGTACCGTTACTTTTAACATAAAAGAGGCAGTCACAGAAATTAAAAAAGGAAGAATTGAGTATAGAGTGGATAAGACAGGAATAATCAATACAGGCCTTGGTAGGATTTCTTTTGAGTCTGCCCAGCTGGTAGAAAATACAACTGAATTATTAATCGCAGTGCTTAAGGCAAGGCCTGTAAGCTTGAAAGGGAAATATGTGGAATCTGTTTTTATTAGTTCGACAATGAGCCCTTCTGTAAAACTTGATATTCAGCAGTTTGAAAAGAATTAGGAGAGACTTATGCCGACTAATAAAGTATTAGAGCAAAACAAAAAGAAAGTAGATGAGATCGGTGCAATATTCGGTAATTCAGGTGTTTATTTCATTGATTTCCGTGGGTTGAACGTACCTGAAATGCAAGACCTCAGGGGGAAAATCAAGAAAATTGATTCAGGGTTCAAAGTAATAAAAAACAGGTTGATATTAAAGTATATTGAGAAGGAAAACAAAGAGTTCGGGAGAGATTTGTTTAGTGGTCCGACAGCAGTTGCCTACTCAGATGAAAAAATCATTGAAGTTGCTAAAATATTATCTGATTTTGAAAAGGAATCAAAGAAAATCAAGATTAAATTTGGTTTTATTGATGATAAATTTTTGGAAGAAAGTGAGATAAAAAGCTTGGCAAAACTGCCGGGTAAGGACCAGCTCATGGCCCAACTCGCTTTATCAATTGTATATCCATTGAAGAAAATGGGGATGGCTTTTTCATCACCATTAAAAAATATGCTGATTTTAATGCAAAATTTAAAAGATAAAAAGGAAAAGGAGGAAGTGAACAATGGCTGAAATGAAAAAGGAAGACTTCTTTAAACATCTGGACAAGTTAACTGTACTTGATCTTGCTGACTATATCAAAGAATTCGAGGAAAGATATGGAATTAAAGCTGAAATGGCAGCAATGCCGGCTGCAGGTGCAGCAGCTCCAGCAGCAGCAGAAGCTCAGTCTGAAGAAAAAACAGATTTCGATATCATTCTCAAGAGTGTTGGCGCGAAAAAGATAAATGTTATCAAAGCTGTAAGAGAAGTTACAGATCTAGGTTTGAAAGAAGCAAAAGAGGTTGTAGACAAAGCTCCCGGTGAGATTAAGAAAGGGGTTTCAAAAGAAGAAGCAGAAGAGATTAAAAAGAAATTTGAAGATGTAGGGGCAGAGATAGAAATAAAGTAGATGCATCAAACCCGGAAGTCTGTAAAAAATAATTTTAAAGGATAAGTATGCCAAAAAATAATAAGTATATCAATAGAATAAGTTTCTCAAAAATTAAATCTCCTATTGAGATACCAAACCTTCTGGACGTTCAGATAAAGTCATATAATACTTTTCTGCAGATAGATGAGCTTTCAGAGAAAAGAAGAAATATTGGTATTGAAGGGGCGTTTAAGTCTATCTTCCCGATATCGGATTTTAAAGAGACTGCTATTATCGATTATGAATCGTATTCACTTGGGGATTTTTCATGCAAATGCGGAAATCTTGAAGGTGAAGATCTTTCTAAACCAACATGTAGTAAATGCGGTTCGGTTTTGAAGTCAAACGTAAAAGCAGGCACTAATTCGATTTGTCCGGAATGTCTCAGCAAGGGGACTGTTGAGCACAAGATGTGTGAAAAATGCGGAGACAGAGTCAGGTTAAAGATCAAGTATTCACCTGAGGATTGTCTGGATAAAGGATTTGATTATTCGATCCCTTTGAAAGTAAAACTTAGACTTGCTCTTTATGATGAAGACAAAAAAGGTGAAAAAGTAATCAAGGATGTTAAAGAGCAGGAAATATTTTTTGGCGAAGTACCATATATTACGGACAGGGGAACTTTCATCATTAATGGCACAGAGAGAGCTGTTGTATCTCAATTGCAAAGATCTCCCGGCGTCTATTTTCTTCCCGGGAAATCGAGAGGTGAGTTCAGTGCAAAGATAATTCCTGCAAGGGGAGCATGGATCGAGATCGAGGAAAAGTTACATCTTCTTCAGATCAGGTTAGATAAAAAAACCAAAAGGATCAATGTAACAACATTTCTTAAAGCAATGGGACTCAGTGATGATTATGAGATAATTAATAGTTTTTACTCTGTTGTGCCGATGAAGGTGGAGGATGGAATCTTCTATATGAAGAATTCCAGATTTCTGAAAGATAACAAACTTACAGCACCAGTTGTAGATTCAAAAGGGAAAAAACTTCTTGATACTGGTACAAAGTTAATGATCAAACATATCACGGATATTGATAAAGCCGGAATTGAGTATGTCCCGGTTGATGTTGAATTGATTGAAGATATGTATTCTGCTGTTGATCTTGAAGAGATTTTAAGAAGTAATGAACTTATTACTACAACTCAAATAAAGAAACTTAGAAAAGCGGACAGAACTTTTTCTGTCTTCTTCCCTGAAAGTGAAGAAGAGGAGTTCGGACCGATAATTGCTCATACTTTGAGAAAGGATAAGAAAAAGAAAGACATAGAACTTACTGAAAAGGTTGTTATCCAGTCTGAGGATGATATTGAGGACAGAGTTCCAAAGAATCAAAGTGATGCTTTTATAGAGATTTTTAAAAAACTCAGACCTGGTGAACCTGTAACATTGGAAGGATCAAAGAAATTTTTTGAAAATATGCTGTATGATGCAAGACGTTATGACCTTTCTTCAGTTGGCAGGCTTAAGCTTAATATTAAGCTTGGACTTAAAGAGGATAATAAGCAGAACACTTTTGTTCTCACCCTCGACGACGTTGTAGATATTCTTAAATATTATTTAAGGCTTAAATATGACAGATCGCAAAAAATGTCCGTAGATGATATCGATCACCTTGCTAACAGAAGAATAAGAGGTGTAGGTGAGCTTGTCGAGAATGCATTCAGGATAGGACTTTTAAGACTCGAAAAGATAATAAAAGAAAGAATCACAAATGCAGAGGATATTTCAGTTCTGCTTCCAAGAGAGTTGATCAACACAAAACCTGTATTTGCTGCAATCAAAGAATTTTTTGGAACTTCTCAGCTCTCTCAATTTATGGACCAGACAAATCCTCTTGCCGAGACTACTCACAAACGGAGGATATCAGCGTTGGGTCCCGGAGGGTTGAACAGAGAAAGGGCTGGTTTTGAAGTAAGAGATGTCCATTCATCACATTACGGAAGGGTATGTCCCATTGAGACTCCTGAAGGTCCTAATATTGGACTTATCTCATCGTTTACTACTTATGCCAGAGTAAATGATTATGGTTTCATTGAGACACCTTTGAGGAAAATTCTTAACGGCAAAGTTACTGACCATTTTAAAATTCTCCATCCCGGAGCTTCAGATTATTCTCTTAATGATATTGTTGAAGAAAGTGAACTTGAATCTCTGATAGCTAAGCTGAAAAAAGGGAAAAAGGAATTACCCATATTTACCTATCATGCTTTTTATCTTACTGCATGGGAAGAGGAAGGTTTTGTAATTGCTCAGGCAAATGCAAAATTTGATAAGACAGGGAAATTTCTTACCAATCGGATTAATTCAAGAAAGGGAAATGAAACTATGCTTTGTGATCCTTCAGAATTGGATTATATTGATATTTCACCGAAACAGATAGTCTCTGTTTCCGCATCCCTTATACCATTTCTTTCTCACGATGATGCAAACAGGGCTCTTATGGGCTCTAATATGCAGCGTCAGGCTGTTCCGCTGGTAACTCCAAAAGCTCCGATAGTGGGTACAGGAATGGAATACAAACTGGCAAAGGATGCTGGCAGTGTCATTGTATGTAAAAGGGCCGGGACAGTAATGAATTCTGATGCGGAAAGAATAATTGTTAAAGTTGATAGCAATGAAAAAAAAGGATCAGTTTCTGATATTTCCGCTGATCTTTATGAATTAAAGAAATTCAGAAGATCAAATCAAAATACTCTTATTAATCAAAGGCCGCTTGTAAAAGCAGGAGATAAGGTTGAAGAGGGCCAGGTTTTGTGTGATGGCCCGGGAACTGACAAGGGTGAGCTTGCATTAGGCCGGAATGTACTTTGTGCATTTCTCCCATGGCGAGGTTATAACTACGAAGATGCGATAATTCTAAGTGAAAAACTTGTAAAAAATTCTGTGTTCAACTCAATTTATATTGTTGAAGAATCGATAGAAGCAAGAGAAACAAAACTTGGTAAAGAAGAGATTACACCTGATATCCCGGGTGTTTCCGAATCCAGTTTGAAAAATCTTGATGAGAACGGAATAGTAAGAATTGGAGCAAAGGTAAAACAGGGAGAAATTCTGGTTGGCAAAGTGTCGCCCAAGGGTGAAACTCAGCTTACTCCTGAAGAAAAGCTTTTGAAAGCAATATTCGGAGAACAGGCCTCTGATATAAAAGACACATCATTATATTGTCCTCCGGGAGTTGAAGGGACTGTTATTGATGTTAAAATTTTTACAAGAAGAGGAGTTGATAAAGGAGCAAGATCGCTGGAAATTGATGATCTTGAGATTAAAAAACTGGAAAGATATGAAAATAATGAAAAGAAAATCCTCCAGTCTCATAAATATGAAAAGATAAGGCTTGCTTTATCTGGAAAAACTCTTAAAAAGAATATTACCATTGAATCAGAGAAGATAAAAAAAGGGAGCGTTATTCCTGAAAAGATTCTGGTTGATCTTAACGAAGATGTTATCTCTTTATTGAAAAAAGGACTTGGTGACAAGGAAACAGAAAAAATCAATGAGATAGAATCAAAAACCAGATTGTATATTGATGCTCTAAAGAGGGAAAAATTTGAAAAGATCGAAATGATAAAGAAGGGTGATGATTTTGCTCCTGGAATTATTAAGGTTGTTAAGGTATTTATTGCGGTTAACCGATCAGTTTCTGTTGGTGACAAAATGGCCGGAAGGCACGGAAACAAGGGTGTTGTTGCAAGGATCCTTCCTGAAGAGGATATGCCTTTCCTGGAAGATGGTACACCGGTCAATATTATACTGAATCCTCTGGGTGTCCCTTCAAGGATGAATGTCGGACAGATCCTGGAGTTGATCCTCGGCTGGGCCGGTAAAAAACTTGGGGAGCATTTTGAAACACCGGTTTTTGATGGTGCAACAGATAAAGAAATAGAGAGTTATATGTCTAAAGCCGGACTCCCGGCAGATGGGAAAGTTGTTCTCTACGATGGAATTACAGGGGAAACTTTCCAAAACAAGATAACCGTTGGATATATGTATATCATGAAACTGGAACATATGGTGGATGACAAGATCCACGCAAGATCAACGGGACCATATTCACTGATCACTCAGCAGCCTCTGGGCGGAAAAGCACAATTCGGAGGACAGAGAGTAGGTGAGATGGAAGTTTGGGCTTTCGAAGCCTATGGGGCAGCATATCTGTTACAGGAAATATTAACAATAAAATCCGATAATATAAGTGGTAGAAATGATATATACTCAGCGATTGTTAAGGGCACAATGGAATTCAAACCTGGTATCCCGGAGTCTTTCAATGTTCTTATAAAGGAATTGAAGAGTCTCACTCTCAATATGGAATTGATCAAGAAGGAAAAAGGGAGTGATGAGGAAAAGGTTGCTGAAAACATAGCCAACATTTCTTAAAGGAGAGGAATAATAATGCAAAGGATTAGAAAAGATAAGCCTGAAGTAAATGTTATGGATTACGATAAGGTAAGAATAAGCATCTCTTCTCCGGATACAATAAAGGGATGGTCATCAGGTGAAGTTACAAAGCCTGAAACAATTAATTATAGAACTTTCAAACCGGAAAGAGATGGCCTGTTCTGTGCGAAAATATTCGGGCCGACACAGGATTTTAGCTGCCTTTGTGGGAAATATAAGGGGTTGAAATACCGTGGGATTATTTGTGAAAAATGCGGCGTTGAAGTAACACTTTCTTCGGTAAGAAGGGAAAGGATGGGGCATATCGAGCTTAATTCCAAAGTTGCCCATATCTGGTTTTTTAAAGGAGTACCTTCAAGAATTGCCGTATTACTTGAAATAACCGGAAAAGCTCTTGAAAATATAGTTTATTTTGAGAATTATATTGTTACAGATCCCGGAGAGGCACCAAATCTTAAAGAGAAACAGGTGCTCTCTGAAGAAGAATATATGGATCTTGTTGAGAAATATGGTTCAGATTCATTTAAGGCTGGGATTGGTGCAGAAGTTGTTTACGAACTTTTAAAAAATATAGATCTGCAGAAGGAAGTAACAGATCTTAAATCAAGACTTAGTGTTGAAAAATCAATTCAGAAAAAGAAAATTATGGCAAGACGCCTGAAACTTACAGAAGATTTTTTTAATTCCGGTAACAGACCTGAATGGATGATACTTGACATAGTTCCGGTACTACCGCCGGATCTGAGACCTCTAGTAAGACTTGACGGAGGAAGATTTGCTTCTTCTGATCTTAACGACCTTTACAGGCGTGTCATAAACAGAAATAACAGATTAAAAAAATTACTCGATCTGAAAGCTCCTGAACTTATCATCAAAAATGAGAAAAGGATGTTGCAGGAATCTGTTGATGCATTATTTGATAACCAGAAAAGAAATAAGAGTTATATGAGTTCTCAGAAAAGGCCTCTTAAATCTCTATCAGATTCTCTTAAGGGCAAGCAGGGTAGATTCAGGCAGAACCTTCTTGGAAAAAGGGTTGATTATTCAGGAAGATCAGTTATCGTTGTTGATCCGAAATTAAAGCTGGAAGAATGTGGACTTCCTAAAAAAATGGCTATCGAGCTGTTCAAGCCATTTATTTATAATAAACTTGAGAAAAAAGGTGTTGTAACAACTTTACGGGTTGCAAGAACATGGGTAGAAGAAAACAGAACTGAAGTCTGGGATGCTCTTGATGAAGTAATTAAAGAACATACTGTCCTCCTGAACAGAGCTCCAACTCTTCATAGACTAGGAATTCAGGCATTTAAACCACATCTTGTTGAGGGAAATGCAATTACTCTTCATCCAATGGTATGTCCTGCATTCAATGCAGATTTTGATGGAGACCAGATGGCAGTTCATGTTCCTCTCTCTCT
>Ga0190293_1000018_pt1 | contig 59752 bp, 70 predicted proteins | sample 48693001_MG_FD_161671 | JGI IMG/M metagenome (GOLD analysis project Ga0190293, IMG submission 161671) | Hydrothermal vent microbial mat bacterial communities from Southern Trench, Guaymas Basin, Mexico - 4869-30-0-1_MG | ecosystem: Environmental > Aquatic > Marine > Hydrothermal vents >...
GGCGGATCGCTGCATCCTGGCGGATCGCTGCATCCTGGCGGATCGCTGCATCCTGGCGGATCGCTGCATCCTGGCGGATCGCTGCATCCTGGCGGATCGCTGCATCCTGGCGGGTCTCTTTCTTCTGTCGCTCCTGCGACATGGCGGAGCGGTGCGCTTCGCACACCATTACAAGTAGTCCCCCTCCCCTTCCCTGGTTGGCGGCGTGTGGAACACTCGTCGCCGGAGACTAGATCATCAGCTATGGAATTGCGGAGTTTGAGGACTCTCAACACGCTTTGTATCGACACTGTGTTGGGAGAGAGGGCCGCGCCGCGCCTGGCTGGGCCGGGGTAAATGACAGAAGAGACTGGAATTGGTTCTGTTTGTAGACTGGATCTGTTCTCGTGCTTAGGCCGATCTCAGGGTCAAACGCTCAGCAGCTATGGAATTGCCTTAAATTGGGACTCTCTGCTCGTTTGTTCTAAATGGAGAACATTGAACTTAGGAGAGATTGTTCTCAATGGAGGATATTTAGGGAATACGATCGTGTGGTGATAATCCTGGGAGATGGGATAAGTGAACAGAATCGTATGAATTGTTTCAGAACGGAACTGCTAATTTCTTTTTCTTGATTTGCTATGGCTGAATTCTGACTGATTTAAGACATAGAACATAAGAACTTCAATGAACTAAAATAAATACATGAGTATATCTCATAATGAGATAACGTTGGATATGTTTGGGATATGTTTGGGATAAAAGTGGGATATGTTTGGGATAAATATAAATTATTCAGAACAGTTTGATCTTTGTAATTGTTATTGCAAAGATCTCTGATCGACTAATAGATTTTGCGGGACTATTGGGGGGTGTATAGTTTTGCGGGACTATTGGAGAGGATGAGCCGCGCTAGAGGAGTAACGCGGCTCATAACAAAGGATAGGAAGAGAATTAGGACTATATAATTTTGCGGGACTATCAGCTAGGTTGCACCTCGACATCACGGAAGATCGGTTGCTTCTTTTTCCGCTTGTTGAGCCGGACTCTAGGCTCGTCTGTATCAAGGCTATCACCAAACAGGTAGAGGCGCAACGAATCGTATGCTCTGGTTGAGAAAACTCCGCCTGGGCGCTTGGTTGTGGCAGTTCTTTCGTTGAGCGTTGGCCGGCCTACGTGAGCGAATAGGCGCTTTAGCTCTGGTTCGAGCTTGCCGATTAATATTGTTCGGCCCGGCTCGATTAGCTTGACTGGTGATGCCTCATCGTAGAACTCGGTGCTTAGAATGGTGACTCTCGTTTGGAGACTGTTTCCAAATGTTTGGAAGTAAACCTCGTATGCGTCGAGTATTTTTACTTTTTCATCCATGTAGTTTCCCCTTGCTTGGACCTGTTTCCTGTGGCTGCTCGTTCGCCTGGGGCGCACCCTTATGAGAAGTGCGCCCCGTTTAACGAGGAGTTCAATTATGGCCCAACCACGAAACCATATAAGGAGTATAACACATAGTCCGTATGACGCAAGTAATTAGTGCGTAATCGCTAATCTGGCGTTTTGTAGATCTTGCCACGGTATCCGGCATAGGTTATAGTGGATCTGCTCATTTCCTCTAACGAGGAAGCATGGCAACAAGTTCGATACTGGAAGTCCTCCCGGAACATCCTGGCCTCTTTCCCCTTGAGGTCGCTTTGAGCTTGTTGCTTTTGTTTTATCTACTCATAAAAGGTTGCAACATACGGACTGATACTGTATACTGTGTTGACTGAGCAAAATTAGCGAAGGGGTAATGATTATGAAAGAACATGCGAAATTATTATTTCATGAAGTGCGGCGGGGATTAACACAATCCCCACTGGTACGAGTTGATGTGCAAAAGTTTGCAGATTCGCTTGGTGTTACATTGAGATCTGCACAAAGATACATTCAAGAACTTGATATTTATAAAGGCAAAAAGTATGAAACATATAGGCGAAAGAATGATGGTAGTCGCTATTTCAAAACGCTAGATTCAATATCTTTTGGCGCTTTGATGATGGACGAAGATCATGTCTTTTCCCCTATTCCTGAAACGACAAACGACAGGAACGACAGGAACGACAGCCTTCTTAGTATATATATATATACTAAGAAGAAAAAAGAAGATCTTAAGAAGGGGCTGTCGTTTGTCGATCCTGAAACGACAGCGGTTTCAGGTAACGGTGGTAAACCGGAAGAAATTACTATCTGGTATGACGAAACTTCTGGTGCTATGCAGGAGCTTGCGTCTGCTGTTTGTCACGTCTGTAAACTGTCTGCTCTTCTTCTGCTTGATGAGGATGAATATAAGATCGCAAAGCTGTTCCGCGCTGGCGTTGAGGGACCGGCGGTTCTCGAACGATATGCTTTTGAAAATCGTCCTAATTATTGGTGGTCAGGTTTCTGGAAAGGCAGGGACAAGAACGCACGGCCGTCTATTGTTGATATTATGCAGACTTGGAAAAAATCCCATGGCTATGTCTATCATCCACATCATGCGTGGCCTGGCGTTGCTGAGATCCAAAAGACGATCAAAGCGATCATGATTGACAGTGGAGCAAAGAAGCCTAAAACTGCACTTGAGGAAATGTCAAAATACGGATACGATGAAATAGTGAACCGAATCCCTGGTGGATATATTCACATGACAAGAATGTCCGTTGACAAAATGAATATTGAAATCGCTAAGTCTGTAAGGGCGATTCGAGAAGAAGAAAAAGAGCTAATCAGGGAGTAATTAAATATGACATCAACCACGAACCATAGCCGATCCAACGGCCATACGGCCGGCGTTCAAGAAGTAGAACAGCTTCCACCACATAACTATGAAGCAGAAGAGGCGTTGCTTGGATCTATATTTATTGATTCTGATCGTTTGGCAGAACTGACGCTTACGGCCGAAGCGTTCTTCGATGGTTTTCATCGCGCCACATTCAAAGCAATTAAAAAAATTCGGGCAGCTAGACAGCCAATAGACTTCATCACTGTTGCCGACGAGCTTCGTGGTAAAGGGATTGAGAAAGAGGACAAACTTATTGGCCTATTAACGGCCGTTCCGACCTCCACTAACATCCTAGGCTACGAAGAAATTGTACTTAACCTGTATAACAAGCGGCAGATCATTGCGCTTGCGGGTCGTATGGCGACAAACGCTTTTGATGCTGAGGAAAGTACAGATGGCATTATTGCCGATACCCTGGAACGGGCGCGATCGATTGGGGCCGATAATGATAAAGACTCTCCACAAAGCTCTTACGATGTCAGTGTTGATGTCCTGGAAACACTGAGCCTAAGACGGACCGACAAGGATGCGCGTGAAAAAGCAGGATTAAAGACGGGCCTCCTCGACATGGATAGATTACTGCAGGGGATCTCTCCCGGCTCCCTTGTCATTTGCGCGGCAAGACCAGGCATGGGCAAGAGCGTCTTGGAGCAGTCGATAAGACTGAATGTCGCAAAAGTCGAGAAGAAGGTTGCTACATTCAATTTGGAAATGACTGCTGAACAATTAACTATTCGCGCCCTATCAGCCAGGATGCAGACTGACTTCAAGAGCATTGAACATCCGTTTGGCCTAAGCGATCAATATTGGGAACTACTAAACAAGTCTATTGGTGAGCTATCTGTCCTGCCTATGTTCATCGACACTTCGGCTGCGCTGTCCATTGCTCAGCTTGAATCGAAGGTACATCGGCTGTTCTCTGAGCATGGGCATTTTGATTTAATTACAATTGATTACCTCCAGCTGATGCGGGGGAAGGAGGGGGAGAGAAATAGAGTTCTCGAAGTCGGGCAGATAAGTCGCGGAATGAAGAAGCTGGCGAAAGAATTAAATACGGTGGTGTGGGCTAATGCACAGGTGAATCGCAATGTCGAGCTACGTGCAATTAAAAAACCAACTCTTTCGGATCTGCGGGAAAGCGGTGATATTGAGCAGGATGCCGACATTGTGATGTTCCTTTATCGGGATGAGTATTACAACAAAGAAACGGAGCGAATGAATATTGTCGAGATTGATATTGCCAAGAACCGCAACGGAGAACTTGGGCAGGTCGATCTTTATTTTAGTGGCAAGAAAATGATGATTAGAAATCTTTCAGTGGGAAGTATTAACTTATGAGCAACACACAATTTAATAAGCCAACACGTAGGCGCCGAAGAAAAACGGCCGACATTGAACACCAGATCCAAGTGTCTCAAGTTGCCTGGACTGAATGGCAGGGAATTATTTGGCCGGAACTCCAATCAATCTATGCTGTTCCTAATCAGGGGAAAAGGAGTGTTCAGGGCTACGGCCGTATGAAAGACGAGGGCTTGAAAACTGGACAATGGGATCTTTGTCTCCCTGTCCCCCGGCGAGGGCATGGCGCTTTGTACATAGAGAATAAAATACCGGATAATCCAAAAAGCAAACTTTCTCCCCATCAGATTAAACGCGGTAAGATCCTTTCTGATGCCGGCAATCTTTGCTATGTGATTCGCTCCTATGAAGATTTTGTTACGCTTGTCACCTGGTATTTGGGATATGAAGATCCAATGCACCCCGTTATTTTCTCGCAAGGGGAGCTGTGGGAGTATGAAATTGGCGCTGAGCTGCCATACTAAAAGGGGAAATTTATGAAACAAATAACACCTTCCAATCTCATGCCTGAGTTTACGGCAAATAACAAGCTTGTAGATACGCCACCAAAGCGGCCGTTGGCTCGCTATCCTGGAAGTAAGAATCGTATCGCTGAATGGATCATCTCTTACTTTCCTGGCTACCATGATACTTTCATTCTGCCTTATGGTGGGATGACAGCCACACTGTTCAAGAAAGCCAGATCCGGCATTGAAGTTATCAATGATCTTAATGACGACATTATTCATCTGTTTCGCACCCTGCGAAATTATGAGGATGATCTGATCCATGCCATTTGCTATACGCCATGGTCTGAGAAAAGCTTGGCTGAGGCACTTGAACCAACGGATGATCCTGTAGAACGTGCCAGGCGCTTTTTTGTTCTGCTGTGGATGTCACTTCAACCTTATGATAAGAATCCGTCTTTCCGCAGGCAGTATGTATACAGTCGTGGACATGATGGGAAAAACTCGATGGTAGCTGCGGCGAAGCTGTTCATGGATATTGACTATCTTCATGACATCGCGGGCAGATTGCGCGGGGTTGTAATCGAGCACATGGAGGCAACAGATATTATCCAGATGTACGATTATTCTCGCGCTTTGTTTTATTGTGACCCGCCCTATGTTCATTCTACTCGTAAGCGAACTGTCCACTACCTGCACGAAATGAGCGTGCAGCATCATACAAAGCTGGCAGATGTGTTAAATGAGATCTCCGGTATGGCGATTGTAAGCGGCTATGCTTGCGACTTGTACTCGGCTCTGTATGAGGACAATGGTTGGGAGCGTGTAGATCGCCTAGCCAGAACAAGCGGAAGGGACAAGGTTGAATCTGTTTGGCTTAACCCTCGTGTTATCCTTGAACTTGAAGAAGAACACGTTTCGACTGAAACGCAGTTGAGTTTATTCTAAGGAGCAGTCTATGTACGAAGAAACAAATCAGGAAACGATTGTTTATAAATGTCGCGTATGCGGTAAGGAACATGCCATAAGCGGCAGCTATATGACTGAAATCGCACAGCGTTTTATAGATCTTGGATGGGGAAACCATGCAGTAGATCGTGGTGCGCGCGTAGATTATATTGTTCTTTGCAAGGAACATAATACAGCGGATAGAGTTGCGCTCATGAGGGAGTATGGCAATGGCTAAAAAACTTAAACGAGGAACAAAGCACGGCCGTGGTAAAGGGAAATGGCGGATCGAAAGACGAAAGTATAAGAAAAAGGACGGGTCCGTGTCACATTACTGGAATTACCGTGAAAGGGCTATTCGCAAATCGTCAAGCGGCAAACGTAAGATACGCTATCGGAAGGGTGGAAAGGGACGAAAGGCAGGCAGATAATCCTTGCTTTTATTTCCTGTTGGGACTATACTCAGTACGTAATTGAGCGTTACAAAAGGGGATTAAATGGAAAAAATAGAAGATAAAGAAATAAACCAATATTTTATAAGCGGTCTGCCTATTCATGAATATGGTGTTGTCATGGTGCGGGTTGCAGATGGTACGTATTTTACAAATGTTCCTGTAGCTGTTATCCATCACTCCCCGACTGGATTTTCCTGGGGCTATGGTGGTAGCGGGCCTGCCGATATGGCACTCAATATCCTTGAGTATGTGGTAAGGTTTCTTGGTTTGGCTAAGGGAGAATCTGTAAAGGTATATTCTGGTACATGCAGCGCCGAAGCCTGGGATCTGCATCAGTCATTTAAAAGACTATTCCTTGAGGATGTTCCCAAGAACGGGGGCGTTATATCCTGGTCTGAAATTCGTAACTGGCTGTCAGTTTCTCTTGATGCCCTGCTTCCAAATCCTGTTATCCCTGAGCGTAGATTGGTTATTGCTTACCCGAAAGAATATTTTGATGATTTTATTAAAGGGCATCCTAATTCTGATACAAGATTGAGCCGGTATGCGTTTCTTGCTCGTGTAGAAGAGATGGCCATGGAGGTTGATCCTGAGATAGATGTCGTAACTGCACCTTATTCGATGGAATATTACGGCGGCTCTTTTATCATTAATGATTCGAGCGATGGAAAAAAATCTGGCGAACTGGCAAAGTATATTAGGGAAACGATCTTTAATCTGTTTTCTAATCCTGGGGAATGGCTGATAAAAAAGGGATCTATTAATGTGTGATGCTACTGTGACAATTGAAAGACCAGAGAATATTAACTCTAAAGAGGCCTATAATATGGCTACGTTATGGGCAGCATGGGAGATAATGAATGATGATACTTCTCCAACAGCCGGGTTGTCGATTAACGAAAGGCGAGCATTGCGGCGAGATAAGTTAAAAGACCTGCACAGGATTAGCAAATTGAGACTGGCAATTGATGAGATCGCTCAAGAATATCAAGTAGATATGTCAAGATACAAGTATCTGAAATAGAGAACCGGCGTGATAAAGATCTCGCCGGTGAGACTTGTTATGAAAACCCGTACGCAGCTTGATTTAATTAGTGAGACAAACCGAACAATGGGCAGCATGATTGTTTGGTTTGCTGTCTTTGTAGTTTCTTCTCTGACATATGCCTTTAGTGTTACTGATTTGTCAGATGCGGGGGCGATTGTGCTACTCTCCTCAATTTCCGTTTCTTCGTTTGTTGTGGTTCTTTATTCTTTCAGATACTCACGGATGAATGGCATGATGCGGGAAGGCGAGAAAAAAAAGTCTCCACAGAAAAAGGCGGATGACATCCTTGAATTTAGAAGCGAACAGAAAACTACTCCCGTTCGTCTTGAAACAAGTGATAAAAATCAGATTAAGATAGGCAGATATGAATACTCGCAAGCGGAATGGAGGGCGATCTATAATTCTCTTAAAGATGCAGGCTGGCATTGGAATAGGGAGAACGTTGCAGCCGCCGGTGTTATTAAATCGATCACAGCAAAAGGTGTGTTTCCGGCTTTTCAAAAGGAGCTTGTAAAGCTCAATGTTTTGAACCTTGCTGACAGAAAAATCACATCTGATGGCCGTGCGGCATTGCGTTGTGCGGCAGGGGTTAGGATCATTACAAGATGACCCCCCTACTGACTTCTGAGAAAAGCAATCCTCGCGCGGGCAGGCGAAAAGGAAATCCAGATAATGTATCCAGGAGTGAATATCCAATGGATTATCGAGTATCCGGCCCTGCGGATAGTGCAGATCGCCCCGTTGCACCTGCAACCTGGCGCGTAGGGAGTAGAACGATGACTGAGCGCACCAATGAGCGTAATAACGAAAAACTGCGTAAGAGAGCGATTCTAGAGAGAGGGCAGTATTCGACGATTGCGGCTATGGAAAAGGAAACTGGCGTGAATCGCGGAACTATTTTTAGAGTTATATATGAAAAAGGAAACTCTCCTGGCTTACGTCGTTTGTGGGGTATTCCTAAGCACCCTCGCCGGGTAAGATTGACGATTAATTGCACAGAAGATGACCTTGAACGATATGACTACCTTCGAGGGGAGATGACACGGAACGAATTTCTTGCTATGCTGTTAGATAAAGCAGTCTTTTAGCGTCGATGGTTTATTAACCATGTGCCGCTTGAGTGGCATCTACCACGAGGTACACAATAACCAAAACTGGAAACCTTTTAAAGATAGTTAATGCGTTTTGCGAATCTATCGACGCTATTCTTATGTTATTCCCGTCCATCTGATGACGCTAACAAGCTCCAGATGTTGACTTTGTTTTATCAAAACTATTTAGCCTGGGACACCAAGTAAATGAATTACTGTAAAAAATGTTATGTGAGACTAACATTCCAATTCTTGTTGAGTGTGTCGCAGAAGGGAGATGCTATTTAATCAATTGGGTTTTTTGAGTACCCATACGAAGTGGGAAGCGTGTTTTATTGGTATCAAATACGCACGTAACGAAGCAGTTAGAGCCGGTACACGCACAAGCGTACCGGCTCTTTCGTTTGAAATACAAAAAGCTGAGCTATTCGCTCAGCTTTTGTGAGGAGAAAAGAAGAAGACCATTCTGATTTCTTTACGCTAACTTCACCTATCTTTTTGTTTCAATAAAGAAGTAATGTTCTAGATCGTTTCCCCCTAATACAAAAGCAATTTCACACCGATATACCTTGCCAGCGGACAAACTATGAATGGCTGGCAAGGTAATGATATTACCGACGGCGGCAGCAGGTCCATTCGTGACATCGCCTGTCACATCTATATTATCATTATATGTATCCTTAACAACCAAGACTGGCGAGGTGGGGCCATCGCCAACATTGGATACATCAATTGTGTAGACTATAGATTCATCTTCGCCCTGCTCTTGCGTTCCTTCAACAACCTCCCTTATGTCAGACATTTTTAGCCACCGTCAGAAACAGTCAATTCATATGTGAATTGAATCGAGTCGCCATTATCAACATTAATTGCAGAAAATACGTGGCGATCCAGACAGATACCGGCAGTAGCGATATTTGCTAGAATATGCTCCGTGATAGCCTTCGTGGAGGTATAGGAGATCGTACCAACGCTCTTGTAGATTTCTCCTGATGCACCTTCCAGCTGCGTGCCGGTCGCACGAGTTTCACCATCTGTGGTTTCGATGTCAGTATCCCCGACTGCGGCGGCAGTTGTGCCAACACCGGAATCGTGGAACTTGAAATCACCCCATGCGCTATCTTCTGCGATCATCTGATCAACCATGTACTCGACAAAAGCTGTTGTGACAAGACGATAGCTGACAACTCCGTAATTTGTTACATCGCCATTAGCATGGATAACTTTGACCTTCAATTCAGAGGTCAAGGTAGGAATGCCAGAAAATCTGGTCAGTCCTTTGGCAAACCAGTTTGTGGCTCGACCAAACAGATAACCCCAGCGCGTCGAATTTTCAATGCGCCAGGCTAACGGTGCTTTCGGAGCCTTGAACAGCTTCGCAGCTACTACTCCAGAAACCCCTAGGTCAGAATTGTATGCAGACATATCATCTCCTTGAGTCAGGTATTTCCTGACTATTCAAAATCGCGATCGAATAAAGTGAAAACAAAATCGCGATCGAATAAAGTGAAAACAAACTTGCGATCGAATAAAGTGAAAACAAACTTGCGACTTCTTAATACTAAACCAAACGAACGTTCCTGCAAGGTTAGCGAAAAATTGCGTACTTGTAAGGTCAACGTTCGATATAAAATGATTGGATTGAAGTATGTTGCTATCCCTCCTGCTATGCCAAGCACCCCAACCAGGGCGGAATATGACAGTTTCACAGAGGTACCAATAAAGGTAATTGCACCAGCTAGGGCCACAGATATGGATCTGTGAATCGCACCAGAATTGGGTAAGGTGCCAGCAAACGAGAGAAAAATACCTTTGGTAATTGTCCCTGTAGACGTGATTGTTCCTGAAAGTGAAAGTATCAAATCCTTGGCTTGTATACCAATGGTTGATAACATTCCGGCATAGGAAACTGCTATATCTTTTGAGATAGTTCCGACAACTGATAATGTTCCCAGAATCACTTTTATTGGGATAGATGTGACCACACCAGACGAAACCAGGGACCCCGCAACCGATTGGTAGAACTCTTCCGTTCCTACAACCAGTTGCTTAGCTAATGATCCTGCGCTAGATAGTACACCACCAAGTGACAGTAACATCTCCTTAATGAACGTACCAACAAGAATAATTGATCCAGCTAGAGCAATGGCTATGGATCTGTGAATTGCACCTGAGCTTGGCAAGGCGCCAACAAACGAGAAAAACATTCTTTTAGTAACTGTACCTGTAGATGTAATTGTTCCGGCAAATGGAAGTGACGTATCCTTGACTATTACACCAACGGATGCCAAGGTTCCTGCAATAGATTGATAGAACTCTTCCGTTCCGACAATCAGTTGCTTAGCTAATGATCCCGCGCTGGCCAGCACGACATCAAATGTTACTGATGCCTTTTTAATAACTACGCCAGTTTTTGAAAGTACGCCTACTAAACTGGTAGAAAACTGTTTAATAACCGTCCCGGAGTTTGGAAGAGAGCCAGCCAAATTGGATGATATCAGCCTGGTCAACGTTCCCGCACTGGCGAGCGTTCCTGTCAGTGAAATCAAGACTGATTTGATTGATTCTAAAACGCCAGAAGATGCCATCGTGCCGACAAGGGAAACTAGCATTTTCTTGACAATTGATCCAGAACTGGTCACTCCTCCAGCAAGAGATGTTCTTATCTGTCTAACTACATCGCCAGTGTTGCTCAAAACTCCTGTAAAAGATACACCCGCTCTCTTCGTAACCGATCCTGCCGATGTTAACGCTCCAGCAACAGATATGGACAATGCCTTGAGAGTAACTAAGGCGCTCGAACTAGAAACAGTTCCAGCAAACGATTTAAGCGACATTTTTATCAACAAGCCAGAGTTTGTAACAGTTCCAAGAAGTCTCTTGAGTGACAATCCAGCCAATGTTCCTGTAGACGTAAGTGTACCTTCCAGTGAAATCAAGACTGATTTGATTGATTCTAAAACGCCAGAAGATGCCATCGTGCCGACAAGAGAAACTAGCATTTTCTTGACGATTGCTCCAGAACTGGTCACTTCTCCAGCAAGAGATGTTCCTATATGCCTAACCACATCACCAGCGCTGGTCAACGCTCCGGTATAAGCAAGCGCAGTCTGTTTAACGACTATTCCAGCACTTGATACCGCTCCAGCCAAAGCTCTATAGAAAATAGAAAGGGCAGTAACTACTCCTGCACCAGTTACTGTGCCTGCAAAAGATGCCGAAGTCTGCTTCACTAATATTCCAGCGCTAGTTAACACGCCTGCAAGCGCACGAAAGAAGGTACTTATTGTTGTAACAATACCGGAAGTAGCTAGCGCACCAACGTAGGAAACCGATGTCTGCTTAATAGCTGTTCCTGCGCCTGTTAACGTACCTGAGAATGCCCTAAGGAATGCCTTGGCTACCGCAAGTATGCCAGACGATGTGAAAGTGCCCGCAAATGTAGCTGTTGTCTGTTTAACCAGAGCACCCGAAGCGGAAAGAGAGCCTGAAAGCGTACGAAGAAAACTGCCTATTGTTGTAACAATACCAGAACTTGTTAGAGATCCGGTATAGGATAGCGCAGTCTTTTTAACCGCAGTTCCCGCACTAGTCAACGCCCCTGCTACAGCCCACATGTACATCAAAGCGGTAGCTACCGCGCCGGAGCTGGTTAAAGCACCCGCGCAGAATTTGAACGTATCGCGTACAATCACACCCGAACTAGTAAGCGATCCGAGATAAGTGCGGAAGAATAAGCCGATAGTTGCGGTTGTTCCAACAGAAGTAAGCGATCCTAAGACCACCTTTCTAGGGCCGATTGCAATTACGCCAGTGAAAGTAAGCGTGCCGGCTACTGATTGTGGTGTTTCTGTTCCGCCACCTCCAAGCTCAAGCACATTAAACCAGATGTCATAAGGCGATGATTCATCAACGAAAACATAGCTGATTTCGGCTGCGGCAGATGGTGTTACTGCGAGACAGGTGACGCGTAATTCTATCTTGTATGCTTCTAAGTCACCCTGTAGCCCATCGGAATCGGGATAAAATCGCCCTTCTAACGCACCTATTATTTCCCATGTCCATCCACCTGTAGGAATCGTTAAATCTGAATAAGCTGTCCAATCAGCGGTAGCCGGAGTAAACGTTTCGTCACCGAGTTTATCCCCTGAAGAATATACGGCAACCTTGCAAGGGATGTTCCCATCCCCGGCAACATATGCTCTCATTTCTACCTTATTGACCGAACCCCCTCTAATAGGTGCATTTGTGCCAAATCCCGTTAGCAGGTCTGTAGCGCTTGTCGGGTTGTTGCTATAGTCAGCATAATCCCCCGCCCCTGTCAACCCGTCAAAACCCTTTGCGTCATTTGTCCATTTCGTGTTGGAATCGACCGGTCCAAAATCAGACATGTTGACATAGTAGTTGTAAACAGGAATGGTGACGGTAATAATCGGTCCAGTAGAATCGTTGTGAACCATGCTCGCCCACGCCACCTTGACGTTATTATAATTTGCAGCATCGTCAAGAACAGTCTCGCCTGCCCATGTCGAACCGTCATACATATCATAGGCGATTTCGTTGGCATCGTTTTCATAGAAAACATATACGTCAGTGCCATTTATAAATAAACTCGGTTCTACACCCACATTGCTGTTTGTTGCTTGCGTCCCCCAGGTACTCCAAGCTTCACCTCTCACATGCATCCGAATGTAGACATATGCACTATCGAGAATATAAGCAACCCAATGATTTCCAGATGAGTCTACTGCTATTGATTGCCCAAGTCCCACCGATGCGGCATGAAGCAAGTGTGTTGTAAAAGACGTGGCGTTATTTCCATTCCCTATTGCGACATTCAGATGTTCGCCAACCGTTGGCTCTGCACGATAAGCGACAACCGGAATATTATCATAATCAATCGAAAGAGCGACGCGTGAGCAATTGTAGCTTTGCGTACGATGTACATCATAAACCGTTCCCCATGTCCCACTGACTTTGTTTATATAAGATAATGTGAAAGTGACCGCGCCGCTGATTTTCACAACCCGCGTGAATGTGATATGCGGAACGTCTGCGCTGTCAATAGCGATGGCAGTATACAGATTTGTGATCGCGGTCGGATCCTCACCAATATCCCCGACCAATGAAACGTCGGTCGTCAACCAATCATCGTTCGTACCATCTGCCCTGAACGTAGCGTAAAGCAGGGGTGACGCTTTGCCCGCGTCGGACATATAAGCGATGTGGATTATATCGTCAGAATCAATGGCTGCGCTGACTGCTCCGTAGTTCGTTCCGGTCGGCTTGTTGGCGATATCTTGTTCTGAAAAATAAGACGGAAGCGGATTATTTGTATATATCCTGAAAACCAAATCCCCATCATTCCATATAGACCAAGCGCCACTATAGTATCTGGAATCATTTCCGTCGTGAGTATTTGTAGTTTGGTCGCGATAGACATTGATATAGTTTGAAACATTCCCGTCAGAATATTTAATTGCTATACAGTATTTCGCCCCCGCCGTCGTTGCATAGGGTGTAGAAAATTCAAATAAACACATCTCTTTTGTTGCGGGAATAGATGGAATAATGAATGCATCGGAGGTGGCAATCGCCGAACCTGTTGGTTTCGCGTCAGTCCCGTATGTCCCAGTTATCTCATACAGTTCTGCATATACCCATCCTACCAGAGAGCCAACCATGCTAAGCATAAATTCACATGCAACGATCGAATTCCCATCCCCTGTAAACGCCTGTGCAGCCCCCAGAAATAAAGAACCGGAATATAGGTTGAATGCGTGCAGCGGATCGGTAACATACTCATCAGAAACAGAATATCCTTTCCAAATGTCAATACTGCTATCGCTAATATTCCGCGTGATCACATAAGGTACACCAGCGGAATTGCGAACAAGAACCCTGCCACCGTTTACGATGTCGTTCGTGTCGGCGTTGTCTAATGTGACGTCTATTGCTGCCATTTTTCTAGTTTATCTTAGTCAGATAATTGTCGAAATCCAGATCGGCTACCAAGATCGTGCCGACCTCCCAATCAAACAGATCGTGCCATTCTTGCAGGTTGTGAACATTGTAATAATCGGGATTTGGATTGTTCATGAAGATGTGAACCTGCTGCTTGAAAACGCGGTTCATTTCCGCTATCAAAGATACCGCGCCTGCATCGTCAAAGCAGCACATAAACCAACGCGAAAAACAAACGTCCCACTGATTGCGGCGCTGGTCTCCCAGCCAACTGAGAGCGTCTTGCACGATCAAGTAGGGCTGAACAATTGGGTCTGCTTGATCATACGCATACTGTGAAACGTCCACCCCCCAGGCTGCGACTCCAAGCGAACGCGCCGCCTGCACGATATAGCCGTAGGCACTGCCAAAATCGACAAACTCCTGATTCATATTGAAACGGCCGTGCAGCATAGCGGCATAGTCTGAAAACTGTTCGCCAGAATCTTCAGGGAACAAACCAGGGTCGCGCCTCATCCAACGACCATAAGACGTGTAGCCTGCATTATGGGATAGCGGGCCAACCTCTCCGTCGAAATACGACTGATCGTACTCTTCAAAAGTCAGAATGGGCATATCATTCTATCCGCTTTTTCATTTTAAATTTCCCCTGCCATATATCTTGTACACATTAGGGGCCTCCGGAATTTAATATTTATTCCTTCGCTTGAATAAAATTATTAACTATGATTCGTGCTAATACATTTGTGCCAATATATTCAGGATGTTTAATCCAAAAATAATAATCAACCTCTGCTGCAATCGCATTATCTATCATCCAGTGATGACTATCTTCCCCCGCACAATCAAATATCAATCCGTGATAAACATCATTGTTGACAATTAATTCAGCCTCGTGTCCGATTAAGTCACAGTTTGGCACAGAAAGAAATACATCGTAATCGCTTATATCTAGGGGTAGCTGCCCCCACTCCTGTCTTATTTTAATTGTACCAACCGTAGGCCGCATAGCGTAACCGCTAAGGTAGCCCACTAGAGTAAAAATAATTAAAGCAAAATTAATCATTGCAAACACCCAGGCAGGATAACCTCATTGTCTGGCCTTTGACCAGGATCGTGTATTTCACTAATCGCAGACCAAGCAGGAGTGTTTGGGTCTTGATGCTTACGCATCCATTGGACTAAACCATATCCTTTTGCATAGAAATAAAGTTCGCCTCCATTTACCCACTCGATTTCAATTACATCATTAAGGGGAATCCCAGCCATGCTTGTCCATTGTGAATACCTTTTAACCAGCTTGCGCGTATCTTCGACTTGCCCTGAGTTGGCTTCGGATTTGTTACAATTCCAATCATAGAACTGGACCCAGAGTCCTACACTAAATGATTTCCCAACCTCCATATGGCGCGGCATCCACCTTGATTTAACAGATCCTTTCGGTTCTTGTAACTGATAGAATCTGCTACCGCCTGGGCTTGTATCCCAACCACGATAAATCCAATTAGACGAGAAGAACAATTGTTCAGCATTGGCATTCTTTGTTTGCCAAAACTCGCCATCACTCTTTGATTGTGTTTGGAATCTTTCTGATCCACCATTTGCATTGGAAACCTCATACAACATTCCATTGCCACAGAGGTAATCAAGCAGATCAATTGTAGTTGGAGTTACTGAGGGCGGAGCATCTTTCCCTTCTAAAAAAGGCCATGGATCAACACATTGACCAAAGCGCCACATGGGATAGCCATTGCCTGTATCACTACGCCACAGTAAACCGAAGTGAATATGAGGGCCGGAGGAAATGCCTGTATTACCACTGAAGCCAACTATTTCGCCGGCTAAAACTTTTTCGCCAACAGATACGGGAAGGTTAGGTTTTGCATGAGCATAAACAGTATGGAATCTAACTCCTTTAACTTCATGCCTTAGATAGACGTGCCAGCCATAATTGCTAAGACTACCAGATCCGGTTCTATCTGAAGCCCAAACAACTTCTCCATCCTGAACGGCATAGTATGGCAAACCATAGCTAACTCCATAATCTATTCCTTCGTGACCAGGAAGACCATATGGTAAATAGGATTGTGGATTAGCACCAAAAACCTGTGTTACTCTATCAGTGCCGCATGGCCGATACATAAATAGATCGTCAATCGGCTGCGGCTTATTACCTTCGAAATACAAAACCTCATACTTAAAATTATTAGCCTTTAGTTCCCGTATGGTTTCTTTTTGCGATTCCAGTTCTGGATCAACAACAATCGCATAGGATTCTACATTGCCACCAAAGAGCATGGTTAATGTATCATCTAAACTTGCCGTGATCGTCCTTTTGTAATTCTGGTAGGCATAAGAACCAGCGATAACCCATTCGGTTTCCAGATGCTCCTGTGCTAATTTTAAAATAACAATCTTTGGTTTAACACCTGGCAATGGTGGGTCTGGCAGCTCTGGTGGTTCTGGCATTACTGGCTGAGGCCAGTCGCGTTTAATGACATTGTTGGATAGGTTTGTCATATAGCCGTTGATTGTTTTGCCAAGGTCTGTCCACATGGGATCTTTGTCTAATGCCCACAACGAAAACATTTTTACATTGGGTACATTTTCAAGATACCAATACATCATATCCATTATTTGCGGAGTGCCGGTATGCCATGTAGGTGCATCCCGATAATTCCAACCAAACTCGGTGATAAATATGGGGGGAGGTGTTATTCCATTCTCAAAACAAGCAGCATTAACATCGGAACATCTGCCCATAAGATATGGGATTGTATCCTTCATGATCTGCTCGCCTTGCTCATTATTCAAAGCGTATTCATGAACAGCATGAGCCAGCTTGTCTGGATGTTCTTCTATCTTTCTGAACCAGGCCAACATGCCGGGTGTACGATTATGCTCAGGCTCCGGTTCCCCTGTTGACCATCCTGGACCACAGAATTTATAACCTTGTTCCATCATTTGATCTGCGAGTTCACAAAGAAAATGACCAATCCAATTGGATCTCTCTTTGTTTAATTCGTTAATCATTTCAACATAGAAGATGTCTTTGTCTAACTCTGGAGGCCAATTCTCGTTAATCTTTTGGACATATCTTGCGGCCTCTGCCGGGATATTTGCACCATACATGGGAGCATCGTAGCCCTTTAAACATCGGTAGACACCATATCCAATAGAGCCTTTCTGGATTTCTGCCTGGAAGTCCATCATGCCAGACGTTCCATCAACGCACTTCATAGAAAGTGTTTGACTATCAGCAGCCATCTTGCGAATGTAGTCGCCAATTCCATCACAGTAACATAGAACTGACGCATGAAAACCGGCGCCAATGGAAAGTTTGCCCTTAGCCATCGCTAGACTCTTTGTCAGACGTAACCTTCTTTAATATATTATGTACGCCTTCGTATCCACTGATAGCCAATCCCGTCCCGAAGATGGTGAGTAGAATTAATTCAGCCCACACAGAAGGTTGAGCATCCCAACCGTTGTAGACTGAGATGACTAGCGCTGCTCCAAAAGCCAGCAATAATGTTGTGCCATTAATTACAATGCTCTTTGTATCCGGATCTTGGAACTTGTTGAATACTGGCTTAAGCAACTGGGTTAAGATACCTGCAATAACAGCAATCCCAACACTCTGTAATAATAAAGCTGCCACTTGTTCACTTGTCATCACGAATCTCCTTCCTTTGTCCTTTCCGAAATCTTAAATTCCTCTGTGACTAATTCAACTACTCGATCTGTTAAAAAATTTACATCATATCTTGCTAGAACTCGTCTTGTATAAAGACCAGGTGGTAAATAATGTGGAATCTTTACAGATATGGTGGAAACAGAGCAGCCAGTAGGTAAATTATCAACAAAAACAGGAGCACCATCAAAGAGTTGTCTTGTATCAAGGTTTATAAATGTTGGAAACAAGGTGGCTCCAGATGTGGTGTTTCTACAAATATCTGCGGTAATACTCATTGTTTCACCAGCATGATAGCTATTCTTATCAAGAATAAGTGGCGAATTAAGTGTTATTGGAGGATTATCCTGAATAACAAGAAAGTAGAAAAACAAAAACATAGAACATAAGGCAAACAGAAGAATTAATGCCGAAACCACATTCAAGAATTTATAGTTATGATCGCTGATCTTCATGGAACTTGCCCTCTTATTACTATTGCCAATAGAGCCGTGAGTACAGCTACTAAAACCAAACCAACCATCCCATAAACAAGTCTCTGAACCGGCTCGAATTGAGACTTGGTTACAAACTGCTCCTTGCTTTCGTGTTTTAGTTCCTTTAAATCACCTTGCATACGTTCGAGGATAATCCGCTGCTTGGTAAGCTCGATGAGAATTTCAACATTGTCTATGTCTTTATCCATACTAATATCCATTTCTCACATACCAATACTCTTAAAAACAAGGATTGCGTGGCAACCTCAAGCCTGCCCTCTCTGGGGCGCACCTGGCGTAGTATGTCAACTTGCTGTATGTCAATCTGCCCACTCGGATCTCTTAACCTGCGTATTTGATTGTACCAACAGAAGGAAGATCTCCTTGATGTGAAATGCGCCACACGTTTGACGACGTGTATTAGCGCGATTAATAAACAGATTAGCGATGCTGCCTAAATTCCCCACGCAATCCTTATCCATTACTCTGGTACCTCATTACTCTGGTACTATATCATCCCAATTGCCAGGCGGTAATAGCTCGGCCGGATAATCTGGCTCTGTTGCTGCCATCTCATCAATATAATCATTATCAACCCGTGCTGGGCCCTTCGTCGTTGTTATACCACAGTCTGAGATAGTGACAGTCCAAATATTTTGTAAGTTGGGAGTTGCTAAATGATAAACATGATACATTTCAATGGGCGGTTCAATGGGTGGTTCAATGGGTGGTTCAATGGGTGGTTCAATGGGTGGTTCATAAGGATAGATAAAATCTACATCAAAAAACGTTGCCTCTGCGGAGCTTCTCAACTCCATTCTTGCCCTATTTGCTCCAGGCGGAACTTCAATTACTTCACTAATTGAAAACTCAGTGAAGATCGTGGAAGTTACATAGTGACCCGATTGGAAATGGTCAACCCACCATGTAATCATTACTTGCCCACTCCCCTCAATTTCGGCAACAATCTTTACCTCTTCGCCGACAGTGAAAACATCGTCAACATCACCTAGCCACCGGCCTCTTTCTCCAGGATCACATATTATTGTGTACCGATCACCCTCTAGTGAAAATTCAGGAGAACCCTCATCGGAATATGGCCTAAATATCATCTGGCATCTCTTGGAGAATCGTCAATGTTCGGAACGCGTTGGGTTGGGGGTGGAGTTGGTTGTTCCGGTCTCTTTACAATATGTCCCATTTTCGATCGCATCAAACTCTCGTTCAGCATGTTGGCAATCATTTCCAACTCAAGCATGTTCGTATCCTTTTGCTGCTTAAATACCGGCACAGGCCCATTTGGCCCAACAATAATATATACTGAAAAAACAAGGTCTTTTTCGTCCATTATTCTCCTATTTCTGGAATTATTAAATCACAATCATTATATAGCCATTTTCCCCAAACATTCACTAAGTCATGTCGATTGGCTGAGTATCCAGAAGTTTCTGAGCCTCGCGATACTCGTAATCCTTCACCCATAATACCATCTGGGCGCGAAGTTTGCGTTTGCCAAACTGCGCTTTGGTTTCTGTGTTGGGTTCTTCGTCAATATCTAACTCTCGATAACCGAAATGCCCTGCAATTCCATCAATGAAACGCTGTAGGTGCTCGTCATTGATTTTGAATGTGACATCAGTGTATGTTGCCAAGTCGTTCCTCCAATTCTTCTATCCGTTGATAAAGCTCCCATAACGCACCACTATGTAGGCGCATCATGCCTGTTGTGTTAATCATTGTGTTGCCATCCGGCATTGTTTGAATCAGTCTTTGTTCTTCTAAATCATCACGGTTGTATCGCACAAAATCATCAAACTTTGTGCGAATCGCAGTTGGAGATAATAAGCTCACGGCCCTAACCATTTCGTTATCACTAGCTAGATGATCGAAGTTTTGATATAGCGTTCCCAATGTATAAAGATCGCCGTCACCCTTTGTTACCTGAATTATTGAAGTGTTGTTTCGGACGACAACCACATTGCTTGTAAGTGGAATGGTTGTGTTATCAACCTTGCCAAGAAGTATAACCGGCGCTCTGTCGGTTGAACTCGGTTGATTTGCGCTGCCAACCAACCATATCCCATGATTTATGTCACTAATTCCTCTAAGGTATGCGCCTCCATCTGATCCTCCAGCTTTATTGACTTGAAAATACGAATTGGCGTTATCCATTCCTTGAGCAAGCGACGTATCAACTCCCGTAGATCGACAATCAAAAATCACACCGCTATTACCAGCTTGATTAAGAACCAATTGCCCATAATCGGCGGCCACAGGCCCACTTGCTCCAACCGACAAGCCACTTCTACAAGTAACATCTTGGCTAAAGACTGCGCTGTCCTCTCTTAAATCCAAGACACCCGTTCCATTTATCTCGAAGTCAATGGCTGAGTATTCTGGCTCCCAAACATTTGCTCCTACTAACTCAATCTTTGCAGATCTTTGTCCAGAAAGTTCACCCGATAGTGCCTCAATAGCAACAAAAGCATTTTCATCATCAACTAAAGTTACTCCAAAGAGATTTAAACCAGATGAATTAATGCTTGCAAAGGCGCTAATCAGTCCTGTTGGTATTTCATGCGTTCCCCAAACAATCGTTGTTCCATCTGACGGGGCTGGCCCGCCATCAATGGGGATATCGTATCCAACGGCTAAAGCAAGCCCCGCGTCATCAAGGGTAGTAAGACCGGCTCTAATTTCTCCATCATCTCCTATTGACATCCTGCCGGAGAAATAGCTACCACCAGATCCGGAATCTAGCGTAATGACCTTTTCGCCATTACCATTTCTGAAATATGTTTCAACACCATCCCACACCATTGCGCCGCCACCGCTTATAGTTGTGCCGCCAAGCCGCATCTTGAAAACATCATCAATGTCATTGAAAACAATGAATCCATCACCACCCTCGTCGAGTCCTAATGGCAATGGGTTTCCTACAGCAATGCTTGGAACGTCTGGATCAAGACGAATTGTTTCGCTATCAACATTTTGGGGAATAATATACCAATGGAGTCTTATCCTAGATCCGTCCCAATCGCCTTCCGACATGATTTCCAGCGGCTTGACGTAAACAGTTATTAAACCACTTGAGGTTTCCTGTGTAGCGATTGTCACCTCTCTGGAATGAGGGGCGTAGTCTGGGCCTGTATTATCTTGAATTTCGGCAACCAGGCGCATCTCAGTGTCAGGATCTACGACTACTGTGACATGCGCTTTTATTTGAATCATTTCAGTGGAAGAGAATGATGAAGTCATATTGGTTAAATCAAAGGTGGCTACTGAGTGATGCTCTTGTCCTTCTGAATACAGCTTGTTGCGAATATAATCAGATCCCCCTCCTGAATCTGGATCGTCATCAATTAATGAATAAGCAACTGTTCCCGTACTTAAAAGCAGATTATCTGTCCAAGGTTTTCCTTGTTCGTCATTTCCTAAATTAACATCATTATTCGGCCGTATCGTTGTTGATCCCGCTCCATAATCAACAGTAACCTCAATCGCGTTTAATCTGATATATCCTGTATTGTCCCGGCCACCATTGTAAAGACTAAATGACATGCCATGTGATTCAAGTTTAAATTCGCTAGAAACAAAGTGCATACCAGCAGGATTGCCGACAAACAATCCCATGATGCCGCGATCACCTGTGATTCCGCCAAGATCGCCAAGACGAATTGGATTCTTTATATTTGTAGGCGTATACGGATTGCTGCTCCAGCGGCCCAATCCGATGTATGGAGATCCCATTTGATCAATTGCATTGAGATTAATCCAACCATCGCCTGACTGGCCAAAATCAACAACGACATTACCTTCTCGAACGACCAGGCCGACTGGAGCCGCTCCTATATCACGAGCGGTAAATGTCCATCGCTGACTTCCATCACCTTGATCTAAGTAATTTGTAACCTGTCCCCAAACCTTAGCTTTGACTAAGCCTCCACCACTACGATCGAGTGGGAGCAATAGACAATAATCATATTGACCAAATATAGGAACGCCCTCAAGACCATTTGCATCTTCGACAAAAATATTTGAACCGACACCTACGGCCGTAATTGTAAAGTCTTTTGTAAGAAACGATCCTGACGGCGTAATGAAGTCCTGCCCCGTCTTTACACGAGCCTGTTCCATTGTAAATGTTGTTACAACAAGCTCTTCAAAATATGCTGACCGCATATCCATATGGCCACCATAGGAGATTCCCCACCCCGCTCCCATAAAGCCAGACACAAACTGATCGCTTTTTAGAAGAGGATAATTCCATCCTTCGCTTCCAATCCGAATTACTTCACCGACTGGTATGAGAATAAGACTATCCTCCGGCTGAACAGACAAATGTCCAGTACCGGTTGTTATATTGCCTACAGACTCGAAGTGCAGCTGATTGTTAATGGCAACGATAAATGAATCGGGGTATAAATAGATATTTTCGGCTGGCTGTAACGTCAATCCCCCCTCCTCGGTTTCGATGGAACCAGCCGCTTCGAATCGCAATTCATTAGCAATCCATACTGTTTCATAACCGGGGCGTAAGAATAGGTCTCCCTCCAGGACTATTTCAAGGTCTCCAGAGTCCACTTCAATACTATGACTGCCACCAACAAACACCAAGGAGCCGTCAATCACTAATTCATGATAGGATGGTCCTGAGCCAATGCCCAAACCACCCAGTTGTACCATTCCACCGGAATCACCGGCGATAATAGTGTTTGGATGCGTTTCGGCATCGCTAGTTGTGTTTACGGATATTTGCTGGCCGCTTAATAATATATGGGAGCCTGCCGTTGCCTCATCATGATGTGCATCTGGATCTGCTACGTGAGCACTAAGATCAACACCATCAAATCTTCCGCCTGCAAAAATATTTACATCCCCAGTGAATGCTCTACTGGCGGAAACTGGCATATATTGCAAATGATCATCGTCTGCTAGCCCTGTTAATGCTCCATGATCTGTAACGCCTGGCGCTGCACCTCCATTACCCCCTGTAATAACAACATTGCCGCCCGATCCTCCCATCCGTTTTAATCTGTCAGCGAGGGCAGTATTCCCACTTAATTCGCCTTTGTACCAGAATTCTCCAAGATCGTAGGTAACATATCTAACGCCATCACTTGCATCTGCGGAACAGGTAAAACTTCTGATCCATAAATCTTTGTTTACATACCAAAGAACCTCTCCCCCGATCTCTCGTTCATATTTAAGATTTAACGATTGTCCGATATGGGCATCCCTAAGAGCAACGGTTTTGGCAGTATAATCGTCATTAAGAACAGTTCTGCTTAACAGGTAATCAGCACAGGCATTGACTAACCGCTGCTGTGCCGCCAATATGGCTTCGGGTGTATCTGTTTGCGCTTTGATATAATCAAATGACTCGCTGTTCTCAACGATTTGATGGAATGACATTCCAGCTTCACCGGAGTCATAAACAAGCATAGATTCATTTGGATAAAGTGTGAAGCCTGTTGGAATAACAAGATCGCCGACATCAACTCCAACAAAAGATAAACCATCACCTCCAGATGCTAATACGCGTGTCACACCGCTTTTGATACTTAAATGTTTATTGCAATCTATGATGGGGGCATAATTAATGTCGTTCTTAAAAAGAGCCAGACCAACATCTTTAACTGACCGCAAATTAAAAGAAGTGGACAAGGCAGCTTCATTAGTTTTGATCCAATAGAGCATACGCTGTGGTAAATCCGTGATGCTTGTTGTCCATTGCCACCCGGCTTGTGTCGCAATATCACTGAGTAGATCAATGCACTTGCGGCCCCCTACTTCATGAAATGATCCAAGAGGTGATTTTGATTGACCTGAACTCCAGCCCGTTTGACTATAAGCTATTGCTTGCTCAATGTCGTTTTGAGAATTACCAAAAAAAATATCGTATGTAGTTGTCGCGCCTGCAGTTGGTTCGCTAGGTTGCCAATCCTCTACATAAATTCTACTCTCTCCACTTGAATATTTTGTAATTGTGGCTACATAACCATCAATCTCAACAACGCCACCATTATAGAAATCTTCAGCTTCTTGATGAGCAGCATCAAGAAAAATATAATCCGTTGTCCACGCGGTTGTTTCCCCGCTGTAAACTTCTGAAATATAGGCAAGGCGTAACACCTTGCGCTGTAATTCTTTTGATATGCCGGCCCCTGTCCAAGTAAGAGTCCCCGATCCATCAGCATTTTCCTGGTAATCTTCATCTTCAATAATGAATATCGCACAAACAGCATCTCCTCCATCAAGAAACAAAGGATGGCGACAGAATGTTAATGCAATATCTCCCTTTTTTACGAGCGGGTGGTTGTCACGGTTCATGATGGTGGATACGGCCGATCCAGAACCGAATCCACCTCCTTCAAACTTGCCCTCAGTAGATAGGAGACTTATTTCATCAACGGTTCTCCCGTAATCGGCAACCGTTTTTCTTGTGGCGAGATTTGAAGGAGTAAATACATGAAGGAATGGACCTGACCAGTTTGTACTCATGAAAACATTTCCACGGGCCTAAATGTGACAGAAAGACCACTAATTATGCTTTTATAGGAATCGTACCATCGGACATCTTGTGTAAAAGTATAACTTTCAAGCTCGCATTCTGCAGTCATAAAGGCAAGAGAACCATGTACTCTAGCTTTAAAAGTTTTTGTTAATCCATAAAGACCAACAGGAGGAATTCCAAAGAACCCATTAAATGCAGTTTGAAAGCCATAATCATCATTGCTGTAACAAACCATAATTAAGACAAACGGCCGTGGAGTAAGTTTGGCGCCATTTCCGTAATTGAAATCAAATAGATCGCCTCCGGCAACTGGGATGATGCCTGATTTTACTGTGGGGACAGGTAATTCAAAAGCCTGGGTATCAAGTCCACTAGGCGAATTACCACCTCGAATATTAACCGCATTAAATGATTCTGGAACTAAATAGGTGGTCATATTAACCCCGCTTTTTCTAGCGCAGAGTATAAACCATCACTGGAGGCTGCCGCAACCTGACTCGGATTATGAACGCCTGTGGCAAACTGATTTATAACTTCAATGTTTATCCCTCCTGCTCCCGATGGCGCTTGCCCGGCTGGGGTTACATTGACATACTCGCCGCTAGAAACGCCGATCAAATAGTCATCATTGCTATAACCAGCTGGAACAACCATTGATCCACCTGTCGCAAACTCGGAATCTCCACGGCTGGTACTATCATCTGAAGATCCTCCTACTTTATAATGAACAAAGATGGTCATATGCCGATCTCTAGCTGCTATATCAGCACTTAAACTAAAATCAGCAACATCAGTCATTGCTTGCCCGGTGATAGCCTGAACTGTTGCTTCCCAAGGGGTAATTGTTATGGCTTCTAGCTGCTCTTCCAATGCCGTAAGTTTTGCCTCATCTGCTTCTGGTATGTTTACAATCGAAGGAGCGTCTTGGTATCCCAGTTCCCATTCCGCCGGCGTATAATATTTGATTGCATCATTTGCTGACATTATGCCATTTGCAACGTTTTGTGCCGCAGCGGCCTGAGCATCAAGGTCTAGATTCTTAAACCCTTCCGATACGGCGAGCTTATCTATTTCAATGTTGATTCTGATAAAATCTTTTTGGAGTTTCCCAGCTTCTTCTGTGATAAGTCCTAAATTGACGGCTAGATCGATAGCAGATTCACTGAATCCAGCATCAACAATCATAGCATCAATAAGAGCCTCTTTGTAATGGGTGTTTATTGCTTCGCTAGCTTCTTCGAGTTGTGCCTTAATCTCTTCTATTTCTTCTGGGTCAGTAGCTAAAGAAAGGGCGATTTGGAGATCGCTGATGTTATCAATATAAGATTTACTTGTACCATATGCCTCAAGCAAGTTTTCGTTTTGATTACTAATTCTATCCGCTATTTGCCCTTCTACCCGCATCCTATTTTCGGCAACGGCTAATGCCTTCTCTTCACTTAAAGCCTCTTCTAATGCTAAAGCTGCTGCTTCCTTGCCGAGTGCGATGAAATTTTTGTCAGCATTAAGCTGCTTTTCTTTTGTTGTAAGAATATCTTTTTCGAGGTCTGATTTTTCTTTTGCGGCATCCAACTCGTCTTGAGCGGCTTGTTTTTCGTTCCTTTTCAACGCTATAGATTTAAGCTTAATCTCCAATCCTTCCAGGGAGAGATCGTTATTCTCTCTAATTAAGCGGGCGGCTTCTCGTTGTAGATCGTTGTATTGCTGTTCAGCATCAACAGCATCCCAATCAACAAGATCCGAAACTACTCCGCGAACCTGGAAAACTCCCTCCCCAAAGTCGGAACCTGATATTGCACTACTTAATTCATCAAACGCAACAATACTGCTCGAAAAGCCAGAAACCAGATCATAAAGGTTTGTTTTAGCCTCAACCAAACCTACCGCTAAATTTTTAGTTAAAGATCCTTCGAGGGCATATGCTGCATCCTTAGCAGAATTCATTTCCTCTGTTGCAAGATACAATGTGCCATCAAATTCAGCGACCTGAGCATCAAGCGTTCCAACTGCAACATTCGCTCCCTTATACGCTTCGGCAAGCTCAGCCGTGTGCCGGCCTGTTAATTCGAGAATGCCACGGCCAGCAAGCATATCACGATAAAATTTACTGTTTCCTTGGGCCAGCTCGCTTACTGACTGCCCTGTATCTTCGGCGTGTTCCTCAATGAGTATGAGTCCTTCTACGAGTGTGCCTCCGGCGGAAGTAAATTCTCTGAAACCCATACCTGCGGCATCAACAAAGGCATTACTAAGTTGTGTTCCTCTGACCGCAATCTGCGTGAGCATATTGCCTAAGAGATCTCCAATCTCTCTGAAATCATCACCCTGGCGATTCATGACGATCATCGCGGCGGTTACCTCTTCAAGGCTTACGCCTGCTTCGGCAGCGGGAGAGATAATCTTTGCCATGCCGCTGATCAGATCTTGTGTTTCAAGATTGGAGTTTTGAACGAGGTATGCGTACTGATCTAAAACTTCATTAATGTCATATACGCCCGTTCCATAGGCATTGACAGTACTCATGCCTGATACAAGCGTACCTGTCATGTCTGCGTTAGCGACTCGTGCGGCATCTGTTGAAACGGCGACAGCTTTCATAGCCTCGCCGTATTCAAGGCCAAGATTCATGGCCTTTCTAATGGCTGTTTGTGTTTCTAATGTTCCACGGCCCAAACTTCTCGCAGCTCTAACTGTTGACTCGTAAAGCTCATCCTGACTAGCCATAAGCTCAGGAACTTGCGCCTTGGTTCTGGCAACTTCTTCTTCTAGGGAAGAGAAAGTTTCTGTGGATTGTCGCTGGAATTCCTTGGCTGCTTCAGCCCCTCTGCGGAAGGCATCCCCTATGATGCTCATGCCTTTGAAAACTAAACCGGCTACGCCACCGGCGGCTACGGCCGTGATCAATGATTCCTTTAGTTTTCCGACTTCAACCCCAAATAATCTGGTTTCACTTCTAGCTCTTACTTCGGCCTGGGCAAGCCTCTGCGTCTCGGCTTGTTGCGCTCGCAAGGCGATTGCAGTATCACTAACACCGAGTTCTAGTCTCTTCTCATCGGTAGCGAGCTGCTGTGTAGCCTGACCTAATGCTTTGGTGCTAACAAATGCTTTATCTTGCTCCAAATCCATTTGCTTTAATGCTGTTGCATGACGAATCGTAGCGTCAGTAGTCGATTTGATCGCTACATGGTTTTCTTCTTGCTCTAGAACCAGTCGCTTTAATCCTGATTCATACTGTTGGTTTGCATCTGTTATGGATTTTTGAGCAACATATCCTTCTTCCAAGGAAAGAGTTAATTTCTCTTCGGCAACGGCATGTTGTTTTATCGCATCGGCTGATGCTTCTGATTTCTGTGTTCCCTCATGTAGTTCTCGATTTAATTGGCTTTGTGAATCTGCGAAGTCTCTTGTAATTGCAGAAAGTTTTGATGCTTCTTGTACCTGTTCGCTGGTCGCACTTTCCATTCCTGCAAGTTGAACGGCATATTCCTTTGCTTCTTGGGTGGTCTTTTGCATGGTGGCCGCAACACGATCAAGATCGCCGTTAAGAACGCGCATTTCTTCACCGGCAGTATCACCTGAAGCATCAACACGGCGAATGGCCTCTGCTATTTTCTGAGATGCAGACGCAGCTTGCTCTTGTGCGGTTGCGAGTTGTAGAAGCTCGTCTGTCAGCTTATCTACCGCTGCGGCAGCCTGCGTTACCCCTTTTGTTTCGGCATCGACAACGATTTTTGCGCTTACTTCTGGCATATTTAACCTTTACAAAACCTCAGCTACTTTGTCGAGCAGCTTATCTTCTTCCTTTGTAAGTTTTTCGCCTTTATTAGTTTTGTAACCTAAGACAGCCACCTTTTTAGCTGTATCCATTAGATACAATAGGTAGCTGTTTCGCCGCTTTTCTGTTATCCAATCACCTCCAGGGTAGGGGAGTTTAAATACGAATCGTCCTGCCGCCTGGCTCGCCTGTGGATCAAATAGCCAATTAGACATTGAAAGTATTGGATGAATCGGTAAAAGTTCATCGTCACTTGCTGTTGCCCAATTCCAGACGAGCCTCATGAGTTTGGGAGGTTTAGTGCATCGTCAATTAAGGGTTCTAATAATGGCATAACTACGTTTGTCAGCGCAGGGAAAGGCCGGTCACCGTTTCTAAAGTTCTTAATTGTGGTCCCTGGAAAATCTATGGCCCGCACAAGATGCTTTCGAGCATCGACCGTTGTGTGTGATTTTAGAAGGATTTCATCTCCTTCTTTCCATTCTGTGACAATATCGATTGCTTTTTGCGCCTCTTTCATGTAAGTAGCGAGATCTCCATCGGTCATAATGAATGGAATCGTTACTGTTCCTTTCATTCCTGCTGCTTCGATCTCTATTACTTGTTCATTGACAAACTTCTTTTCAGCCATCTATTCCCCTTCTATATTCACGATATACACGATTGGTAGCCTATTTGCGACTATGCTACTGCGGCTGGTGTGATTTCCTCGGTGACAACGATCACAGCGGCTACGGCTTCTTCCTCGGTATCTGCATCCATATCTGAATGAGGAGGGCATGATACGACGTGGATGCTGCCGCCGAAGGTATAGCCGGTCATTCCGGCTGTTACTCCAGCTGGTATAACTACCATTGAAGCAAGCTCGGTGTTATTTTCATATGCTTCCCAAAGCTCGACCATTAAACCGCCAGCGCCGGCCGTTTCATCAAGGGACCGATCGTCGAGAATGCTCATGGCAACCTCGAAATTCCCAGCCTTCGCTCTAGTCTGGGTTTCTGTTTTACTTCCACCCAAACTGTTCACGATTCTTTCGCTTTTACGGGGAACGTTGTAGGAAAGCGTTTTAACACTTCCGTTCTGCTCTGTTCCGCCGATGTTGACGGACCCGCGATCAGGTATGTAAAGTTGCGTTGTTATTGGCATATTTCTTATCCTTATTTGTTAAAGATTGAAAAACCTTCTTTTATGCAATCGCGGCAGGGGTAATATCCTCAGTAACGACGATAACTGGGACAACGGCTTCTTCTTCGGTATCTGCATCCAAATCTGCATGAGGAGGACAAGACACCACATGGATGCTGCCGCCGAAGGTATAACCGGTCATGCCGGTCGTGCTTCCAGCAGGAACAACGACCATGTTTGTTAGCTCGGTGTTGTTTTCGTAAGCATCCCAAAGCATTTTCAAGACTCCGGTTCCCGCTGCGCTTTCCAGAAGGGATCGATCGTCAAGAACGCTAAGAGCTACCTCGAAATTGCCTGCCTTTGCTCTGGATTGGGTTTCTGTCTTGTTTCCACCCAGGCTGTTTACGATCCTTTCGCTTTTGCGCGGGACGTTGTAGGAAAGGGTCTTTACGCTTCCGTTGTGTTCACTACTGTTGATTGTAACTGATCCGCGATCAGGTATGTAAAGTTGATTTGTTATTGCCATGCTATTCTCCTGTCTCTACTTTATCTTCGGCAATTATTCGCCGCATGAGTAGACGATTTATATCTTTTTCTCCTAAATGTTCAAAAGGCCGGCGTGGAGAGCTATCGGCGTATGGATCTTCTTCCGGCTTGATTAATTCAAACTCTTCCGGGATCATCGCTTTGTACAACACGGCCTTGAGGATTACGTACTGGGTTTGTGCCTCTTCGTTTTCGCTTTCTTCTTTTGGACTGACGCTTTTCCTTTTTGTCATGTAATAATCCTTACTATTGTGCGACCTGGATGTGAGTTGTTGACACCTCCCGGCGCTAACGGCCGTAAACTGAAATTAGGAAAGACGATCTTTCGCCACATTGTATTGCTGTAATTCTCCGTGCCTAAAACGCGATAGATTGCATTTTCAATATCGTCGCATAGATCTTCTTTTTCTTCAAGCTGACCTTGATCGAATTTAACGAGCCAGTAAAGTATATACTGATAGACTGGCCTGCCAGACGACTTTCCGATCACTGGATATTGAGAAGGGGAGGAGCCACCGGAATAGACGCATAGCTCGTTGTTATACTTTCCTGGAAGCTGCGAAGAGTTATAGACATGAACTTGAAATGTTCCGCCAATTTCGGCATCTAAACTTAATAACCTGGCTATCTCTTTTCGGATCTCTTTGATAAGCATTAGCTGTTCCACAAATCAACTATGTAGGCATTAAACATTTCGTTGCTGACTCTCTTTACTAGCGGTTCTATTGCCTGTGTGGCAAGTGCAAACCATTGAAATCTTTCAGCATGGTATTCAGCGCCATATATGATGGGGTAGCCACCCCATTTGATATTTTGCGGCGCACTAGCATTAATGTCTACGATCACGGATGCGGTAACGCTGTTTGCTGAGGAAAAAAGCTCTTCTTGACCTAACTGGTGTTCTTTCCGTAACAGCCCAGTATCAACCGGAGAAAAAGACTTTGCTAAGGTTAGATATGCTTCTCCTAGCACTAACGCGATCTGCATGGCGATGTTTTCCCGGCCCGGCTTGGTTATATCGTTGAGCGACCTTAATTTGTCGGCCTGCTCATCAACTTGCGCGGCGAATACATCTAGGGGAGGTTTCGCGTACCAACTAAGCATTGCCGTCTCCTTGTAATACGATTTCAAGAAACTTAGGAGATGTTAAAGGCCATTTGTTGACGCTGTGAATCCTGAAATCCTCGCCTGTATTGAATACAAGACGCATGTTTTCGCTGATCCTTTTTTTAGATACTTTGGTTACTATTTGAGCCGGGATAAAATCGTAGGCTGTTTCCGCGCGGGATTGCCGAAAAATGTATGGAAAGACGTTGGAACAGCGCAAACTTGCGGTTACTTCAACCTGATCTCCGGTTTCTTGATCGACCTGCATGATTGAGCAGTATGTGACCATTAGATGTTCGTACACTAATTAATACCCGGAATTGATGGATACATGCCGACACCAACATACGATGATGCCGATCTTGTTTTTGATCCTTCGCCTAGTTCTGGAGATCCGTATCCCCATTCTGCTCGATATTTCGCAGCTTTTCTGGCAAGTAGGACTGAGGCATTGTTGACTTCGCTTGCCGGCCCTAATTCGGATTCTAATGGCTGAGATGCCCACGATGTTGAAGCGATCTCAAGTAGTTTCGCGCTGACACGTCCTATGTCCCGCTGCGATGGCTCGGTCACTTCGGTAACGCTTTCTGCATTTGCAGCGTAGGCTATTTCGATGGCTGTAAACTGCCTGCGACCGGGAAGGATTCCTGCTTCGTAGTCGGTGTCGCCAATTTCGGTACGAACGGCTGTTGTTAGTTCCATTACTCACCGCCTCTTGATGGATCAGGAGCATCCCCGTATATGTTGAGTCCCCGATTCACGCGCAGCCAATGCGCTATGTCATCTGCTGACTTTTTCCCGATACCATCTAAAGCCTTCAGGCTGATGAATGTCTTGGGGATTTCGGAGATTGTTTCAATGCCGTTTTTCTTTAGAAGGCGAATGTGCGGGATTCCGCTTCCTTTTAGTTTGTCTGATGGAAGGGGAACCTCTTCCGGCTCTTCTTCAAGATCGACTGATGGGAATGGTAGGGGGACATCACCGATTTCGGCGTGGTAAGCTTGGTATTGTTCAAAGGTCGCCTGTCGGCCATACCAATCTACGTATTTACGGCCGTTTTTAAGAACGGGTAGCAATGTCATTGTTCACACCTTTTTGTGTAAGAGCCAGAGGTCTGTGATAAACCGACCTCTGCACTCTTACTTTAACTGCGGAGCCAGGCTCCTTTTAAGGTTGTCTATGTCAGATCGCTTGACGCGATTGCGATTTTCTCAGGTACTTCGATGACTGGAAGCCCGTTTGTCACGGCTCGGCCGTGAAGCTGCATAGGCATAGCTTCAGGTGTAAACAACTGCGCCCATCGACCTGGCGCTCCGCCACCTTCGACGGTTGGCCCGATGTGGGTATAGCCAAGTGCCATTGACTTGTATGGATCGTCAACAGACCCTTCTCCCACGCGATAGCCGGTTCGCCCGGCGTTTGCAACGGCGAGGATCTTTCCTTCCGGCATGAATGGTAATAGCTGGGTCGCATCCGGCCCGGCAGGATTCATAACTTCTGCTTCAAGTCCGTATGCTTTGATCTTGATCGTGCGGCGCATGTCACTGTCACGCCGTTCGGTTGTTCCGATCAGCCGCGTGAAGGTGTATTCCTGCGTTCCGTTTGCCATGTCGGTGAAGTTGATCAACTCGATGTTGTTCACTGCATTGTCGATGACTTTGGTCAGGGTGTTGGGATGGACAATGAAAGCATTAACGTTGTAATGCAGTACACGCTGCAATTCAGCAATGTCGGCCCAGAATCCTGATGCGGTGCTGTCCCAGGCTGCGGTTCCTGTTCTGGTTGTCAGGATGTTCGCTGCCGGGATTCCATAATCAACGGCGATTGCCATGTCGTTGAAGGTCCAGGCGATTGCTCCGCTGGTTAGTGCCTGCGCTCGTAGCCACTCAAAGGCATCAACATGCGCCTGCACGATTACTTTATCTAGGAAGTTTAACGCTTCGTTTTGGATGAAGTCGATTGAATCGCTTAATCCTAGATTACGCAAGATGCCTTGCATACGACGAATCGCACGCTCAGGCAATATCACGTAGTTTGCGAGCTTGGCAACTTCTTCCATGAAGGTGCTGACCTCGGTTATCCCGGTCGGGGGATAAGGAGAGTCAGTCCCGGCAAGGCCGGCCATCGCTGAACGAACGGTCATTGATCCGTTTTCTACGTTATAGGATGGCTCGTTCATTTCGGGTAAATACTGGTTAAAGAGATACCAGGCTGGCGGCCGTACTTCATTCGCAAACACGAAGGAAGCGTCGGCTCCAAGTTCTTTCAATGCTTCAGCAAAGTTTAGATTCATTTTTTATTTCCTTTATCCTTACTTTGCCTAAACTACCCGATCGTCAGAATAGGTGAGCCATATGACTGCGGCGCCTATTTCTGATTTGATCGTTGCCCATGCGCCATCGCCGAAGTCGGGGGTTAGGTTCTCGAAGAGAACGCCGCCGATGATCAGGCCATGTCCGGGCAAACCGGATTTATCATTTTTGTCTGCGCTCGCCACCAAAACGCCATATGCAACTTCGGTTCCCGGCCGTGTTAGCCTGGGGCACATTTTGCCACTGGCTACTATAAGGGACATGGGTGTCCCGGCTGGAATCAAGGTTTCATCGTCGGTGTTATCCCAATCTATGTCTCGGCCCATGTCAAATAAGAGTGAATTAGGCTGCGCCACAAATGGGAGAGCATCATCATGTGTTACTACTCGTGCCATTTATCTTACCTCTCGCGTCTATAAAATGACGCTTAGTTAATCTGAGCTGGTGACAGGCTCGCTTCGCTTTTTTACCTGATCCAACTTCGCCTGGAGCAATGGGTTCCTACCGTTTCCGGCATCGCCGGAGGTGCTGCCTTGCTGCTGTATCCAAGTCTGCCCTGTTTCAACTTCTCCTGCCGCTTTCAGCGCAGGAAGAAAATCATTCCAGTTTTTCTCGGCGTAAACGTTAAGGCCGGTTTTGTCATTGCCTTCGACTACGTTGACGACTCGCATCGCTTTGCCGTCATCATCTGAGGCTTCGCCTATTTCTAGTGTTGCTCCGTCTGGTAGGAGCTTTGACAATACCTTGGGATTAACACCGGCGACTGCGGCCGCGTCGCTAACCATTTGGTACTTTTCTAGCTGTATGAGTTTGCTTCCCCTGTCTCCGATCTCTTTGACTGTGCCCATCCCCTTATACTCTTTCCACGTTGCTCCATCTTCGGCGGTTAGGATAACGCTTCCTTCTTTTGGGATTAATGCTTCGGCTTTTTGTGCTCGCTGCCGTAAATAGTAAGACCGCTCATGTAGTTTCTCGGCATAGCGTAAGGCATCCCCTTGGTTTCTGGCTAACTGGCTTTTGAAGTCGGCGGCACGAGCAGCGTCGTCGTTGGCTGTCGTTTGTGTCGTTCCACCTGTCGTTCCTGTCGTTCCACCGTTTCCTTCGCCATTTCCTTCTGGATAACGATGCAATCCGTTCATTAATAACATTTATAACCCCTTCTGTTCTTTCTTCGTTCTTACTGTTTAATATAATCTATGATCTGTCTAAAATCAAGTGATACTATTTTTAGGGTGTTGTATTTGAGGCTGTTGGCTTTTCAACTTTGTTTTTCTCTGTCCTTAACTGTGTTCCTTCTCCTGTTCCTCCGGCCGCATCAACCAGCCCCGGCTTGACTACCGCTTCAACGCTCAACTCTGCGTTTTCGAGTGCTTGAATGATTTTGAGGATCTCGGCCGTGGGCTGGCTGTAGCCTGCTTCTGCAAGGGCTGTTTCATGACTGATAAACCGATCTGTTCTTAGTTGACTGAGTAATAGTTTCTGCTCGGTTGTAACTACGCCTGTGTCAATTCGCACTTCTACTAATGCTCGATAAGGAGTTGGTTCTCCTCCTCCTAGGATGAACTGACCCATCAATAAGGCTGTTTCGATCACCCATCGCACCATGAGCCGCGTCTCATTTGCCATGTCTGTGGCGCTGGCTTCAAAGTCTCCTTTTGCTAGTTGTAGTTTTTCGCCGCTGGCCTGGGCCAAGCCTGTCAGCAATGTATACTCTTGAAAGGCGCTGGCGATCATGCTGTTCCTTAGTTCTTTTCTCGCTTCTGTGAACAGATTGGGACTGACTGGCTGTGTGCGGGTAAATCCTCCGCTCATGGCTGCTTTTTCTACTTCGTTGTCATCTATAACCATGGCCGGTTGTAGAAAATGACTTCTTCCCGCTCCTCGCACCATTGGATCTGGGATGAAGGCTTCTTTGCCATCTTCGCTTTCTTCCCAGTGGCCCGGCGGTAATAATCCGAAGAAGAAATCTTCTGGCCAGGCGGCTCCCATGATTGCGGCTTGAAATGCGGTATAAACATGGTTTAAGAATCGCTGCTGGCTGCGCTGGCTGCTGGTCATTAGTAACGGCCGCTCCAGCTGATACATGGTCAAGTTGCCTAATAATGGCAGTTCAACTGTTCCGGTGCTTACTTCTTCGCTGTCTATCAGGCTTTCCAGGACGGTTAATCCTTGCTCGTTGATGAATACTAACTCGGCTCGATCGAATTCTTTGCCTGCTTTTTCTTCGCTCCAGGAGATGAAGCCTGTCTTTTCGTATTCTGAATCGGCATCTTCAAAGACGACAGCCGTGCCTGGATCGGGCGCTTCTAATTCAATGAGACTTAATGCCATGCCCAAATTCTCGGCTTTGATTGTCCCGCCTTGCTCTAGTCTCTGCTCAGGTATGAAAAACCGCAATACGCCCCGACCTTCTTGTCCTTCATCTCCGGCCCACCCGCTGTTTTCTATGGCGTCGGCTACGGTGGATACGACTTGCTTTTCTTCTAGCCAGTTCTCTACAAATTGTTTTAGTTCTAATGCCTCTGCTTCTGCAAGAGGCTTGTTGTCTAAATCGTGGATTTCCCATGTCCACGCTTTCCCCGTTAAGGCCCAGCGCTCTCTCTTTCGGATCTCGTTTAATACGTCTTCACTGACGAAGATCCTTTGCATCTCGGCTGCCCACTGTCCGTACTGTGGGTGATCCGCTGGCAGGCGCGGTCCTGTGTATCCAAAGCCTGCTTGCCAATGATCGCCGATACTGTACAACCTGTTGCTCTCGTTTATGCTGGGTATTTTCTTTTCGAGATCTTCTACTTCTAGTTCCGGCCGTGCCATGCTGATTCTCCTATTGAGCGCCGTATCTTCGGCGTATTCTTATATGGTCAAACTATGTAATCTTCTGCGCCGCTGTCTCTTCCTCTTGCTTGTCCATGTTAATGCTGCGGCAGCCAATACGGCGACCATGGCGGCATCGTCATGATCTCCTTCCGGCGCGGCTTGTGTGCTTGCGTCTATGTTGGCGATCTGCGCTAATATGATGGGACTCTTGATTCCTAGCTCTCCGATTTCCATCAACTCGGCTAGTTTATCCATGGCTAATGTTTTTGTTCTTTGGGTGGTGAGCCAGCCTGTTTTGTTGTCAAAGGGATTCTTGTATAACCACTTATAATCGTAGAGATCTCGCAAGGCGAGCTGCACAGCATGACCATGATTGTTCCTCTCTACACAAACGGTGGCCTGGTTGAACGCCTGCGCTAATCTGTAAATGTATCCGGCGAAGGTGCTTGGCTCCCACGCTCCTTCGGCATAGGCTACTTCCTCGAAGAGTAATGCGTCCCATATGGCGACTGCAGATGGATCGTTTACGGTGTCTCCCTCAGCCGGGTCAGCGGTGATGAGGTACGGCCGTCCTAATAGGATCTGCTCGTAATAGACGATCCCCGGTATTCTTGGCAAACCAGCCCGACCTAATCTGCTTAATGGATCTGCTTCTCTTGTCGCGGCTTTGATCCAACTAGGCAAAAAACGCTTGTTGGCGCTCAGCCCGGCTAATGCCTGCGCTGGTATTTCTGGATATTCCTGCCACAGATCGTCTTGCTCTTTGGTTTTTACTTTATGCTCGTACCACGCTTGATCTCTGCTTGGCCTGGCGTACCATGGCAGGAAGAGGGGGATGTAGTCGCTCTCTCCTTTTACGCTGCGTCTGTATAATGCTGCAAAATTGTTGTTTGGAACTTCTTTGTCATTCGTGGAAATTATTGCTAACTTCCCGCCTGCATCTGCGGTTTCTTCGGCCGCGTTTAGCAACTGTTTGAGGAAGGGAATAAAGGCTCCTTCATCAATCAATACGAAGCTGGCGGTGAAACTGCGGCCGCTGTGCTTTGTGGTCATGAAGCTCTTGGCCCGACTACCGTTCTTTAGGATCAACTGCTGCTCTAATACTTTGTCTGACTCTGGCCGTATCCAGTCTGGCAGTCTTTCCCACATGCCTGCTATTCTTCTGGCAAGTTCTCGTGAATCTTCTCCGTTCTTGGAAAATAATAGGATCATTGATCCTGGCTTGAATACCATTAACCACAGGCTGTATCCGATTAGCAGCCATGTAATTCCTAGCTGCCTTGCTTTTAGGATGACAACTTTGTTGTTTTTGTGTACAACTTTGATTGCTTCTCGCTGTGCCGACCATAGTTTAAAATCGTACCAAGCTGTTCCCGGCCGGTTTGGATCTTCTATCTGACAATAGTTGTCAATGAAGTATCCTGGGGACATGCCGCATTTGGCGATTTCTAGTGCGTGATGATCTTTTTCTGGGGCGATGATTGGGACGATAGAGTCTTTGGCCGGCGAGGTTTCATGCTCGCCAGCCATCGTTGTCTCTTCGCGCAACGTTATTTCCTGATCTCTGGGGGGTGTCTCTGTGTCGATCTCTTTTGTATCTTCGCCTTGCATGACAAAACGAGTATACCATATTTGAGGTTTTGACTAGATTTCTATTCTTCTAAACTCTCTAACCACCTCGCTGCATTAACTATGCGCTGCACGATCTCCGGCCGCTGTGTCCTCGACCACGCGATCATCTTCACGTCTCGCTCTGTCGCCCCGGCCGCTATTGCTGCTTCCAACGCTGCCGCGATGGGAGGATGCTGCATTAATAACCAGTTCCAACTCTCTTGATCTAATGTGACTCCGAAATAGTCTAATGCTTGCTCTTTCTGTTGTGCCATTGAATTCTCCTTATTTGTGATAATCGCCAAACTGCTTGATAAACCTGTCACATAATTGTCTTACTGTTTCTTTTGATCCTGGAAACCACGTATGGTTATATCTATGCCACGAAACTATACAATTGGCTGCATCTACATCTTGTTCTTCATCTTCTGTTTCATGCTCGGCTAAGATGAAAATCGTTGGCTTTGTTATTTGCAGGTCATCTGTCAATCTTTGAAATGCCATTGCTTGACCACGGCTCATACTCTTGCCTTTGCTTTTTAGTTCAATGAATATGTAGCAGCTATCTCTATATTCTATTAATCCGTCGATATCTGTTGGAGATATACCATAATCGAATACTAATCCAGAAAAATCGTTTAATTGCCTGGCTCGCGATCTCCATACTATTTTACCTAGCATATAATATTGTCCCGTATTGCTTAAATTCAGCCGCAAATATGTCCACTTTTGTGCTTGGCCCTATGTATATTATTGCTTGGGCTTGTAATGGTGTTTTGCCTTTGTTTCCTTCTTTGTCTATGAACCTGATCCTGCTCCTGGGAAAACATATGACTCCGCATTGTTCTGCTAATTGCCTGAACCACTTTGTTTCTGTCGCATTGTTCACCAGGATGATGGCTTCTTCTACTGTTCCGCTTGTTATGCTTTCTGCTAGTTTCTGACAGAATTGCGCGATTAATGGCTGTGAATAAGGTGGGTTCATCCATATTCTCCCGCCCCACTCCCATAGCAGTCCGTCATCTTCTTCTGTGAAGTAGGCAATTGCTTGTACTATTTCGTTTGCTGTTTCTGAGGAGGCAGGATCTAGGTCGATCTCTCCCATTACTTTTCTTGCGGATTCTATATATGTTTTTGGGGTATACCATTCGTTTTCGCCACTGGCTTGACCTACGTGCGCCCCATTGATTGCTCGCAATACGCCAGCCTGAGACAGCTCCTTTCCGCTGTCTTTCATGTCGTTTATTATCTTGTCAAATTTTTCTTCGGGAATGCTTGCCATTTTCTGCCATCGGGACGACGACATCTTGCTGATGTTGTTATCTTCAAGCGCCTGGGCGTATTCGGAGATAGGTAACACGCTGTTACTTATCTTTTTCCCTGGCGGCTTCCCCCTCTCGTATTCCTCTAAAAATGTGCCTCCTTTTCTCTCGGCCCGTATCTGTACCTCTTTCGCTTCTTGGGCAACTTCTCCCATGTTTCTTGCTGTTGCTAATGCGTTTGCTGCCATTGCGGCATCCTTTATGTCTAATACGTCGACCATTTCACCGGCTTCTCTTAGAGCTAGTTTCATTCTGCTTATTGGTATTAGTTCTGTTGGCATTTTGCCCCTTATAATAAAAAACGCCTTCTCTTGGCTGAGAAGGCGTTTGTGTTACAATTTCGTTAGTGACCGTGTCTCAGCGGTTGCTCGTTCCCCGGCTGTTTGTGCAGTGCGGGGTTTTTTGATCAACGAGAGTATATCACTACGTCTCTTTCTTGGCTAACTGCAACAACACTTGCCCCCGCTGCACATCGTTTATATGCACCACCTCCTCCCATTCCTCTTTGTAGTCTTTTACCCAATATGCGATGAGGTCGTTGAGCGATACTAATACAATTTTGACTTCAATCCTGATCTCAGGATCGCTTCCTGTTATTTCCGCTTCGCCTCGCTCTCCTATCTCGTATGTTGGTTTTGACTCACTCATCTGCTAGATACTCGCCCTTCTCTTCACATTCAATGAATAGCCACTCCTCTTTTGTGTTTAATCTTTCTAACCTGCTGACTTTTTCGCGGAGTTTTTCGATCTCTTCTTTTAGTTCTTGCTCTTTCGAGGAGGACACTCGCTTTGCTTTTTCCAATTCCTTTTCTAACCACTTTATGTAGTTGACGGTTTTTGCGAAGCCTGATTCTTCGTTGCTCATTTATACCTCTCTCTTAACTGTCATAATATCGCCCATGCTCCACGTACATTAAGCCGGCCTCTACCATACGCTCACATAGGTTATGGTGATCTTCTCTTAATGCTTTTAGCTCGTCTAGTATTTCTTGCTCTTTTGGGGAGAGTAAGGCCCGGCACAGGAGTAGCTTCTTGTTTATGGCTGCGTTTTCTGCGCTGAGGTTCTCGACTCGCTCTTCTAACCATTTTATGTGGGGTGGGAAATCATGGAATGTTGGTTCTTGCTCACTCATTACTCTTTCCTCGCGGTAGACTCGGCGCTCGCTATGATCGCCTGCATCTCTGCTTTCTCTGTCACGCTGTCGTCAGCAATACGGTTTAGCTTCTCGGCGCCATCTTCTACGGCCGCACGGTTGCTGCTTTTTGCTATTACCCGTATGCCGGTCTTGAAATCGAATAAGGTCCACTTGTTGCCCCATTCCCGAACTGCCCTAAACCTGGGCTTGTCGTTGTGGATCGCTCCGTACTTGTCGTTCATAGTTTCTCCTGGATGATCTTCGCGGCGCTGATTAGTCCAGCTATCCGACCTTCGTTGAAAATTCCGGTTACTCTATCCCCTTCCCGCCTGGCGCTTTTGGCTTTGTTTTTGCTGTCATTGATCTCTTTGCTGATCTTCCAAAGTTGGTTCTCGCTGGTTTCTTTTGCGCTGCTCATAGTAGCCCTCTCTCCTTCATTGATAAAAGATGCCACGGTATGTCTATGCTCCCGCCAAGTTTTAGGAATGCCGTGGCAAATGTCTCTGTGTTATCACCAAAGTATGTGACCATGCTCGCTTTGCTTACGCCTTTGGCTACTTTTCCCGATTCTCCGTCTATATAATTTATCCGCACGTCAGGCTTCCACCTGGGATACTCTTTTAATATGTTGCCCCATCCTGTGCTTTCGCTGGCGAAGGTTAGCATTAATCCTTCGACGATCTCGCCTGTTCTCCAGGCATACTCCATTCTGCTTACCCATTCTAATATGCCCGGCCGGAACTGTAGGATGTGGTAATCTCTTTTCTGACACCTTTTCTTGTAACAGCTAAAGTTCCCGTCTTTGTTCACGTTGCAGGCGCTCTCTCCCTGCCCGAAGGGTGGGTTGAGCCACACACGCCCTTCCCAATCTTTTGTCAGTCCGTCTTGCCCTCTATACCTGCGATAGAATCTTGCGTCGCCTGACCATCTTGGATTGATTGGTACTTCTTCGTAGCCAGGTTCGAGATAGCTTCTTCTCGCTTCGATTCGCAGGTTCGCTTTTTCGCTGGTGGCCGGGTCGAGATCGATTTCTCCTCCGAATACTTCTTTTGCTGCTTCTATGATGTCCATTGGCGTCCACCACTCGACGTTCCCGCTGCTTTGGTTGATTAGTTCGTGATTTTCCATGCTCATCTCCTTACCAGAACCAAGCTGGCTTTACTTCTCCACACTTGCTGCACATCCATCCTACAAGTTTTACTTCTCCTAGTCCGTTGGTTAGGAATTTCCCTTCGCTAATAAATCGCCCGCACTTAGGACAACGCCTGAATACGTACCCCAGGCCATTTCCTCCGCAGTCAAAACAGACTAATGCCTCTCTCTTCCCCCATTCGTAATCAACTGGCATCGCTACCTCTTCGGCGTGAGCCAATCTGCATAGACCCAACCATCTGCTATGCCCTTCTCGTGACATTCGGTTTTTTGTACTACTCCGGTAATGTTCCCGTAATCGTCTTTGAGAATGGATAGATCGCAGATGTATCGCCGCTGCTCTCCTAGTGGATCGCTGCTGGCCCGAACATACACGCGCATGGGATGATACTCTTGCCCGCAGTAGTAACATTTGTCGATTTCTGCTGCCGCTTTTTTCATGCTGTTTCCCCTTTATTTGCTCCACTCCTGCTCAGGAATGTCCTTAGATTATACCATAGAATACGTACTGGGCAATAGATTGCGCTTATTGCTCAGCGGCTCCCGGTAGCTTTTCGTCGTCGCTCGCTTCTGCCTGATCTAAGATAACAACTGGTCGGCCGTTCTCCGTACCTGGCGCTGCTCCCAATTCGTCCCAACTGCTGAGCTGACTGGTTGCTTTTTCCATTAGCTGCGCGACTTGCCCTTCGCTTAATTCCGCTTTTATGTTGATGTTGGTATTTACAGAGCCTTTTGCTGCGGTGGATCGGTCTGCGGCTTGCATGATGTCTCGCGCCGCTTGCAGCTGCACCCACGGGTTTGGATGCTCTAATAATGTGGTCCTGACTTCTGCGGCCCGACCTGCACTGGTCCGGGTGATTCGCGTCGCCTTCCTGATCTCGCTTAATTCGTGATCCAGAACCTCGCTCTCCATTAGGCTGTAGATCTCGTCGTAGATGCTGCGGATCTTGGGTTTCATCATCCACTGTTCCCAGGCTACCCGGCTTGAGGTAATGGCTAGGTCAAAGACTTGCTTCCTTGGCTTGCTTAGGTAATCTGCGGTAACAACGAGTAGGATGGTCCTTTTCATGACGAGCATTTGTAGGTTTTTGACTTTCCAGGTGTCTATCCTGTCTAATATTGGCTTGGTCTTTGCTAACCACCTGATGTGATGCTCGGTTATCCCTTCTTCTATGGCGGTTTTTTGTACCCACTTGGTCATTTCGCTGAAATCTTCGTGCTTGGGCTTGCCTAGACTCCTGGCAAACCATTCCATTGGCCCCTCATCTTTCCCCTTGGCTTCCGGTAGCTCTACTTCTGCGAATTCTGCGGCCGGCCCTTGCTGTATCTTGTGACTCTTTTCGTGCCACCACTTCTTTTCTCGCTCTTTCGCTGCTTTTTCTGCTTCTATGTCAGGGGGATCTGTCCTTCTGTTTCGCCTGGTGTTGCTGCTGCTGCTTTCTGCGCTCATTGGTTGCCTCCTTCGGCGGCCGTTTGCTTACTCTGTTTTATATTACCACGTTTTTACGGGCTTTCCGTACTGTTACGCGCCGTGTCTTCGGAGTTTTAATGCTAGGGGAGGGGGATCTGGTATAATATTGGGGTGTTTATTGTGCGGTTCGCGCTGCGACTACAGCCAACCGCTCTACACCTTCAAAGGAGGTGCAGCTTGGATCAAGACTCTATCATCAATCCAAAACATTTCCACGGTAAACCTTGCAAGAAATGTGGGGCTACGCTTCGGTATAAGCGCAATCGTAGGTGTGTCGAATGTAAGAAGAAAGAAAACCATTGTTGGTCAGAAGGTAATAGAGAAAGAACGCGAAGTAATAGTCGTCGTTATTATTATGCAAATTTAGAGGAGCGCCTTAAAAAAAATCGCGCTTATCGAAAAGCTAATCCTGGAAAGGACCGTGAACAAAGGCGTAGATATCGTCAGGAAAATCGAGAAAGGATTCGGAAAATAAATCGTCGTTATTATTATGCAAATCCAGAGAAGGTTCGAGCAGGGGTCCGCCGATGGGGGCTGGCAAATCCAAATAGATTGCGTTTTTATAGCCAGCGGCGCCGTGCTCTAAAGTATACCGCAACGGTTGAAAACGTCATTGATACAAAAGTCTTTGCGCGTAACAAATGGACCTGCGGGATCTGTGATAAGCCTGTAGATCCAGACCTCAGGCATCCAGATCCGATGAGCGCAAGCCTTGATCACATCATCCCGCTGTCAAGGGGTGGGGATCACTCTTATGCGAATACTCAATGTACACACCTGGTTTGTAACTTGAGGAAGCATAATAAATATGATGGTCCGAATCCTGATGGTTCTTCTCGTTGGTTTCAGTTAACACTTTTTTGATTTACGACCGTTTGATCAGTTTTGCTAGGGGAGGGGGATTGAAAATATATTTTAGACTTTCTTCGCCTTTCTTCCTTATTCCAAGTCTCTTTTACTAACTGTCGGTGTGCCTGTCGGGTTCCTTTATAGGGTTGCTCCGGTGTCGTAACCTCTTTTGGTTGAGGAGGGATTTTCTAGGGAGTCCCTCAGCGTAAGCTTTCGATGACCTCTCCTAAGCCGGCGCACCGGCTACGACCGGCACTCCGGCCGGTCGTCACGTATCTGTATCTGTATCTTAGTCTCTGTATCTATACTAGATACAGAGACGCATCAGCTTCCATGCTATCACATGCTCGCAGATGCCCACACCACACGGCCGTCACGTATGTATAGTCCGTGTGGTGTGTGTGTGTGTGTGGGGAAACCTCGTCGTTTTGTGTTACCTAAAGGTAACAGTCACTCCTCGGTTTCCCCACTGGGGGGGTGTGTGTATGTAGTGTGTAGGCATGTGACCATACCTACGGCCGTAAAGAAAGACCGGCTCCACGGTCCCCCATAATTTTGGGAGAGCATGAAGCCGGTGCTTGCATGAGCGTGCACGTGTGGGGTGGGGGATGTATCCGTATGTATAGTGACGGCATGTGTGCCTCGGCTTGCCTCCGACGGGCGGTTCCGATCGGCATCGGGTTCGCCTTCGCCCCGGCCGTGAAGGGATGCCCCTGCATGATAAAGCATGTGGTGTACACGTGTGTGCATGGTGGTGCATGTGTCAGATACCCAGGGGTGACGGGGGTACACAGGTGTGCCGGGGGCATATACATATATATGCACAATGCAGAATCCATTAATACTATATGGCTTCGACTTGCCGTGTGTGCGTAGCACTAGAGGACTATGCGAAAACAAGGGGGGTGTATGATCATTCCTTATTTTGCGGCCCTGCACGAAGAGTCTTTAATAGTGCTTCCTGAGCATCATGCTGTTGCTTCGACTTGTCGGGTGCTTGCTCGACATTAGCACAGAGTACAGATAATTCCCTGAGATATGCTGCCTGTACTACTGGATCGGGATGGGGGGCTGGGATATGGATGATTTTATCCTCCAGAGCAGCCAGGTAGATGTCAGCTTCAAGATCGGATGGAGCAGGGGCTTCATCCTCTTCGTGGCCTACGATGAGGTCAATGATCTTATCGTGCGGCCAGCGACGAAGTAACTGGCGAGCAGCTTTGGAAGCTGGGCCACCTTGTTCTGCAAGCAATTCGTTGCTGTCAAGCAGCATAAAGTCCTCTGCTCCAGCTACTTTGTAAGAAACTTCGATGTCGTAGAAAACATTAACAGACAAGATCTCAACGTCTTTCCGCAGGGGAGCGTTGCTGGGCTTGGCCCTGGGCATGAACTCTTCATCGTGAAAAACTGCGTATTCGTCCATTCCTGCTTCAACTTCTTCTGCAAACGCTGCATCCGATGCCTGCTTGTTCCATGCTTTGTATTCGTCGCTGCCGATGTCCATAGATTTGTACTCTTTACCGTTAATAATCATAATGTACACTCCTCGTGTAACTAAATGTGTGATTGCTCTAAATAAATAGCGACCGGCTCATGCGGGCGGGTGGAGTCCTCGGAAGTCGTCCGTGTGAGCCGGTGCGGGCATGTGATTAACTAGAACAGTTGTCGAGAGAGGATCTTCGCACCGTCGCAGGCGAAGCGAGGGTCCTCCCGTACATTCGGTGGAGGCAGGCTGTCCTCAGTCTGACTCCGCCGAACCTCCTGGTGTTCATGCACCAGGAGGAAGTGCCGGGATGTTTCCTACAGCCCGGTCGCCCTAGAGAAATGCTTGAAGTTCCTCTCTAGTATATTGCGTGATGGGGGGCGCCAGATGTGGGTAACGACGGAGTACCTCAACCTCCAAACAGTAGATACACTGGACTGGCTCCATTTTGCCATTGACTCGATGGTAGTCACGGCCGTTATCACATCCTGATTTACATCCATAATACTTGATCTTGGGGTTAGCTGCCGGATTGAATAACTTTGATAGAAAGCTCATGTGGGTGTCTCCTTGTTTAGCACCAATCTGTTTTGTCTAACACGGTTAGCCTGGCGCAAATGACTGCAAGTTCATCCTCATCTTCGGGGGAGAGGTTAAACTCTAATCCGTTTTCACCTTCCGTGGATCGTTCGCAAAGCTCCTGCCGCCGGTCCTCAAGATTGTCCCACTCACTAAGAAGGGCGTGTATACGCATTGTTCTGAACCAATCAATGATTTCTTGAAGGGTGAATATGCTAAAAAATTGTGTGTCGTAGGAGAGTACAACACCAAACAATTCGCCCTTGATGACAAATAGACAAATTTCGTTTAGTTCATCCTCAACAATGGTTACGCTTGCGTTTCCCTCGTGAGCATTGCGAAGCAAGATGCGCTGCCATGCAGGTGAAAGCATGTCCGTTCCATCGGATTGAAGCAGGGTCATTGGTTGTTCGATTGTTCTTTCTGTATGTAACATGCGGTTGTCTCCTCGCGGAGCAGGTGGGGCGTATTATGCCTGACCTGCTCCATAGTTAATTTAATAGATATTAAATGAGATATGGGAACCTCTCTTAACGAGTGGGGTCTGGCCCAAAATCCTTTGTAGCTTCGGCCTGCTGATCAAGAAGCTGATCGGTAAGGTCTTGGATGGTTTTGTCACGACGGTCAATGTCTGCGTTAAGACTTTTGATAGCCGCGTTACGCTGTTTGATCGTTCTTACATAGCCAGTGATGAGTTTTGGCTCATCCGGCAAACTTGGATTATCAAGCGTTTCAATCTGACCCTCAAGATCAACGATGGTTGCGCGAAACTCGGCCGCATCTTCCATGTAAGTACGGAGATTGTTCTGGTAGCCCCTGACGAGATCTTTACCCCTGCGCTTTTCCTCATTGAGCGAGTTGTAAAAGAAGTCGCGGTTGGCACGCATTGAATCAAGTTCCTCCTTGAGTTCTATGATAGTTTTCGGATGATCAATGTCACGAATCTTTTCAAGCTCCTCGCGCAGATCCTTGTTGCCTCTCCATGCGTTATGCAAATGCCGGCCAACTTCGACCAAATCAGCTTCGCGCTCGCTGATGACTTTCAAAAGACCTTGGATGCGATCATGATCGGAATCGTCGCTGATTGCCAGCATGATCTTGACTAACTTCTCTTCGGTTACGTAGTTGTTCATAGTTATATCCTCCATCCGTATACGGTGTTCAAAACGTTGATGCCGTTAAAGGCTTTCTCGATGTAAATGTTAGCAATAGAAAAGCCGGATTTTTCCTCGGCTTCTATCGCGTACCAGGATGACTTTAAGATATTCGTGACAATAGTATGTTGTTCACCTGGGCAATTAAGATCTCGTATTTCTTTGTCAATACCCTGCCCTTGGGATAAGGCGTTCTCGTAAGCCATAGTACCACGAGCATACTGAACGTATGTTGCAGCTGCGTCGTTTATCGCAGAGACGACAATGGGATGATACTCAGGACTATCGCAGATGGGCGATGGTTTCTTGGGACCACATCCCATAAGCAAGAGTGCGAAAAAGAAAAAGACGAATACATTGGTTCGGTTGTGATTGGACATAGGTTTCCCCTTGGCCCCGCTGATTGCTCAAATCAACGGGGCGATAATAAGCTAACTGTTATTGGCTTCTTGAAGCTCAGCTAAGACATCAACGTTTAGCTCCTCCTTGCTAAACACATAAGTTAAAGAATTATCACCGACATTTTCTGGGACAAACAATGGTTGTCTGTTTCCCGATAGGATGTCATGCAAGGCCGGTACTTTGACGATTCCGCTAAACATATCGTTACCAAGCTGGAGTGCCGTTTTCTTGTCGGCTTTATACATATGCTCAATGTAACTCATCATGCCTGGTATGTGGAATATCGGTGTTGATTCTATCCTGAGTTTGATGTGAGTTTCTTCATTCATTTAGTTGCTCCTCTGTAAAGAAAACCAGAACAAAATTATGTTCGTGGTAGAGATATGATTTGATCGTGCCGTTCAATATCTGCTCAATGATATTAACGCTTATCCCTGGAAATAGATTATATACCAGTTCGTAAGCATCATCAAGACGATGTGAAGCGTAAAGCTCCTTGCCTAGCTCAAGCCTTGTTGGGGCGTGAACTAGGCGGCTGCCGTTGATGCGATGTTCTGTCATATTCATAGCTAGAACAATGACATCTGCGCCGCATTGACTTTAGCGGGTTTACGTTTAGATACGGTTATCTTTGATTTGCCAAAGACCAGACGCTCAGGTTCGTTTGGCTCTACATCAATAACTTCGACAACCTCTACAACTTCCGGTTTTTCGATTACCTGGGCAACTACCCCTGCCGGCGTGTGGACGATCCGCGCTTTAGTCCAGGTGTACTTGATGCCATTAAGTTCCTCTGTATTCTCGTCTACCGGCGTGGGTTCCTGATCCTCAACGACATATTCAGGATCTTCGTCATCTGTGATAGATTCCTCGCTGGTATAAGCAGACTCTTCAGCAAAAGCCTTGTTTGCGCGTTCAAACAAGTCTTGAAGAGACTCGACTTTGACGGTTTCACCATCAACCTGTCCTCCCTTGTCCGGGTGATTAGCTTTCGCCAACTCTCGAAAGAGTTTCTTTGCTTCAGTAGGGGATTCGCAATCAGTAAAGTGCCCGGTGAAGATGCCATCGGATACCATTTCGTAGTCCAGGTTGATCTGAACCATCTTGGCTTTCTGCTCAACTCCCGAACGCATTAGCTTCGCTAATTCATTCTCGATGGATGAAGAGGCAAGTTTGTCAAGGTCTGCCAGATCATCTGACTCGATTGTGTCTCCGTTGACTCGCTTAGCTGCCGCTGCCTTAGCAATGATTAACTTTAAGGCTTGACCCTGGATCGTGTCAGTGTATGCAAAATGATACACTTTGCAATCATTGGTTTGCCCTAGCCGGTAAGCTCTGCCGCTGGCTTGAATCACTGTGTAGATAGAGAAGTCAGGAGCCATCCAGATGATTGTTGGATAACTAAGGATGTCTAATCCCGTTTCAACTTTCTTAGGATGCGAGATTATGACCTGAACGTTGTCCTTCTCTGCCTTCCTGATCCATGCTTCACGTTTTGCAGGCGTACCCTTGAGGATAGCGGCGTGGATGTTGTGCTGCGCGAGGAACGCTTTCCATTGAGGCTGTATGTCTAGCGTGTTTGTCTGTCCCAAAACTAAGAGGCAGTTACGGCCGTTATCAATTTCATCCTTGATTAACTCAAGAATCTGCGATTCCTTTGGCGCAATTCCTAGAGGTTGGCCTGTGCCGGGGATAGATACAAGTGGTTCCTCCTCATTAGGCAGATAAACTTCCTTTGCTCGCCATGGCGCGTCTGGCCAGAACATGAGAGAGGCAATGTATTTACCCAACAGCGAACGATCACCTCTGATTAAGCGTTTAGATAACTCTTCGCTTAACCTGCTGTAAAGTTTGTCGTATTGAAGCTTCATCTGGGCATCCATTTCAACTTCAATCACGTGCTCGCTGAACTTGGGCAAAGCAATGCCCATATCCTTGAGGCTGACAAAGATCGAGCGATTTAGCAGCCATGGCAGCATGGCCGGCGATGAACCTGGGATTTCCCTGCTTGTGGTTCTCGTTCGTGATGCTCCTGTGCTCTTGGATGATATGTCATCGCTTTCCGTGCTGGTGTATTCGGTGACACCGTACTCCGTTTCCCATGCCTTTGCCATGATACGTCCCTTCTCGCTGGCCGTGAAATCTGTCCAATGTTCGCGGAACCCAGCTGATAGACGATACAAGAGCAAGAAGAGGGTGCTGGCTTTGCCGCCGTAGATCGTGCCGGTCATGATAAGAAACTTCTTTGAAGCAGCAACCATACGAGCATATGCTTCCCCTCGATCTGAATCACCCTTGTATTGATGGGCTTCATCAACAATGGTGATGTCGATCATCCGGCGATAATGACGCTTGATGTAGGTGGCTATCGGATAGCGGCCCTTGGTCTTGCGTTCATCTTGCCAGAGTGGGGTATTGCAATGACGACAAGAATGTTTGATGTTCTTAAAGTCGCTAAGCTGAACAGGCAGGAAAGCATCCTTATGTTTTCTGTCTGCCACTGTTACCGCCTTGCCACAAGTAGGGCATGTGATGCGTGAGAAGGAAAACTGCTTTGCAACTTTTTTGCGCTCAGGAGTACCTTCTACCGACTCGTTGTAATCCTCAATCATGCGATCGTAGAGCTTGGAACTTTTAACGATCTCGTATGGCTTAGTTTTCTTGTCAACGTAATCAAGAACCATCGGCCCAAAGTAGTTGATTCGGTGAGTCCAACCATCGCCTAACGACGCGGCCGTACTCTTGACTATGCCAAAGATGGGGCCCTGTGTACGAAAGAATCTATCAACATCTGTGACGCTGTAGATACCCATTGCCATTGAGTCCGGCCATGTCGCTAATACCTCCCTGATCCATTTGTTAACCAGGTGCGGGGGACACATAACAATAAAGTGATCGCGGTTGTTGTTCTTGTGCCATTGAGCATAAGCTGCGGAAACCGAAATCACTGTCTTGCCCGTACCTACCTGCCCTACTAGAATCGCGTCGTCGTGTTCCTCCCATTGCTGGCATATGGCCGCTGCACTATGCTTTTGTGCAGGTAGCAAGCCTGTTCGATTTGTGTTAGGTATTCTCCTTGGATTAACTCCCTTGAGATACTTTTTCCACTTGCCCAGCTTGAACATATATCTTGGCGGATACAACTCCTTGAGAAGCTCTGTAACCTTTATGATGTTATCTTTTAAGAAAGAGGCCAAAGAGCTGTTTTTCAGAACCCCAATCTCTCCCTTTTCGTCAATCGTTGTGATAACAGAACGTGGATCGTGAACAGTGACCGTCTTGGTTTTGTGAGTAGATTCGGTAGAAGAGGTTGATATTTCGGCTACTACCTGCTCGTTGTAAACAGAACCCTTGATTAAGATGCGGCCTTTGTCTGTCATCAACTCCTTGTTGTTGATATGGCCGGCGGCAATCGTGCTTGCAATATGTCCAATTTTCATTGGCGTAAGTGGGTCAAGCTCAATCTTGGGCGCCGGGGACAAGTATGTCCGGTACTCAGGGCGCGTTTCGATGCCATGACCTTTAACTTCTGCAATGACAGCTTCCGGGTTTGGGGACATACCAAAGAACCAGAACTTTTTCGATTCCTCAACATAGCTAAGGTCGAAAAGAGGTTTCACAAACGTTGGATGCTCTGGTAGATCGGCGTGTAGCGTAGCTAATTGGCGTAGGTTGCGCGTTACGGTTACATCTGCACGTAAGGCTACCTTTCGCACGGTTCCGTAGATTACGACCTGCTTGTATGCGTTGTACGTATCACCTACGAAGCGGTACGCAAGCAAGTCTGTAAACCAGGAAGCGAGATAACGCTGCACAAGTCTGTCGCCTAAGATGCGTTCAGGCACTATCCAGATGAGCAAGCCACCTTCTGCAAGGTAGGGACGCATTGCCTTGAGCCAGGTGTATTCCTCCCGCCCTGATTCTTTGTCAAAGTCATACGGGGGGTTGAGATACAACACGGTGAATGACTTTCGCTCGGTGCGGATATTCCTGTAATCATCATTGATTACACTGGCGCTGGTCGTATTCTCGATTACTTTCACGGCATCAGCCGCGTAGGATGCACGTTGTTCGTGCAGTTCGCAACCAAATGGGAGCAGGTTAGCTCCCCTTGCTATGCCGGTTAATGCGACTCCTTCGCCGCATCCCGGATCTAATATTTTCGATGTCCTCTCTCCATTCATCCTGGAGATCGTAGATAGAATCGGGGGTATCATCATTTCCGGAAGCGGGTAAAACCCCGCCTTTGCTGTTCCTGCTAGTCTCATAAGATTTACTCCTCGTTATAGGTGGAATGGTGTCTGAATCAAGCGATTCAAAATCAATCCAAATAGGCTTGATTACATGCCCATAATCTTCAATTAACTTGACGTAGAATGGGTAATCCCAATTAGGATGATTACCCCTGTATTCGTCGATGTGGTTGTAGCGGATTTGCTCCCATGTAAGATCACTTGCTGACAACGATTCAACCAATCGCTCTGCGTTGTGTTCTTCCAATGTGAAGCAAATCACGCCATCGACTTCGTGAATGGAGCCGAATACTACGAACATGAAAATACTAAATCCTTTGAGGCAACACCTGCGGATATGAGTGTTCCCCAATCAGTGCTGCTTAAGCCGCGCTTGATCGTCCAGGATGTGCCGCCGATTTGTTTGTTTGGGTTACCTGTGTAAGTAATCATCCCGATTGAACGACCTAATACCCAAAGATACTCGGCCCAATGCGGCATGATAGGAACCTTTAGGAAACGATCTAGCGTTGCCAAGAAGTGATTGGGCATTGCGTCAGATCTCTCGGTGGTCAGCAGATAGAATTTGCTATCTAGCGGCGTTAGCTCAGTTGGTGAAGCATCATGGTTGATTAAGATCATCTGGTATAAACCGGATGGGAGTTCTGATTCAAATCGCTTGTGATTCTTTGCATTTGCGACTTTGAAATATTCTCCTTCGTAGTAGTGCTGCTTCTTACTCATAAGCTCTGCCCAATTTGCCCGGACACTATTTCGTGGACCTACCATGTTTAGATATATCAACTCCTCTGATGCGGGATTCAAGATGAATCCGACAAGCGTAACAGGTAAACCTGCGGCGAATGATGCCTTGTGGCTGTGTTGAAGAGAAGCCTCGGTCATTCGCTGTTTTTGAACACATACGAACCGTTCGTTTGGTGTGCCAAAACTAAAGTGATCGCTCCAATACTCTTCCGTGTAAAGATCAAAGCCGTTGATAACAAGAGGTTTCGCCCATTCCCCGGTACTACCCATAAGCTGAAACTTGATTTTAGACGTTGGCAGGTTAATCCCATGATCCAGGAGTCGATCTCGGATCGTCTGTAATGGCATTACCTGATAGCCATGATCACTAAAAACCAGATTGCCATCATCGGACAAGATCTGCCGGCCAATATCCTCGATATTGTCGGGCATCTCAATGGGCTTGGGGATGAAGCGATCTTGCACATGATTGTACTTGTAGAGTTCAGCCATTTGCTCGACATACTCTTGAAAATCCTGCGGGAAAAGATCCGGCTTTGAGTAATAGGAACGGCCGTAAGCATCCTGAGCCACGATGTCGTAGAAACCACTGTCGGAGAAGGAGTTATCACCATCAAACTCCTGATCCATCTTTGCTGTAGGAGTCGGTGTCCATTTAGGATATGCGGTGAAAAGCTGACGATCGGGCTGGTATGTCCACTCTCCAGCATCAAGCACGGCATTGATGATGTTCTTGACGAGCTGCATACGACTATCCTGTGCTATGCCGACGTACATATGATTCCAAACATGCTCGTAAATCACGGAGTCGTAAAGATAGACTTCAGGGTAAGCACGTTGGTTGTACGCTCTTGTGTAGAAGTCGAACGAGGAAAGAGCTTCTTTCACGGCCTCAATGTCGGGCGGGTTGACAACCTGGTAATACGCTCCGCGTTCAGTAAAATCAACGTCTGGCGGCATGAACTCGCGCTCTGTCCCTAAGTTGCTCAAACCACGGGCGCTATCCAGATGATCCATAAGCAGTTGGAACCTCTTGGGGGACATATTCCCCTCAGTCATTATCCAATCAATGAGTGAATCTTTGCTGACGTAGGTGAGGTTTTTAATAACAAACCGCCTGACGTGATTCGCCTCCATCGCATTGTTTAACAAAGTTTCGAGTGACGATTCTGTATGATCCATAACCTATACCTCCAGATGTGCTTTGCGGATCTGTTCGATTTCTGCGGCCGTGATGCCGTTCACCCATGCTTGAAGCTCTAATGCGAACGTCTGTAGTTCGCTTAGGCTGTACTTGAGCGTGGTGAATGTCCATGCCTCCTTAGGCGCTTTGGCATCGGGCAGAACGACTCCGTTAGTCTCTCGGCCTGGGCCAATGCCCACCGTCAAGAAATACTTGTGCGATTCGTCTGCGCGATTCTTTTTGCTGTCGGCCAGACTGCCACGTCGGATCTTCATGACACGGCAAGTAGGTGTGCCCTTTGATACAATGCCCTTGACGGAAGTCCAAGCGTTCTCTGGGCCAGGCTCAATGCCGCGAAGAATGTTGAAGCACATGAAACGAACGTCTGGAAAGTCCAGATAGTGACTAGCATCCTGGATGGTAGACCCATTCTGCGTTTTACCGGCCCAAATCTTGATCTTACGAAAGTCGGTGTCCTGTCCTGGCAAGCAATACTCTGCATGGAGGAAGGCGCTGAGATTATGAAATGTGTAGAAGCGGTGATCTTTGTTATCCCAAATGTTTGACATGGTTGTACTCCTCGATTAGTTGTGGTTGGTTGATAAAACGAGCGAGCAGGAAATACTCCTGCTCGCTTTGCTTGAATATACTAGAACGGGAACCCGTCCTCGCTGTCCTCATCCTCTCCGTAGTGGACGGTTCCGTCAGCCATAGTGACGGTGGTGAAGTCCGTGGTCGGTTCGTCAACCTTCTGATCCTGGGAGCTGAACTCTTCGGAATCGCTAACAGCAGATTGTTGCTGAGGATTTTCACCAAACTCGACGGTCCAGGCGAGCAGCTCGAAGGTTGTACGAGGGTCTGCACGCTCAGTGTCGTCAGTCTTGAACCAGATGCGCGGATTGCCCCAATCATTCGAGCGCATTTTCCCTTCGACAAGAACCTTGCGGCCTTTCTTCAGGTGACGGTTGCAGGCCTCAGCCTGGTTGTTGCTAACTCGAACTGTGTACCAGGTCGTGTCCTTCTGCCGGTTACCATTTGAATCTGTCCACTCGTCGTTGACTGCAACGGGAAAAACGCTGCCGGTTGAACCGCTGGGTAAACGAACTTCTTTCGGATCTCTGCCTAAATTACCAATGATCATTACTTTGTGTAGTTTCATAACTACTCCTCGTCTGCATCGCAGACTTATTGTGCCAGGTTTCGGCGTGGTTGATAAAATCGCCCTGGCCTACATAGACCAGGGCGTGAAAGACTAAAATAACAAGTACGGTATGTCAGCGTCCCATATGGTTACATTCAAATAGCCGATAAGATCCGTCATGTCAATATCGTAGGTACAGTAATCTTCAGCTAAGAGGACAAACCCCTCGATTGCACTTGAATCACGCCTGACAAGTCCGAAGCTAAAATCCTCCTCGCCCATAGGCGTTAAGTATGGGAACTTGTAGAGAAGCGAGATGCCGAATTCTTCGGTGAAGTAGACGATGGCCTGCCAATCGCGGCCGTATGGGTGGAGGTTTATATCAACTATTTCTAAACTTGCTTTACGTGCAATCTCTTCGATTAATTCAATGGTGAGCATTGGTTGTGTCCTCGTTAACTAGAAAAGTGGGTTGATAAAATCGCCCTGGCCTACATAGACCAGGGCGTGAAAGATGATCCTAGAGGCTGATTACCTCCAAAACTTTCAGTTCTGCGGCCGTATTGCGACGGTCGTGCCGGTGGGAAAGCTGCCGGTCACTTTTTGACGGGCGGATCTCTTCCTCAGCCTGAGTGTAAACGACCTGAATGGGAGGAGTGGACATTGATGAAAAACTAGCGGATACGGTGATACGTGGTTGTTGAAACATGAAAATTCCCCTTGAGGAACCGGCGCTCAAGCCGATTCCTCGCTAAAACTAATTACGATAAAACCTTACACGGTGTGCCATAATATGATTGATGCCAATCCCTCAGGTATTGAGTGATATTGCTGTGATCTGATATTTCGGCGCGCACCTTCATAAGCAGAATGCCAAGCATATTACCCTTCTCTTTATCGGCACATTTGGGGCAAACACAACTCGCCCAATAATTATCATGCCAATGAACTAGATGGATGATTTCCTGATCGCCTGTGCCTATCAATGCTTCTTTCATATGAGGATCTGTAAACTTCTGACGCAGCGCGAAAAGCATTACACTTCGATTTACTCTGTGCCAATCATTTCGGCGATCGAATCCTTTGCCATATTTCTTGGCCTCTGCCGGATGTTCTATACCGGCAATCTTTAAACGCTCGGCGATGTCTGTGGTCATCATAGCCACAAAGAAATGCTCAATGCTGGGGTAAGCTATATGCTCATACAAAATATGCTTGTGTGCGGGCAAATAAAAATTGCTAAATTCTTTGATCCACATTTTATTACCTCCTCGTAATAACTAAGCGGTTGCACTAATACGTACTAGACGCTGAGCGGAAAGATCATCCTGTTTTTAACAGAACTATGTAAGCTCCGGATCACTTCCCCGCCAGCGCAGCGAAAAAATTTTTTTTGAGAAATATATAGTATTATGATTGCCGTGTACGAACACGGTGCAATCTTTCGCCTGGCTGCGGGTTTGGATTTTTCTTCAGCCAGTCGCTTATTTTCTTTGGCGCCAAATTATCGGGGGGACAACCTGCGGCGCGATCTCCGGTTGGATTTTTTTCCTGTTGGGTAAACTTTGGGGGGGGTCGCGTGGGGCCGGCTGTTTTCTTTCGTTGGAAGTATGACGGCCGTCTTTGCCTGGTGCGTATAGGCGGAGCGGGTACGGTGTGCCTTCAAGCTGCCGGCTATGGGGTAGTCAAGAATAATTAAGCGGCTGGCGGATAACATTCGACTATATAAAATCGTGGGGTGGCGGTCCATGTCGCGGAGCATGGGTAACCTTTCGCCTTGTGCATATTGGCGGAGCGTGGCGGCTGTGTGATCATCTCCATGATATAAAATTGATGGGCTTTCGATCTCCAGCAACAAGTTGTCAAGCTGCGCGATCATGTTTTCTTCTTTACCTGGTGGGATGGTTCCTACAATGTAAATTGATTGCATCGGGTTGGGTTCTCCTAGTGGTTGTAAGTGGTGGATAAAATAGGGGGGGTGATCGCTTTTTCGTTAGTGTGCTAGGCTGCCGTTCCTCTAGTAGCGAATAACTAAAATTACTATGACCATGATCTTTGTTTTTTCCTGTTCGCGTCGTTCTGGCTTACTCGGCGTTTCCCTTCTTCGTTCCGTTTTCTACGGCAAGTCATGAAGAGGATCGCTATAAAATCGTGGGCGTTTCATCATTCTGGTTAGGCTTTCTCTAGCTGATGCCGCATAGATCATCGTTGATCATTATTCCGTCGTTTTCGGGTGGTTCTCGTTGTCGAGTCCTAGTATCTTACTCTCGGCGGTGCGTCCATATGGAAATAACTAGCGGTGGGATTTCTCAGCGTTGCCGTATGCGCGTTTTCCTCATGTCGGGCGTGATGTCGCTAAAATTAGGCGATGTTTTGCATAATTTGAGGGGCGATCTGATGTCTAGGCGTTTATACGGGGCTTGGCTGATCCTTTGATCCTACTGTCGCGTGGTCTGGCGTGGGGCTTTATTGCGTTTTTCCCTTTACAATAAGTCCGGTCAATAGCGGATCGCTTCGCGGTCGTTTGCTGTGTTGGTCTAGTTATTCGTTTTGTAAAGTTCGGGCGCTGTGTCTGCGCTGATCTTGGTCGTTATCTGGTGCGGGTAGCGGGTGCTCGTTTTACTTGGAAGCTCTGCGGGCTATGTTTTTCGCTGTGCCTGATCTTTCTTTTCCTTCTCTCACCCAAGCGATGTCTGTATTGCTTGCGGCTGTCATGGCGGCATCTCTGGCGGTATAGTGCGCGAATCCTCCGACCTCTTTTATGGTGCTGTGATAATTACGGGATAATTCGCCTGCGTGGTATTTAGTAGATCGATCTCCAGCTTTTAGCATCTGTAAAAGGCTGCCTGCTTTTTGATCGCAACCTTTAGCATCTCCAAGCACAAATAGTGCTTGTGGGTTTTTTGCCGCGTCCATTATGCGGCGCATATAATGAAGTTGAAACTCGTTTTCTGTTAGGTCAAGATGTCCACTGATCATATATGTAATTTCGCGGGTTACGTTTTGGGCTTTGCTGATCCTGGTGTCCAGCTGGCTTAACTGTTGGCGGAGCGTTTCACGTTGGCGGAGCATGGCGGATAGTGTGATCTTGTCGTTGTTGGTGTCAATGTCGGCGGTATATTTTTTTACAGCTTTGTTAAAATAGGCTTGGTTTTTCGCGTCTTGTTTGTGGATATATGCGGCGGCGGTTCGTATCACGTCGGTATGGCAATCTTTCCGGTTATCACAATAACATATTAACGGGGTCGTTGGCTCGATCTTTCGTAATTCTGCCATAATTTCGGGATCATTGGCTTTGATCTTGCGGTCTAGATCGATTCTGTATGCGGCTATATTTTCGGCCGTTGTGCCTTTGGTGTTGTAGTTTGCTAGGGGTGATGCTTTCGCCTTTCGCGCTTTGTGTGTTCGGCCGCAGTAGATCGCGGCTGTCGGGCGTGATACGTGCGGATCATCTATGCAATCCTGCAAGGTATTCCAGCGTCTTTTTCCGTTCGTGTATTGGTTCAGGTTCACGCGGTAGGCAGCAGCGGGCTTGATCGGTTGTGATTTTTTTGGCTGATCTTTTAGCGGGGTTGGTTCGCGTGGCGTGTCGGGCGTGATCTTGATCTTGCGGTTGATGATCTTTACGTCGTGCGCTCGTGCCATGTTCAGCAGATCATTATCGCCTATGCTCAGGGCTCTAGTTGATCCTTCAAGTACCATTAGATAATCGCTATTGGTGATCAAGTTCCCTAATGCTCGGCGTTTGGCGTTTGCGTTGTGTTTTTTGTCGTTGTTTTTGTATCGGGGGTGGTACGTCTTGGCGGTGATCCTGGTGTATTTTTTTACTGCGTTGTGAAGATAATCGGAGGCTTTGCGTTTATTGTCGGGTAGGTGGATCACAACTGGCTTTGTGGTTCGTTCTATAAAATAAGCAAGTTGTCGATCGATCTCGGCGTTTATGTCGTGGGTCGTTGTCTCGCTTAAAAAAGCGGGGGGTAAAATCATGGCGAGATCGTGGTGATCTTTTGTCTTGGCGGTTGTCTCGGTCTGCGGTTGGTTTTTCATTGGTTCTCCAGGGTGCGCTCCATGTGGAGCACACCTATAAATGATGCGGGTCTGTTATCTAACTTCGTGCAATTGGTCAAGAAGTGCGGCGATCTTTTTGTCTAGGTGATCGATCATCGCCTGCGGGGGCGTATCGTCGCTTAGGTGGATCGCTTCGTATCTTACAAGTGTGTATGCCTGCAAGTATGCGGCGGTCACGTCAAAAATATAGCCATTGGGGTTAGGGCTGCCAGCGCAAGCGGTCAAGTATCGATCTTTTACTTCCATGTATTCGGATACGGTGCGGGCGAGTTCTTCAACGGTGGGCATGTTTTCGGGCGAGATCTCCATGATAGGGAAGTTTTGATCTTGCCATAATCTGAGGGCGTACTCTTGCCTGCCGTTTTCAGACATTTTATTCTCAAGTCCATAAAAAGAGCTGTAGCTATTGGTTTCCTCTACCATAGCTAAATAAACAAATGGGGTAGCGTGTGCGGGATCTAAGAATAATACTGCGGCGTATGTCTTGGTCTCGGTCTGCGGTTGGTTTGTCATGTTTCAATCTCCTATTGTATAACTATAAAATTGCTAACTTTATGAGCATCCGCCCACAAAGTATTCTACCTCCTTTTTACGTATTGAGCAACTATTAAGGGGGGCAAATTGGAAACTCGTTTTTTGCTCATAATCGGGTTGGCGGATCGCTGCATCCTGGCGGATCGCTGCATCCTGGCGGATCGCTGCATCCTGGCGGATCGCTGCATCCTGGCGGATCGCTGCATCCTGGCGGATC